>Ga0116225_1002313_pt1 | contig 13049 bp, 12 predicted proteins | sample Sb_taG_8_FD_88968 | JGI IMG/M metagenome (GOLD analysis project Ga0116225, IMG submission 88968) | Peat soil microbial communities from Weissenstadt, Germany - Sb_50d_c_BC metaG | ecosystem: Environmental > Terrestrial > Soil > Wetlands > Peat | place: Germany: Weissenstadt | collected 2010-09-21 | reverse complement strand
GACCAACCGAACGGACCGTGACACGTGCATTATTCGCAGTTTCTTCGGGCGCTGACGCTCGGCATCGCCCTCGGTTCCCTCTTTGCCTCTACTTTGACTGCGACGCCGGCTCAGGCCGGCGCCTCCATTCTCGTCGAGGCCGATTCCGGCAAGGTGCTGCGCGCGGAAAATGCGACCTATCCCTGGTACCCGGCTTCGGTGACCAAGCTGATGACCATGTACGTCACGCTGCAAGCGGTGAAGCAGGGCCGCATCACGCCGGACACTTTGTTCACGGTGTCGCGCAACGCGCTGGCGCAGGCTCCGACCAAGATGGGCTTCGGCGTCGGCACCCAGGTGACGGTCGACAACGCGCTGAAGATGATGATGGTGAAGTCGGCGAACGACATGGCGGTGCTGCTCGCCGAGGGCGTCGACGGCTCGATCGAGAATTTCGCCGACGATATGACGCGAACGGCGCATCGCCTCGGCATGACGGAATCGAATTTCGTCAATCCCAACGGCTTGCCGGCCGACGGCCAGATCACCTCGGCGCGCGATCTCGCCATCCTGGCGCGCGCGCTGATCCACGATTTCCCCGAATATAATTACTATTGGCACATTCCGGCGATCAAATTCGGCCGGCGGGTGATCCGCAACTACAACAAGCTGCTCGGCCGCTATCCCGGCGCCGACGGCATGAAGACCGGCTTCATCTGCGCCTCCGGCTTCAACCTCGTCGCCACCGCCACCCGCGGCAACAAGCAGCTGATCGCGGTGGTGCTCGGCGCGCCCTCGTCGGCGGCGCGCGCGGTGAAGGCGGCGGAGCTCCTGGAAAGCGGCTTTACGCAAAATCCGCTGTCGTGGCTGACGCCGGCGTTCGGCTTGGTCGATAAGCTGGCGCCGATCAACGCCGACCCGCCCAATCTGCACGACGAAGTGTGCGGACGGCATCGCAAGCGGCCGGCGGCGGAGGACGAGGAGGACGAGGCCGGCGGCGAGAGCGGCGGCGTGGACACGCCGTTCTCCGCGCTGCTGTCGAGCTTAAGGGCGCCGACGCCGAAGGGCGCCGCGCTCCTGTCGGACTTCGGCGCAGTGACGCCGACCGTGGTTTATACCGGGCCGACCCGCACGCCGGCGCAACTGGCCAACCTCAGTGCCAGCGAGGCGGCGCCCCACCATAAGAAAAAAGGATCGGCGAAGACCGCGGCGGCGAAGCCCACCGACGAGAAAGAAACGGACAAGAAAACCGCGCACGAGAAAGGTGCGGACGAAAAAGCCAAAACCGAAAAGGATGCGACCGACAAGAAAGCCGGCGCTCATTCCTGGACGCCGACGTCATCCTCGGCGCTCGCGGCAAGCCCGCCTCCCGGATTGGAGACGAAACGGGACGCCGAGCCGCCGAAGAAGCGGCACAAAACCAAGCCGCCGATCAGGCCGACTGTGGCGCAGTGAGGCTCTCGATCAGTCGCCGATCTTTCCCCGAACACGCCCCGAAGAAATTGCGCGCCATCAGGGATCCTCGCCAAGCAAGGAAGCGGCGGCGAGCAAGCCTGTTGCTGGCCCCGGCGCACGGCAAAAGAAGGCCGGCTGATGGACGCTAGGTCCTTCTTCTAAAGCAATCAATCGCGCGTTAAGATGGCAGGACGAGCCGGAGCGGCGCTTCAATCGAGTGCAAGCCATGGTCGATAAGTCCATTGCTCAACGAGACGTCGAATACTTCAACGAACTGCTTTCGAAAGAGACCGATGAGAATCGGCGAACAATACTTTTACGCCTGCTTGCGGATGCAGAAGAAATACTGCGGCAGGCGGAAGAACAAGAGGAAAGAAAGAACTAAAGGAGCGAATAGCGAGGGACATATTTAACCGTGATTTTACCGCCCCAGTTCTCTCAATGGCGAGGAAAATTTGATTAGTCGTGACCGCAATTAGGCCTATGATTCCTGGAATCCAGGCTCGCTGCCGCCGTCAGGGTAGGGCGTTTCGACACGAAATCGTTCTCTGGGTTGCTGGAATTGCTTGTCTAATTTCTTTAGCAAATCGAAAAGGTTTCGCATCCGCAGTCGTATTTCTGGATTTTCATCCGGGAAGACCGCGTAGTAGCGTTTGCCGTCGAACATCGTTAGTACCCAATGAGCAACAAATCATAAGCAAGCCCGCGTGATGGAATACGCGGTCGGGTTAAGAAGCCGTCAACAATGTGCAACGAACGAAGGCCAAGGACATAAATATTGGAAGGCCCGTATCCACCTTGGTCGCGGAATTCATTTTTTACTCGTCGAAAGTTTTGGAACAAAGGTATTTTTTGTGATGCCTGTCACAAGCGGAAATGTGGGTCGCTTCCTATTTACAGCATATTGGATGGAGGGCTGGTTTCGCGGACGGAGGCAGCTATGGCGACCCCTATCACTCAAAACCAACCGTCAACTGTGCAGACCGGGCGGTCGTGCGCCTTCAGCAGGTTGGCGCGGTCATTTTATATTGCTTGGAACGACCGGGCTCTGATGCGACTCGCGCCGACAAGGCTATTGGGCGACTAATAGGCGCGGCCAGTCCTACTTCACGCTCTGCCCTGGCGCCGAGGTCATTGCGCTCGTGGCGGAGACCTTGAATTTTCTCTGAAACGAGGGGGAAGACTCTGATGGCCAAGGCGAAATATTTCACCGGTAGTGTGACGGAACTTGATGTCGGTGGTGACGGCCCCAATTCGGGGGCAGCTGGAATTCGCGTTGACCCCCACGGACGGAGGACAATCGAAAACCTTCGCTGTATGGATGAACACAGAAGAACGCGTCTTTACGACAATGGCAACAATTCTGACCATGGCATTCCGAGCAAACATCGCGGTGACCGTACAATACACGCAAAAGGAAGCGGGAACCCCAAAGGCGATAAACGTCAGAGTACCAGCGGCTGGCTGACGGTTTCAGACACTTCGCAGAGCCACCAACGCAGCCTGCTACTTGTTGTGTTGCACCAAAGTCTCGCAGCTAAGCGACGCGATGGGTCAACAGCGACCGAATGAGGCGATCGATTTCGAGTCCGCTTTGACCTCAACTCCGGACATTACGTTGCATCGCACTAAGTGCCGCGCCGGGCCATGAACAGACTCATGCACTGCAACGAAATCGGGCGGTTTCAAAGTTCGTTTGTCAGGCCTTCAGCTCCTCAAGCTAGAGAGAGCCTTGGCCTCCTTCAAGTGGAGCGTATCAAAGCCTTCGGTGAACCAGTCATAACCCGAGCGAGAAGATCAAGGGCCTCAGCCCGCTTGCTGTGATTGTCACCTCTAAGCAGCAAGGACGTAACTAGGATGAGATTCTTGATCATAAGCGAAACAGTCACGCAATAGGCCAGGACACGGCCCCAGGAAAATCGTAGGATGAGTACCCTCCGCCAAGAGAGATGATCCAATGTTCGTCAGATTGGGAAAATTCCTGGGAAACTTCCTTTACTGCATTGGCTGGGGTCTTGCGGTCCTTCTGATCGTAATGGCGATCATTCTGTCCATCACATGGAATCCGCTCGTACCACTGGTTCTCTGTGGCATCGGCCTGATTGTTTGGGTGATCGCGATTGAACTCAAGCATATTCTGACTGAACGGTAATTACCGGCAGTCACCGAGAGGCCGTTAACTGATCGAGCATTATAAGTTGGGATAGCCGCGCGCTGCCCTTGCTGCGTTGCACCGAAATCTCACAGTAAACGGTCGCTCCGGGTCAATCGCGTCATTTCGAGCGTGCGGGGAGGACTTCCGGTTAACACCCAACACCGGACATATCGCTGCGTCGCACCAAGTGACGCGAGGGGCCATCTTGAGACTCCTGCGCTGCAGCAATTAATCGCGAAGCCTAGGGCAGGTACTGACGAATTTTTGCCTGCAAATTGCGGACGTATTGCTGCACGACGGCGAACGCTATGCGGCTCCCCCGAGAACGAAAATCGACGGACACCTGCTTGCCTCGGTCACTTGGTCGTTGCCGCCGCTAAATTTGGCAGTTGCCGTGCGCCGATATTCGATGCGGCGGAGAAGAGCGTGTCCATCGCCTTGCCGATCTCCTCCGAACGGCGCGAGAGATCGGCGGAAAAATTCAACACGAGCTTCGTCGTTTCTTCCGTGCGCCGGATCGTATTGCCGACGGCCTTCAGTGCGTCGGCCACGGTTGCCGCATTGGCGGCGGCGCCGGAGGCGTTGTGGGAGATTTCGTTGGTGGTAGTCGCCTGTTGGCTGGCCGATACCGCCACCGCCTCCGCCGTAGTCGAAATCTGCGTGATTGTTTTGCCGGTCGAGGCGATTTCGCCAATGGATTTGCGCGTCGCTTCCTGCACTAGGCCGATTTGCTGTGCGATGTCTTCGGTTGCCTTCGCGGTCTGTGCCGCGAGCGATTTCACCTCTAAGGCGACCACGGCAAAGCCCTTGCCCATTTCCCCGGCGCGCGCGGCCTCAATCGTGGCGTTCAGCGCCAACAGATTTGTTTGCGCAGCGATTTTCGCGATCATATCGACGACCGAGCCAATCTTCTCCGCCGCTTCGGATAGCGTGCGGATGTTGACACTGGTGTGTTGCGAGTGCGAGACGGCATCGCTCGTCATCTTGGCGCTCGACGCCGTCTGCGCGCGCATTTCCTGGACGGCCGCGCTGAGTTCCTCGGTTGCTCGCGCAATGGAAGTGACTTTGAGCGCTGTATCCTCGGCGGCCTGGCTTGCCGTATTCGCTTGGCTCGCTGCCACGCTGGCAAGTTCCGCGAGCTGATCCGACGTCGAGCCGAAGGACCTCACCGCTGTATCCACCGATTGACGGACACTGTCGATGGCGTATCTGAACTCCCTAACGGCCGCATCGAGCTGGTCGGCGCGCGCCTGTGCTTGCTCCGCCTCCAACGCGTTGTGACAGGCAACGGCGTTTGCGACATCGAGCATGAAGACCTGTGTCGCTGCCTTCATCAGGCGCATGGCTTTTTGCACCGAGAAGCGGTGGCGCGCAATGATGAGCTTGTTCAACTCCGTGAGGATGAAGATCGCCATCGCGCCGCGCGTGCGGAGGTCTTGGCCACCCTTTATCTCCGCTTTGGCGCGCGTGTAAGCATATGCGACCCAGGCTTCGTCAAAAGGCTCGAGCAGAAGCTTTTTCGTCCCTTCGATTGCGCCGCGTAGCAGCTTCGGTCGGTCCCTTTCGATTCTTTCCTTGTAGAAGGGGGCATGGATAATCGCATTGTCATAGTAGGCGTTGAGCACCGCCTCGATGTCAGGGGCGAGCACGTCCCAGATATCACGCCGCAAGGCCTCGACCTCGGGATCGATCCTATAGATCCCCAGGCGGACCTCGAATCCAGGCTCAATTGCCATTGTTCGCCACCTCGATCGGACGAAGCTACGGCTGAAGAATTAACCTTTCGCTAAGCAAAAAGTCGCTTCAAGCGAATCCATTCGGCCTGCTCGCCCACACGGCTCGCTCCTTCGCGCGCCGCCATTTGTCCGACCGGCCGCCGCGATCTGCGTGGCACCGAGGTCCGTTGGGTCTCGGGAGCGATGAGCAGGATGACGATCAACGGAACTGCAGCGAGCTCGGTGCGTGGCACGGGCATGACGAGCGTTTCCGGTATCCGAACCGACGCGTGGACCTTACAACAACATCGACTGGTTCGCCATCGGAACGGGTAAGGCTGAAGCTGCCGCGGGTCCAAATTGCGTCGCAGCAAATTCCAGACGGCGCCTGTCGAAATGGGTCAACAGCGCCGCTTCGAGCGTGCGTCCGGCATGCCCGCTGTTGCTCCGATTGCGACCGAGTTGCTGCGCTACGGCAAGCGTCGAAGAGGGCCAGGTGCGGACTCATGCACTGCAGCAAGAAATCTACGTCAATTTGAAAGCGGCTACCGTAAGAACGGAGGCGGCTCTGGCTTCGGCGGCTTCGGGCCAAAAGCTCGTGCCGTATTCCGTTGCGGGCGGCTTACTTTGGATAGAGCGAGCTGCCGGGCATACTCCTTATCGCCGAGTTCCTTGTATTGCGGACTCGTTAGCGAGGTCAGAAAGGCCACGAGGTCATCGATTTCTGACTCGGTCAGCGCCAGCGGCTGGATGTCTTCATCGAGCCACGGGTTAGCCAGTCCATCACCCTTGTTATAGTGATCCACGACATCCCACAAACTTTCTTGCGACCCGTCATGGAAGTAGGGCGCAGTCACCAGGACATTTCGCAGGTTGGGCGTCTTGAATGAAGCGATGTCGCTCTGCTTTTTGGTAACGAGGAAGCGTCCAAGCACCGACATCTCGCTGGTGATCGCGACCTGATCGACATCCTGCAGATGCCCTTGCGCCAGATCACGCTCCGCTTCCAACGCCAAAGGGACTACCCGATGCCGGATGATCCCGATACCGATGTTGTGAAAATCATTGTCGGTAAAGACCGTTACATCCCGCGAGTTATCGGTCAAAGCGTGACACAGGTTACAGCGGGCTTTGCCGTTGAACGAGTCCCAGCCGCGCTTCGCCGCTTCGCTGATGGCATTTTGATCTCCCGCGATGAAATGATCGAATGGAGCATCGAACGAAACGAGCGTGCGCTCGTAAGTGGCAATAGCGGTGAGCATGTCCTGCTCGTTCACGTCCCGACCAAACGCCTGGATGAATTGCCTCTGGTAGTCCGTGTCACCGGCGATCTTGAAGACGGCGTCGCGGATGCTGGCCGAGCCCATCTCGAAGGGGTTCGTGATCGGCAGCGCTGCTTGGTGCTCGAGCGTATCGACCCGACCGTCCCAGAACTGCGTCTTGTTATAGAGAGCATTTAAAAGGGTCGGCGCGTTGCGCTGGCCTGCGCGTCCGCCGACGCCGATCGAAACTGGCCTGCCGTCGGTGAAGGCGCGCGCGGGATCGTGGCACGTTGCGCAGGAAACCGTGCTGTCGCCTGAGAGCCGGCTATCGAAGAAGAGCTTCTCGCCTAGCGAGACTACGGCCGGGGCAAGCGGACTGCCGGGCGGGATGACCAATTTTGTAAGTGCCGCCGGAAAGCCGACCTGATCTTGCGAGCGTGGCTGAGCCAAGGGTCCTGCTTTTGGCAGCGGGGGCGCCTGGCCGGACGCCGGCGCGGGCGGTGGGCCGGCATCAGTGTCATCCCCCATAGCCGGCGCAGAGAGAACCGCGCAAAGGCACGCAGAAAGAGCCGCGGTGACGCTGATCAAACTTGCCGCTGTCCATCGATTGGTAGACATCGCGCTGTCGTCCCTGTCACTGTAAGGTTCCGGGGCTCCCGCCTTGGGCGGAGGACCACACGTTACCGCACCCAATGGCGAAATGGGTCATTCTCGACTGAGATGGTCAAGGCCCAGGCTCGTACATGTCCGCTTCAATCCGATATCGACCGCCAGCCATCAAAACGTGATCCGGCGCTAAGGGCCATGAGCGGTCATTGCAACCACGCTGCACGTCCGCATAATCGCAGCGCACCGGAGCGCTGACGGCGAGTGCGAGCGTGGGACCGTTTTGCCAATGACGCGACATACCGCACGAGCCGAATTGAACAACTTTTCTAGCTTTCACCTTTTGCTTTGCACCCTCCCTAAGGAGCCTTTCCCTAATCGAGTTGTCCTTAGGTGCTTCGGAACGATGCGCGAGAAAGTGTAACCGGTTTAGCTTTCAAAAAGTCGTGACCAGAAAGGACTTCAAAAATCATCGTGTTAGTCCCAGTCAGCGTCGTGCGCCCTCACAAAGCCCGGGAATTGTCACTGGGCTTTTATTTTTTCTTCGCACGCGGACAGTACGCAAAGCCCCCTAGTCGCAGGAGGAGTGTTCCTTATGGGCATGATTATGATCCGCTGCCCGAAGACGGGGCAGGCAATCTCCACGGGAGATACGTTGAACCGGCGACCTTCCGCTCGACCCCGGTATTTTTTAGCCGCACTTACTGTCGGCTGTGCCTCATCACGCACGAGTGGTTCGTCAAGGACGCATGGGTCTGCGAAACCGCAGGTTCCGAATGTGAAACCGTATGTGAGGGGCAAGTTGCGCTCGACTGTATGAGGAAATTTCTCCCAATCGCGCTTGTCCTGGCGGCGTTCATTACTGCCGACGCCGCGACTGCGTGCGGCCGAACCAACCATCACCGGGGGTCGGATGACCCGCGACTACTCTTCTTGCAAGAGGGCCCCCCACTGCAAGAGGGCCCTTGCCATATGGCCCGACCATACAACGGTCGCCCGGTCCCAGATTGTGCCGACTGACGGACGATAATTGCGGTCAGCGCGTCAGTTCGATTGAAGCTTTTTGGTTTCACGTTTTTTGGGTTTGTCTTCCATTCTAATTTTACGCTCGTGATCCTCAAGGTGCTTAAGCGAACTGAGGTAAGCCTTTAGCGCTCGTTCAGCATCAAGCGTGGGGCGTTTGAAAGCCTTGAGTTTCGCGATTAGCTGGTGTTGCTCGGCAACGATCCGGCTCGCCTCAGCCACCTGGTGCGCGGCCACGATCAATTTAGCCTTTTTTCTCGGCATGGCCTGCCATAATTTGCGGCGAGCGGTGAAGCGGGGGATTTGGCAACGATGCGGCGGAAACTGTATCGGTTTAGCGTTTCAAAAAGTTGTGATCAGAAAGGACTTCAAAAAACATCGTGTTAGTCGCAGTCAGCGTCGTGCGCCTTCACAAGGCCCAGGAATTGTCACTGGGCGTTTATTTTATCTTCGCACACAGGCGGTAGGCATCACTCTAAAACATGGAGCGAGCCATGAGCACGATGAGCTTGGATGTTACGAGTGTTCGTCCGCGTCGCATGTTGCGTTTGGCAGCCATGATCGGAGGTGCGGCGGCGACCGCCGTCGTGATCGGGCTGCTGATCGCCCAATCGTTCTTCCACATTGCGACAGATGCAAAACCAAGCGCCAACTCCAGCCCGAGCGCGCCCGTCGCAACCCTGGAGCCGGTAGCTTTTGAAATTGTGCCCTCACCCGTCATTGACACGAATGGTCAATTCTTCATCGGCACCGGTGACGGGAGCGCCGGATATTACTCTGAACGACCGGTTCGATGAATGCCGGCCCTGGATTGAGTGGGTCGATCGCCTAACGCACAGGTACGCAAACTCCTAGCGTACTTCCACTGAAATCCAGGACCGAACGCGCTTAGCGCGAGCGCTCACATGTCGTCTCACGCCGACGGGAAAAACGAGCGTTCACGCGGCTATCGAGAGCGTGCCCAGGTCTGCCTTGGGTCATTCACGTCATTTCGAGCGTACACCACGCACTTCCGCTTCTCCCCCGATTCCGGACATATCGCTGCGTCGCACTAAGTGACGCTCAGGGCCAAAAGGAGACCTGAGCAGGTGCAGCAAGATGCCCCCGAGAAGGCACACCAACTTACTCAATCACCTCGTCGGCGAGCGCGAGCAGCGTGGGTGGTATTGTTAGCCCAAGCGCTTGAGCGGTCCTGAGGTTGATCAGCAGCTCGAACGTGGCCGGCTGCATGACCGGCAGGTCGGCGGGTTTGGTGCCTTTGAGTATCCGAGCCGCGTAGACGCCGGCCTGACGGTAGGAGATTGCTCTGTTTGTTCCGTAACTAATCAGTCCGCCGGCTGCCGGGAACTCGCGGAATGGATAGATCGCAGGCAGCGCGAGCCGTGCAATGCTGGCGACTATTTCGTTGGGTCGGGTCAGGTAGAACGGGTCCGAGGTGACCATGAGCGCGTGCGGGCGTTTCTCCATTAGCGCGGTGACCGCGGCATCTATTTCGTTGAGTGAGGTAGCGCTGAGCATCTGGAGCTGCACTCGGCGCTGGTTTGTCATCTCCTGGACGGCTTTGATTTCCGGAGCCGAATCCGGACTCACCGGGTTGAACAGCATGGCGATCACGGATGCTTTTGGTACAAGGTCAAGTAATATCTCCAGTCGTTTCTGGGCGAGTGGATTGCTGAAGAGCGTCATACCGGTGACGTTTCCCCCCGGTCGGCTCAAGCTCGCAACGAGACCAGCTGTGACCGGGTCGAAGCCGACGACGAAGACGATGGGGATTGCCGTGGTCGCTGCTTTGGCGGCGAGTGCTGCGGGGGGCGCGGCAGCAAAGATCAGATCGACCGGGCGGTGAGTCAGTTCCGCCGCCAGACTCGGCAAGCGGTCGTATTGACCGTCTGCGAATCGATACTCGATGCTAAACGCCTTCTCTGTGAGCCCGCTGTCGTTCAGGCCGCGGCGGAATTCCGCTATTGGCCGCGCCGACTGCGTCTGACTGAATGAGCTGAGGAAGCCGATCACTGGCACCGGCTGCTGTGCGCGCGCGGCGAGCGGCGATCCCGCTGCCGCCCCGCCGAGAAGCGTGAGAAAATCGCGTCGTCGCATCGCCTTCCCCGCCCTCGGGACCACGCCAATCTTGGCGTTAAACGCTGGTCATCAAACCAGGAAACTGCGACCGGCGAAATGGGGACAATCGTTCAGTTTGCGCTGCGGAAATCCTGAGTCGCACCTGACCGGTTCGGGTCATTCGCGTCAGTTCGGCAACGTCAGCGTGACGTCCGCTTTTGCTCCGATAGCTACTGAATTGGCGCGACGCAATATCTGGCACTTCGGGCTTCGTTCCCATCCATAGCCATGTAACGGCCGTCTTCCCTCGGGCGCCCATCAGCCTCAAGCCCGGTCATTCAGCCCCTGTTTTCGCAGGACACCTCGGGAATAGGGGACAGATCGGGTGCCTCTTGACATGCAGGTATTTACTTGCATATCATATAGCCGAGTTTTGCGACACCGGTAAAGGTCGCTGTGGCTACTCGATCGGCAGATATCGACAAGGTCTTCAAGGCGCTGGCCGACCCAGGCCGCCGGTATCTGCTCGACCTGCTGCATCGGAAAAACGGCCAGACGCTGTCGGAGCTCTGTGCGCACATGGATATGACACGCCAGGCCGCGACACAGCACTTGCAGCAGCTCGAGGACGCGAACCTCGTGGCCGTGGTCTGGCAGGGCCGGGAGAAGCTCCATTACCTGAACCCGGTGCCCTTGCACGAGATCCATGCACGCTGGATCGGAAAGTTCGAGCGCAGCCGTCTAGACGCATTGCACGACCTTAAGAAACGATTGGAAGGAGATGACGATGAAAAAGCCTGATTTCGTTTACGTGACCTACATCGCGACGACGCCGGAGAAAGCCTGGCAGGCGCTGGTCGACCCCAACATGATGCGCCAGTATTGGCTTGGCGCGAAGGCGGACAGCCCGGCGCACGAGAACATCTCGGATTGGAAGCCCGGTTCCCGCTGGGAACATCGGCGCGTCGACACGGGCGCGGTGGATATGGTCGGCAAGGTCGTCGAGCATACCCCTCCGCGCTGCCTGGCTTTCACCTGGGCGAGGCCGAATGACTTCGACGACGAGTCGAAACACTCGCGTGTCAGCTTCGAGATCGAGCCGCAGGGCAGTGGACTCGTCCGCCTGACGGTCACCCATGACGGCCTCGAGGGCGACCCGAAGATGCTCGCCGGCATCTCGGGCGGCTGGCCGCAGGTCCTTTCCCATCTCAAGACGTTTCTGGAGACAGGCCGCGCGCTGCCGCGCGGCTAGGCGACTTGACTCAACATCAACCCATGGAGATACAGAGATGAACACTCAGCATTACACCGCTTCCTTCGCGGTAGACCAGTCCCCTCAGGCCGTCTTCGACGCCATCAACAACGTCCGTGGCTGGTGGTCACAGGCGGAGGAAGGCGATACCGACAAACTCGGCGCCGTCTTCTACCACCATTACCAGGACGTCCACCGCTGCACGCTGAAGATCACCGAGCTCGTGCCGGGCAAGAAGGTGGCATGGCACGTCTTGCACAACGACTTCAACTTCATCAAGGACAAGACCGAGTGGAACGGCACCGACGTCATCTTCGATATCACGAAGAAAGGCGACAAGACCGAGGTCCGCTTCACGCACGCCGGGCTCGTGCCTGCCTATGAGTGCTACGACGTCTGCTCGAACGCCTGGGGCCAGTACATCACCGGCAGCCTGCGCAAGCTCATCACCACGGGCAAGGGCGAGCCGAACCCGGTGGAGGAGCACGCCGACCATCAGGAAGAGGTCGTGGCGAAAGTCCGTGAGATGAACCGCAAGTTGCAGAGCGAGCAGGGATAGGGAACAGGAAACTGCTTCCGGAGGTGCGTGCTTAACACGCGCATCTCCGGGAGCGGCGGGCTGTGATAGATTCAGGGCATGAAAACGAAGCCCGCGAAGAAACACCCTCCAAAGCCGAAGCGGGCGACCGAGAGCGCCACGTCCCGGCTCATCGACCAGCAGATCGTTGTTGCTCTCGCAATGCAATAATTGGTGGCCTAGAGAGTCTCCTTCGGGTCAATCGCGTCATTTCGAACGTGCGTCAGCCACTTCCGCTCCACCCCCGAAACCGGACATATTGCTGCACTGCTCTATATGTCGCGAAGGGCCAACAACTATCTTTTGCGCTGCCGAAAAGCGGCGAGCCGTGCCGCCGGCGGATCATCGTGAATTAGGACGCGGAACGCAATTTTGAACGGGATATTATTGCTTGTGCGGGGTTTGACTCCCGCCAAGGAGGAGCCGATAGCAATAACAACGGCAAGATAGAAACTTGTTGCGCTCGCCACCGGCGCAGTCGCATTTCGGGACCTCACAGTCAACGTTCGTACAGGTGGCGGAGCAAACTTATCGGCTCGGTGTCCTACAAGGCCCGCGCGCTTGGTATTGCCGCTGCCGAGCATGTTGTTGCTAACAAGCAAACGCTTGACCCGGCCGCCTGAACACTTCACCTCCTGACAGGAGATGACCGCCTCTGCAAAATTTCCACCAACTTCGCGACGTGATCGAATGAAGGCAATCTACCGCTACCGCCAAGAACGACATTTCGCCAAGCCTCCGGCGGCGATATGGCCGTTCGTCTCCGACACCGCCCGCATCTGGGAGCTGAGCGGCTTTGCACCCTTCCGGTTCGAGGAACGGGTCGACGCGCAGGGCCGAGTCCGCCGGTACGCCCATGGCAAGGCCGGTCCCTTTCCGGTGAGCTGGGAGGAAGATTTTGGCGAATGGCAGGAGAATCGCCGCTTTTTCGAAGTTCGAGAGTACCGGAACGGTCCGATGCGGCGTT
>Ga0116225_1002310_pt1 | contig 13066 bp, 13 predicted proteins | sample Sb_taG_8_FD_88968 | JGI IMG/M metagenome (GOLD analysis project Ga0116225, IMG submission 88968) | Peat soil microbial communities from Weissenstadt, Germany - Sb_50d_c_BC metaG | ecosystem: Environmental > Terrestrial > Soil > Wetlands > Peat | place: Germany: Weissenstadt | collected 2010-09-21 | reverse complement strand
TCCTGCGGTGCGCAGAACAGCGAATACAGCGTCTGGATGACCGCCGGCGCTTCGCTGCAAGGCCGCGAAGCGCCGGCGGTCATCCAGACGCTGTATTCGCTGTTCTGCGCACCGCAGGATCAAGCGGCGGATTGAGGGGATGGGGGCTGATAGGACCAAGCTGTCCGCTTTGGGCCGGAAACGGATGGGCAGGTTTGAGATGCAGAGTCGGCAAAGCGGACCTTGCAAATAAGTGCATTGTCACCGTAACCCTACGAGGTGGCGCATGATCAAAGAGCGTGGTAGTTTGCCCCGGGCTCATGAGCATTCCGATGAAATGTCTGCATCTGTCTACGAAGGCCCGCCGGAACGCAACGCAATCGAGGCGACCGACGACGACAAGCTGGACCGTGAGCAGCCTCCTTGGGGTTTCGCCCCCTCCAGACAGACGCCAGTGCTGGGCCCCTGAGGCTTTTATACCCTCTTATAAGTTCCGATGAAATTTACGTTCAGACCATACCGACCGATCCAGTTGTCCTCATCGACGACCAGTTCGGCTTCATTAAACGTCATTCGGACAATATGGGTATCGGTCCCGTTGTAGTCGTAAAACTCGATTGCGTCTGGGCCGCGCATTTCTCCAACCACACCCATTTCGCCGGTATTGGGGCCACACTCCCGGTTCGTTCCCCAGAGAGCAAAGCCACTCGCGAAATATCGGGGATGGCCCCCTATCGCGTCTGGGACCGGTGTCAAAATAATTTCCGCGCTATCTGCTCCACTTCCGACCCTAATGTAGGTTCCAGCATATGGGTCGCTACGGGGGATAGTAACATCGCCAAAATGGACGGACACAGAGAATGCTTTGCCTATGTCTTGATGAAGCTCATCCCTATAGCTCTTGACCTCATCTATAGTAAGGTTCTTTCGTTGCCTTGTTACGCCATCGTATTCATCATGATGATCAAGGCAAATAAATGCAAGGTTATCCCTGGCGTTGTTGTCTCTATTTTTGTCTAAATGTGCTATTTGCCCTGACTTGATAGATGTGTCACGATTTAATCCGTAACATATGCAGCAGCGTCGCCTTGAATTTACTAATACGTCGGCCTGCATATCCGGTTTAACAGCTTTCCTCGCCATCGACTTAGCCCCTGTTCGTCACGCGTAGCCCTCCAATTTGATACAGCATTGGGACGCAGGTGCGATACTCCATTAACGTCGGCAATTTGCCTGCTGGATACGTGTTCGGTATAGGTTGATCGTGTCAGCGGTTTGAGTCTGCGCCACGTCCGAATGGCCGCTTATGGAGATGCGCGCTAAGCAGTCGCAAGACTCATCTCGCCTTCGGCTCAGCCCCCCCTAACCCCGCCGGTACCGATGCACCCCGCCCGCATCAGTCTCCCGCGACACCTGCCCCCGGCTGCGCAGGCAATGCAGATGGGCCAGACTTTCGCCCAAGGCGAAGAACATCTGGTGGCTGTCGAGCGGGCGCGGGAACAGCCGCGCCAGCAATTCATGCGCGGTGATCGGGGCGGCGCAGGCGTCCAGCGTTTCCACCAGACGCTCGGCGTGATGCTCGGCCAGTTGCGCCACCCGCTGGCGCAACCCACGGAACGGCAGGCCGTGCGACGGCAGAACCAGGGTGTCGGCTGGCAGTTCGGCGAAACGCTCCAGCGAGGCAAGGAACTCCGTCAGGTGGTCGGCTTCCGGCTCGCTTGGCCAGATGCTGATATTGGGACTGATGGAGGGCAGGATCTGGTCGCCGGAAATCAATAGCCCAGCCTCCTCGCACCACAGGCAGGCCATTTCCGGGGAATGCCCCTCGCCGACGGTGACCCGCCAGCCGCGCCAGCCGATGCGCAAGGTCTCGCCATCGCGGATGCGCAGGCAGTCGGCGGGGATGTGGCGCGTATGCGCCGCATAGGCGTTGCCGCGCTGGCGCACCAAGTCCAACAGCACGTCGTCGAAGCCAGCGCCGCGATAAAAGCGCAAGGACGCCTTGGTGAACGCCTCGCCGCTGTCCAGGCTGAGCATGCGGCCATACAGCCATTCGCCCAGGGTGGTTTCCAGCGGCACATTGAAGCGGCGCTGCAACCAGGCGGCCAGGCCGATATGATCGGGATGGAAATGGGTGACCAGCAGCCGCGTGATCGGGCGGCCCGCCATCGGGCCATCGAACACCGCCTGCCATAGCTCGCGGCTGCGGCGGTCGGGCACGCTGGTATCGACCACCGCCCAGCCGGCGCCATCCTCGATCAGCCACAGATTGACGTGGTCGAGGGCGAAGGGCAGCGGCATGCGCAACCACAGCACGCCCGGAGCGACGGCGATGGTGTGACCGAAAGCGGGAGCATCGGCGAAGGGATGATCAAGGCTCATGCCGCGCTCGTTCGTTTAACGTGCTTGTAGTGATGCCCCTCACCCCCTAAATCCCCCTCTCCCGATTTCGGGAGAGGGGGGCTTCAGCAGGGAAGACGGTTCGGTGCCCGATCAGGCTTTGGCGTGGGCCGGCGGGCCGACCATGTTCATGGCGTCGATCAGCATGTCCACCACCTTGTCATTGTCGGTGATGTGATCGGTGTTGATCACCAGATCGAAGGTATGCGGATCGTTCAGGCGCTCGTGGAAGGTATCCCAGATGAACGTGCCGCGACGGCTGTTGGTCTCGGTCACCAAGGCCTGGGCGGCGGCGATGTCGATGCCTTGAGCGGCGGCGACGCGCTGGGCGCACAAAGCCGGGGTTCCGGTGAAACGCACCCGCAACGCGCCGCTATTGGCCAGTATCAGATGCGCGCCACGTCCCAGGATGACGCCGCCGGTGCGGCCCAGGCTGAGGATGATGTTGACCAGATGCTGCTTGTAGTGATCAACGTTCAGATCCTGGCCGGTGACCAGGGAATAGAGCCACAGATCGCGAACGCGGCTGGCTCCGGTTTCCACCGCCCGCATGGTCTCGGCATCGGTGGTGAGGCGCTGGGTCAGTTTGTTGAGAACGACATGGTCATAAACATCAACGCCAAGCCGCTTGGCCAGCAGGCGGGCGACCTCGTCTCCGCCAGCGCCGTAATCGCGCGAAATGCACACCACACGACGACCGCCCGCAGCCGGGCCGGCTTCGCCGGGAGTGCCGATGACTTTCAGGATGGCCTGGAGGGCCTTTTGGACGTCAGGCATGCGCCACCTTTCTGGTTCCCATTGGTTAATCTAAGGATACCACGCCGTGAGCCGCGCCGCCATTGCTCGCCCTCATGGCGCGTGTGGGAATTCCTGAGACAGCAGGAAGTCGGCCAGCTTGAAATCTTCCGATGCAATATGGCTAAACAACAAGAATTTCAGGTAGTTCTCCAACGCATCCTCGATATCAGAATAGCCGCCGCGGCCGTATTCCTCGATCACCTCGGCCAAATCCTGGCACAGGTTGTCGTGCTCCAACCAGTGAGCCTCGGCCTGGGGGTAGGCGCTGCGGGCCATGAAATTCTCTTCACGGCTGAAATGCCCGCGCGCGGTATCGGCCAGCTTACCCAGCAGCACGGCGACGTCGGCGCGCCGGTAAGGCCCTGCATGCAGATCATGCAGGGCGTTTATCTGCGCGGCCATCTCGCGATGATCGGCATCCATCGGCGCAAAGCCGGTGTCGTAATCGGGAACCCACTCGAACAGCGGCATGGGCGTCGCAACCCCGCCTAGTCGAACAGCTTGTCGATGTCCGACTGGCTGATCCCCTGATTTTCCAGCGCCGGCCCGTTGAGCAGCTTCTTTTCTTCGTCTTCGTGGACTTCCGGCGGCGGCGGCAGATCGTCGAAATTGTCGGCGCCCCAGATGTCGATCATCTTGTTGACGCGGTCTTCGATGTATTGAAGCGTCTTGACGACCTTGGTGATGCGCTGCCCGGTAATGTCTTGGAAGTTGCATTCCTCGAAGATACCGACGACCGCTTCGCGGATATCCTCGGCGATATGCGCCGAGAAACCGTCGCCTGCCTGAGCCTGCAACTGCGAGGCCAAGGTATCGATCTTTTCGGCCGAGGCCAAGATGCCGTCGGTGGCCCGCTCGGTCGCGGTTACGATAGCGTCCAACTCGTTGGTCACCGCCATCAGGCGGTCGTCATCCGAGTTGGTCGGCCGCAGAGCTGCGATTTCGGCCTTGGTCTGCTCGATGCATACCGCCAGCGCCCGCAGCTCGGTCTTGAGCATGTTGACTTCGACGCGCTTCTTCTCGGCGGCCTGGGCCACCGGATCGTGATGCACAATATCGGCTTCTTCGCCGCGCATCAGCAGTTCCAGCGCGCGGATATCCGCTCGCAGACTGCCAATGGCAGCCATGACCTCGGCGTTGTCGATGTTGCTGACCTGCGTCGGCTCGCTTGACGACGGCGCCAGCCCTTTGGCTTTCATCCGCTGCAATTCGGCGGTGAAGAGCTTCTTATCGGTTCCCTTGTGCATACCCCCCCTTCCCCGAAAACCGGCCTCTGGTCCGGTCCCCGTCAGGCTATCGCACCGATGGTCGTGCCGTCTTCACCTTCGGACTCGGCATCGCCGAAGGTTCCCGCCAAATCGCTTGGCGTCAACTCTACCGTCTCGACGTACGGTTTGTAACGTTTATCGACCGCAATGATATGACCGGTCAGCCAATCTTTCAAAAACTCGAACAGCTCTCCGACGGCGGCGTGCCGGCCATCGGCGTATTGCTGCTGGAAACCGCGCACGCGCTCGGTCAGCGTGCGGTGAAGTTCAATATGGGCGGCACGATCCGGATAACCGCCCAACTCCATCAGCCGTTCCTCGCGATGGAAATGGTTGATTGTGTATTCAACCAGAACATTGAGAACGCTGGCGATGACCTCGCGGGTCTGCCCTTCCTCGCGCGCTTCGAACAGCTGGTTGAGCAGACTTATCAGAATCTGGTGATCGGCGTCGATGAACGGCACGCCGACACTATAGGATTCCTGCCATTGAATCGCCGTCATAGGGGAGCTACTCCGTGCCGCTCCGGCGGGCCGCGCAATATCCGCGAGCCGTGCGTCTTTCCCGTTCTTCGTTCCTACACTACTTCGCCGTCGAGCGGCAAGACCGAGGTACCCAATTCCAACTCTTTGAGTGTATCCTGGGTCTACGTCCTTAGGATGACGCCGTCTCCGCCGACGACAAGGAAGAACAGGGTGAACCCACCCCGCAAGGACAACTGGGGGGCAGCCGCGCCGGAAAGCCGCCTGCTCGATGCCGTTGAAAGCCTGACCGAAGGCGTCGCCATCTACGACGCCGAGGATCGGCTGGTGCTGACCAATTCCCAGTTCCGCCGCCTGTGCCCCGAGATCGCCGACGCCCTGCACACCGGTATGCTCTTCGAGGACGTTGCCCGTCTGGCCATGGGCAGCGGCGCCTTCCTGGCCGCCGACGGACGCGGCGAGGCGTGGCTGCGCGAACAGATGGATCTGCACCGCAATCCCTGCGGCCCGGTCGAGGCGCGCCTGCATAACGGCCGCTGGCTGATGTTCCGCGACCGCCGTACCGACGACGGCTTTACCATCTCGACGGTCGCCGACATCTCGGATCTGAAGCAGCGCGAGATGGTGGTGGCCGACAGCGAGCGACGCGCCCAAACCGCCCAGCGCTTGTTGTGCGACGCCATCGAAAGCGTGTCCGAGGGCTTCGTGCTGTTCGATGCGGACGACCGGCTGGTATTGTGCAACAGCCATTATCGCCAGCGCATGGCCGAAGTATCTGACATGCTGGTTCCCGGCACCCTGTTCGAAACCATGATCACCGCCGCCGTGCGGCGCGGCGTGGTGATCTCGGCCAATGCCGACCCAGATGGATGGCTGCGCCAGCGTCTGGTCACGCACCGGAACCCCGACGGCCCGCGCAAGACCCAACTGGCATCGGGTACTTGGTTGCAGGTGCATGAATACCGCACCGGCGACGGCGGCTATGTCAGCATCCAGACCGACATCACCTCTCAGGTCGCCGCCGAAGGCGCCTTGTCGGACAGCGAGGAACGCTATCGCCAGCTAGTGGAACTGGCTCCCGACCTGATTTGCGTGCTCAGCCAGGGTCGTATCTCGTTCATCAACGCCACCGGCGCCGCGATGCTGCACGCCACCCCGGCGGCGCTGATCGGCTGCCGCATCGCCGATTTCATTCACCCCGACGACTGCGCCCTGATCGACAGCGGATTGGACGCCCTGGTGGCCGGCCGTCAGCGCATCCCGCTGCGGCTGCTCGGCCCCGACGGAGCCGTTCGCGACACCGAAGCCGCCGCCCTGTCGCTCAGCCGCTCCGACGTCCCCAGCGTCATGCTGGAACTGCGCGACGTGACCGAACTGAAGCGCTCGGCGCAGACAATCGTCAGCCGCGAACAACGGCTCAACGGCATCCTCAACACCGTTCTCGACGGCATCATCACCATCGACGAACGTGGCCTGATCGAATCCTTCAACCCCGCCGCCGAGCGGGTCTTCGGCTGGACCGCCGCCGAGATCATCGGGCGGCCGATCACCCAACTGATGCCCCCCGACATGGCCGCCGGTCACGACGGCTTCCTGCACCGCTATCTGGCCGGCGGCAAGGCCAAGATCATCGGCGCCGGCCGGGAAGAGACCGGCCTGCGCAAGGATGGCACCACCTTTCCGCTGGAACTGGCGGTCAGCGAGTTGACCCTGGAAGGCCAGCGCGTGTTCACCGGGGTCGTGCGCGACATGACCCGCCGCAAGGCTGCGGCCCGCGCGCTGAAGTCCAGCGAGGAACGCTACGCCCTGGCCATGGCCGGCACCAACGAAGGCATGTGGGACTGGGATATCGCCGCCGACATGATCTATATCTCGCCGCGCCTGCGCGTGGTGGCCGGCATTCTGGGAGCGCCGCCGGTGCATGCCGAGCAATGGCTGGAGTTGGTTCATCCCGATGACCGCGAGCTGTTCCGCACCGCCATGGCCGACCATCTGAGCGGCCAAAGCGAGTTCTTCGTCTGCCAATACCGGCTGGCCCAGAGCGTCGGCATCCGCTGGATCCGCCATCGCGGTCTGGCCTTGCGCGACGATCACGGGCGGGCCTTCCGCATGGCCGGCTCCGTCGGCGACATCACCGAACAGAAACTGGCCGAGCAAGCCCTGCGCGAGGCCAAGGAACAGGCCGAACTGGCCAACCGCGCCAAGACCGAGTTCCTGGCCAATATGAGCCACGAGCTGCGCACGCCGCTGAACGCCATCATCGGCTTTTCCGAAATGATGCTGGCCGAGATGCTGGGGCCGCTCGGCGTGCCGGATTACAAAAGCTACACCGCCAATATCCACGAATCCGGCCGTCATCTGCTGGATGTCATCAACGATATCCTCGACGTTTCACGCATCGAGGCCGGGCAGTTGACCCTGGAGCCGGAAGCCGTCGACCTGCACCATGTGCTGGACAGTTCGCTGCGGCTGATCCAGCAGCGCGCCGACGCCCACCAAATCCACATCCACGCCCGCATTCCCGACAGCCTGCCGATGATGATGGGCGAGACCCGGCGACTGAAACAGGTGATGCTCAACATCTTGTCCAATGCGGTCAAGTTCACCCCAGCGGGCGGCAGCGTCACCGTCAGCGTGCGCCGCGCCCCCGATGGCGCCGTGGTCATCTCGGTGGCCGATACCGGCATCGGCATGGCCGCCGAGGACATCCCCAAGGCGATGACCCCGTTTACCCAGGTCGACAGCTCGCTGGCCCGCCGCTACGAAGGCACCGGACTCGGACTGCCGCTAGCCAAGGCCTTCGTCGAGTTGCACAATGGGGCGCTGTCAATCGCCAGCGCCCCCGGCAAGGGGACGACCGTTACCATGCGTTTCCCGGCGGACTGTCTGGTCGCCTAGGCAACCGCCGCCCGGACGGGGGGGATGACCACGCCATGGCCCGCAGGCTTAGAGTCGCCACGTTCAATCTGGAGAGCCTCGACGACCGCCCGCCGATGGATCTTTCCTTCGACGACCGCATCGACGTGCTGCGGCCGCAGCTCACCCGCCTGCGCGCCGACGTGCTGTGCCTGCAAGAAGTCAACGCCCGCGAGGACAGCGCCCACGGCCCCCGCCATCTGACCGCGCTCGACCGCCTGCTCGACGGCAGCGGCTATGAGCATTACCACCGTCAGGTCAGCTTCAACCGCGCCGGCCACCGCTTTTCCGACCGCCATAATCTGGTGACCCTGTCGCGCTTCCCCATCATCGGCGAAGGTCAGGTGTGGCACGATCTGGTGGCCCCGCCGCGTCACGACATCGTCGCCGCCCAAGGCGCCGAGGACATGGCGGTGGAGTGGGACCGCCCGCTGCTGCACACCACCCTGGCACTCGACGACGGCCACCGCCTGCATGTTCTCAACCTGCATCTGCGGGCGCCACGCGCCGCCTTTCTGGCCGGCAGCAAGGATCATGGAGTGTGGAGCTCGGTAGGGGCCTGGGCCGAGGGCTTCTTCCTGGCCACCGTCAAAGCCGCCGGTCAGGCCTTGGAAGCGCGGCTGGTGGTCGAACAAATCTTCAATGCCGATCCGCATGCCCTGATCGCGGTCTGCGGCGACTTCAACGCCGGCGACCACGAAAGCCCGGTACGCACCATCAGCGGCGACGAGGAGGACACCGGCAACGGCCATCTGGCCGGGCGCACCTTGGTTCCCGTCGAGCGCAGCCTGCCCGACAGCCAGCGCTATTCGGTGATCCACCATGGCCGACGGTTGATGCTGGACCATATTTTGGTGTCTCGGCCCTTGCTCGGCTGGTTTGCCGCCGCCGAGGTGCATAATGAAGCCTTGGGCGATGAATTAATCTCTCCGACACTGGTACAGTTGCCGCCAGACAGTTACCATGCCCCGGTTGTATCCGAATTCGCGCCGCCCATACCGCCCCGCCGTCCGCCAGCCCCGAAGGATGCGCCATGATCCCCGCTGCCGACCGTTTTTCCGGCTTCATCATCGGCCAATGCCTGGGCGATGCCCTGGGCTTCCTGGTCGAAGGCGAACCGCCGCATGTCTGCTTGCGTTACGCCGACGACGTGGTGCGCCCCGGCAAAGTGCCGCATGTCAGCCGCGACGGATATTCGTTTGGGCAGTATTCCGACGAATCGCAGATGGCCCGCGAGTTGATGGAAAGCTATGTGGTCTGCTCGGGCTTCGACGGCGACGACTATGCCCGCCGCATCGCCGCCCTGTTCTCGGAAGACCGCGTGGTCGGGCGCGGCCGCACCACCGAGGAAGCGGCCTTGCGCCTAGCCGCTGGAGTGCCGTGGCGCCAGGCCGGCACGCCCGCCCCTGCCGCCGGCAATGCGAGCGCCATGCGCGCCGGAGTGCTGGGGCTAATCTATGGCGATGACCCCAACACCATGATCCGCATCGCCCATGAACAGGGGCTGATCACCCATGCCGATTTGCGCTGTTCGGCCGGAGCCGTGGCCATGGCCGGAGCCGTCGCCCTGGCCTCGCGCGGGGCACGGCCCAACCATGCCGAGTTCCTGGAACCGCTGCGCCTGTGGACCATGCGCATCGAACCCAGCCTGTCCTCCAGCCTGCGCCGCATGGAGGAACTGCTGACCGGCACCTGGGAGCACGCCGCCGCCGAGATCTCGCGCATCGGCCTGCCGCCCGGCGTCGACAGCCAATGGCGCGGCGGCATCTCGGCCTTTGTCGTCTCATCGGTGCTGTGGGCCATCTACGCCTATATGAAGCACCCCGACAACTACTCCGAAGCGGTCGCTCTGGCCATCCGCGCCGGTGGCGACGTCGACACCACCGCCGCCATGACCGGAGCCCTGATCGGTGCCCGCCTAGGTCTGGCCGCCGTCCCCCGCGAGTTGGCCGGCAAGCTCAACGACCACGGCAATTGGCGCTATGAAGACCTGATCGAACTGGCCAACGCCTGCCATGACTTGCGTCGGCGGGGGTGAAAGGTATTGTGGTAAAGAGTCAACACTTACAGCTATAAACCGTCATGGCCGAACTTGTTCCGGCCATCCACGCGGCAACGTGCACACTATAAGTGAAGTATTAGATGCGGCCGTCTCGGCATGGATGCGCGGGGCAGGCACGCGCATGACGATGGATCTTTGTCTTTCCCACGCCAGATGGAAGCCCACCACCCCATCTACCGCCGCGTCTTCCCCTTGCTCAGCGCCGGAGCTTCTTCCTCGTCCTGGCTGCCGTCATCCGCCGCACCCGGCTTGTTGATGACCCGCCAGCGGGTGACGTTGCGGTTATGCTCGGCCAGGGTCTTGGCGAAAACATGGCCGCCGGTGCCATCGGCGACGAAATAGAGATCGTCGGAGACCGCCGGGTTAAGCACGGCGACGATGCTGGCGCGGCCGGGGTTGCAGATCGGGCCGGGCGGCAAACCGTCAGAGAAATAGGTGTTGTAGGGGCTGCGCATGGCCAGATCGTCATGCTTCAGCGGGCGATCCAGCACCCCTTGACCATTGCTCAGCGCATAGATCACGGTGGGGTCGGATTGCAGCCGCATATGCAGCTTCAAGCGGTTGAGGAACACGGCGGCGACATGCGGGCGCTCTTCCGGCAGAGCGGTTTCACGCTCGACGATCGAGGCCAGAATCAGCGCGTCCATCTTGCTGGTCAGGCTGAGAGTGCGGCTGCGCTTGGGCCACAGCTCGTCCAGGCTTTCCGTCATCGCCCGACCCATGCGCGCCAGCACGGCGTCGCGGCTGTCTCCATAGGAATAGTAATAGGTCTGCGGCATCACGCTGCCCTCTTCGGGCGGCAGGGTGATTTTGCCGGACAAGCCATCGGCTTGGCGCAATTGGGTAAGGATTTGCTGAACCGTCAGCCCTTCGGCAAAGGTCAGTTTGTGAATGACCACCTGTCCACGCCGCATCATGTCGATGACCGAAGCCAGACTGACCTGGGCGGGAAAGGCGTATTCGCCGGCCTGCAAGGGTTGGTGGCCGGTCATCTTGGCGCCCAGCAGGAACAGCCACGAGGCGTCGATGACGCCGGCCTCCTGAAGTTGCTGGGCGATGGCCGAGGAGCCGGTTCCATGCGGAACGATCACGGTGACAGGAGCCACCGCCGGACCGGGAGTGCCGAGGCGGGAATGCGCCCACAGCAGGAAGCCGCCCACCGCCGCCCCGGCCAGAGCCAGGACGACGGCGAGACGGATAATCCAGCGCATCATCGACGGGTCAGACGGCCCGGAAGATGAGCGAGGCGTTGGTGCCACCGAAGCCGAACGAGTTCGACAAGGCGATGTTCACCTTCTTCTCCTTGGCCACATGCGGGACCAAGTCGATGTCGCAACTGGCGGACGGGTTGTCAAGGTTCAGCGTCGGCGGGATCAGGCCATGGTTAATGGCCAGGATCGAGTAGATCGCCTCGACACTACCGGCGGCGCCCAACAGGTGGCCGATGGCCGACTTGGTGGACGACATCGACAGCTTGTAGGCGTGATCGCCGAACAGACGCTTCACCGCACCCAGTTCGATTTCATCTCCCAGCGGCGTCGAGGTGCCGTGGGCGTTGATGTAATCGATGTCTTCCAGGTTGATCCCGGCGCGGGCCACGGCGTTCCGCATGGCGCGGAAACCACCATTGCCGTCTTCGGCCGGAGCGGTGATGTGGTAGGCGTCGCCCGACATGCCGTAACCGATGATTTCGGCATAGATTTTGGCGCCGCGCTTCTTGGCGTGCTCGTATTCCTCAAGCACGACAACGCCGGCGCCTTCACCCATGACGAAGCCGTCGCGGTCCTTGTCCCACGGGCGCGAAGCCCGCGTCGGAGTGTCGTTGAAGTTGGTCGACAGGGCGCGCGCGGCGGCAAAGCCGGCCATGCCCAGGCGACACACCGCCGCTTCAGTACCACCCGCCACCATCACGTCGGCATCGCCGAACATGATCAGGCGCGACGCGTCGCCCAGCGCATGAGCGCCGGTCGAGCAGGCCGTCACCACGGCGTGGTTGGGGCCTTTGAAGCCGTAGCGGATCGACACATGGCCCGAGGCCAGGTTGATCAGGCTGGCAGGAATGAAGAACGGAGACAGCTTGCGCGGCCCGCCTTCAGCCAGGGTGATGGCGCCATTGGCGACGGTGGGCAAGCCACCGATGCCAGAGCCGATCATCACGCCGGTCCGCTCGCGCGATTCCTCGTCTTCGGGCTTCCAGCCGGAATCTTCCACCGCTTCGATAGCGGCGGCCAGCGCGTAGACGATGAAATCGTCCATGCGGCGGCGATCCTTGGACGAAGCCACGGAATCGGGGTTAAAGAAGTGAGGCTCCGCGTCACCCCTGGGCACCACGCCGGCGATTTTCGCCGGGAGGTCGGAGACGTCGAAGTGCTCGATGGCACGAAGGCCGGATTCACCCTTGGTGAGGCGATCCCAGTTGACCTTATGGCCACAACCCAAAGGGGTGACCATTCCAAGGCCGGTGACGACAACTCGTCTCATGCGCTTCCAGTGTATCCGGTTCGTCGAAAAAACCGCCGCGCCGGCCCATCAACAGGCCGGCGCCGCGACAGTCGCCTTTAGCTGTGCGACGAGATGAAGTCGATGGCGTCCTTCACCGTGAGGATCTTCTCGGCGGCGTCATCGGGGATCTCACAGCCGAATTCTTCTTCGAAGGCCATGACCAGCTCGACGGTGTCGAGGCTGTCGGCGCCCAGATCGTCGATGAAGCTGGCAGTCTCGGTGACCTTGGACTCCTCGACGCCCAGGTGCTCGACAACGATTTTCTTAACGCGCTCGGCGACATCAGACATTTGTAAACCCCTCAGAAGCTTAGTTGGGCAGGATAATGGGACTTAGGCGGGTCGAGGACTGGCCGTTCCCCCCGTCCGGCAAAAAGTGCCGCTTCGTAGCATACTTTTCCCGGCTTGACCAGCATCAGCGGACCGCCCGCAATAGTGAATAGGATACCTCAGATCATCGCCATACCGCCATTGACATGCAAGGTCTGGCCGGTGACATAGGCGGCTTCATTGCTTGCCAAATAAAGTGCGGCAGCGGCGATTTCCTCGACCGAGCCCATGCGGCCGAGGGGAATTCCCGTCAGCAGCTTGGCTTTTTGGTCGTCGTTCAGCGCATCGGTCATCGCCGAGGTGATGAACCCCGGCGCGATGCAGTTGACG
>Ga0116225_1002306_pt1 | contig 13074 bp, 7 predicted proteins | sample Sb_taG_8_FD_88968 | JGI IMG/M metagenome (GOLD analysis project Ga0116225, IMG submission 88968) | Peat soil microbial communities from Weissenstadt, Germany - Sb_50d_c_BC metaG | ecosystem: Environmental > Terrestrial > Soil > Wetlands > Peat | place: Germany: Weissenstadt | collected 2010-09-21 | reverse complement strand
GCCGGGCAGATGGATTACATCGATATCCACCTGTCGCATGTGGCGCAGTTCGTATGGTTCGGCTTCCTCGGCAAGCTCAATGTGGCGGTTGTGGAGGTCGCGGGCGTCTTGGAAGACGGACGCTTGATCCCCTCGTCCTCGGTGGGCAACAACAAGACTTGGCTGGATCAGGCCGACAAGGTGATCCTGGAGGTCAATTCCCGGCAACCCCTCGCGTTCGAAGGGATGCACGACATCTATTACGGCACCGAACGTCCGCCCCACCGCAAGCCCATCATGATGGTCGAGCCGGGCGACCGCATCGGCGAGCCTTATCTGCATGTGGACCTGAACAAGGTCGTGGCAATCGTGGAAACCGATGCGCCGGACCGCAACACCTCCTTCTCGCCGCCGGATGAGCTTTCGCAGCACATTGCCGGACATATCCTGGATTTCTTCGGCCATGAGGTCTCGAAGGGCCGCTTGCCGGCCGAGTTGCTGCCGTTGCAGTCGGGTGTGGGCAACATCGCCAACGCCGTTATGTCGGGCTTGAACGAAGGTCCGTTCAACAACATGACCGGCTATACCGAAGTGTTGCAGGACGGCATGCTGGATATGCTCAAGTCCGGCAAGCTGGCCATGGCCTCGGCCACCGCGCTTTCGCTCAGCCAGGCGGGCATGAAGGAATTCCTCGACAACCTGGATTACTACCGCCAACGCATCGTGCTGCGGCCGCAGGAAATCTCCAATCACCCGGAAGTGATTCGTCGTCTGGGCATCATTTCCATGAATGGAATGATCGAGGCCGATATTTACGGCAACGTCAATTCGACCCATATCATGGGCACCCGCATCATGAACGGTATCGGCGGTTCGGGAGATTTCGCCCGCAACGCCTATCTGTCGCTCTTCATGACGCCGTCCACGGCCAAGGACGGCGCGATTTCGTGCATCGTGCCCATGGTCAGCCATGTGGACCATACCGAACACGACGTCCAGATTCTGGTGACCGAGCAGGGACTGGCCGATCTTCGCGGTTTGTCGCCCCGCCAGCGCTCGCAGGTCGTCATCGATAACTGCGCTCACCCGGACTATCGGGATGCGTTGCATGATTATGTCGCCCGTTCCGAGCAGGCCGCCCGCGCCGGGCATGGTGGCCTGCACACACCGCACATCCTTGATGAAGCCTTGTCTTGGCATAGCCGGTTCGAGCGTGAAGGAAGCATGCTCGTCGAGCATAAAGGGCATGTGCCCGCCTAATAAGCGCCAGGGTGACGTTGATGGCCGATACCCAAGGCCATCACGTCATGTCCCCGGAGCTGTGCAGGCAAGGTGACGAGCGGATGGGCTCCTGGCGATGATTATCGTCTGGAGCCCATCCGCCCATCATTGCCATCCGGCCTCGGCCGTCTTGAAAAGCCACCTCGACCAGAACGTCCTGACGGCTGTTCTGGATCACGCCGCGCGCCCCTGTCGCCTGAGCATCTCCGCATTCCGCCTGGCATTCGCATAACGCATCGCAGGCGGCATTATTCGGCAAAGTTTACATACAATTTTTCGCGCATTTCAATCCAAACAGCCACTTTACGCCGGTCTTGGCGGGTGAATGGCGTTATGCGCCAATAAATTCCCCCATTCCGGGCATGGCATGCTGTTTGCGTTTGTCACACCAACCGCCCCGGTATCGACCGACCGCGTCTTGCTTCGATAAAACGCGCGCAGTGTGACAGAGGACAAACCAGCATGAGCCCGATGATAGAGAGACGGACCGACGTTCGCCGATATTGGAAAGGCTTGGTGGTGTTGATCGAGGACCGGGTCTATCCCGTCATCGATATCTCGGTCTCGGGCATCAGCTTCCAGAACAGCGCCCATCCCGTCGGCAGCAGCGTCAAGCTGAAGCTGGCTCAGTTGAACAATCTGGACGACAGCGTCGATGGCACCATCACGGTGAGGGCAGCCAGCGACACCATCACACGCGGCGAGTTTTCCGCCAACATGGCCTTGCTGCGCTACATCGTCACCCATATCGGCAAACTCACCGGCGCCACCCCCTCGTTCTTCAAATAAGAGGCACCCCGCCACCGCCCGATCAGGCGCTGGTGGCCGAAGCCGCCGTGCAATCCCAGGCCGCGCATGTCCGACGACGACTGGGAGACCTGCATGTGACCGGCTGGCTGCATGATTGCGGCAAGGTCACCACGTCGTCTGACCGGCAACGAGATCAATTTCCTTGGCCGCATCATGGTGGTGGCCGACGTGTTCAAGGCGCTGACCGCCGTGGATCGCCTCTACAAAAAAGGCAAAATCCTGTCGGAAGCGGTGACCGTGGCCGCCTATCTGCACAAACCAGAACCGGTCCCTCTGACAGCGGCGGGTTAGCCCGCGATTTCAGGCAGCGAGAAACAAACAGTGGCGCCAGTCCCGCTGGGTTCGATCCAGATATGCCCACCGTGGCTTTGCACGATGATCCGGCACAGCGGCAGCCCCAAGCCGGTCGAATTGGGGTCGCGGTTATGCATCGGCTCGAAGGCCTGAAACACCCGCTCGCCAAGCTGCGGGGCCAGACCCGGCCCGTTATCCGACACCGAGAACACGCATTGCCGCCCCCGGCGCTCGGCGCTCACCCGCACCTGCACCGCCTGCGGCCCCTTGTGGTGAATGATGGCGTTGGAGAACAATTGCAGGAACACCTCCATCACCATATCGCGGTCGGCCATGACGCGGGGCAGCGGTACGATGTCGAAACTGACCTCCTGGCCGTTCAATATGGTGCGGATCATGTCGGCGGCGGCCCCCGCCACCTCGCCGCTGTCCAGCGGCTCCATCGTCGGCGTTTCCGAGAAGACGATGACGAACCGCTGGAAATCGCGCAGCAAGGCTTGCAGATGCGTCCCGCCGGCGCCGATGAAGGAGAGCCACAGGGCGCACTCGCCATCGTCGCCGGGAACCATGTGATGCAGCGCCTCGATATGGCTGCCAAGCAAGCGCAAGGGCGCTTGAAGATCGGCGGCGATCATATGCGTCAGCCGTTGCAGCTTGGCGTTCACCTCGCCCAGATGGGCGGCACGATGCGTGGCCGCCAAATGGGCGGCGGTCATTCCGGCGGTGCGTTCGGCCACCATGGCCGACAGGCTTTGGCGATAATCGCGCAATGCCTTGGCGTAAAAATCGGCCCGCCGCGCCCAGTGGAACAGGATGGCGGCGGCGAACAGAGCAATCAAGGTCTCGAAGCCGGCGATCCAGTACCAGTCCCGCAGGGCGTTGGCGCGTGAAATGCCGGAGGTGACGACCAGCGGAAAGCCGCTGAACACCCGATAGCCGACCAGTTTATCATTGCCGTCGGCCTTCGACACCAGTTGCGCCACGCCCGACAACGAGCGCGGAATCCACAGCCGGAACAAGTCGCTGTCCGAGATGTCGATGCCGAACTTCTCTATATGATTGGGCGCCCGCGCCAGAATGTGGCCGTCCAAGCTGAGCACGGCGGAGGCTCCGCCTTCATCCAGCAGCGTCGTCTCCAGATAGCGGGCGTAGACGTCGGGATTGATCGAGGCGAAGGCGATGCCGGCGAATTTGCCGGTCGGCCCCAACAGCGGATGACTGAACTGGATCGAGCGTTCGCCCGCCACCCGGCCGATGCGCGGCAACCCCACCACCAACCGCCCCGGCTCGATCGCGCGCATCTGACTGCGGAAATACTCCCGGTCGGAGATATCCAGCCCTTGCTCCGGCAAGCCACGCTCCGGCCAGGTATGCGGCGACACCAATCCCGTATCGTCGGCAATGGCGATGTGGAAGATTTCCGGCATGGTGGCGATACGCGACAACACGCGGTCGCGGAATTCCAGCGTGGTGTGGCGATTATCCTCGACCGCCAGCACCACTTCGTTCAGCAGGTTATCGATGCGGCGGATCGATCCGCGCAGATGGTATTCGATGGATTTGACCACCGCGCCGGTCACGTTTTCAGCGGCGAGAATGGCGTTGTCATGGGCGGTCTGCAATTGCAGCGCCGTACCGGCCAGCATGGCCAGGATGACGGTCACGGCGATGGCGCGGGCCATGTAGTCGAAGGACGGACGGCCAACAGCCGGCGCGTGATCCGACTCGACCACCGGCGCATCGGACGCTTTGAAGGAATCGGTGAGGATGGAGACCTGGGCTTCGAACTCACCCAGATGGGCCTTCATGCCGGCCCCTTCCTGGCACAGCGTGTCGATCATGGCGTCCAGGTCGGCGGATCGCTGCGGCAGGGACCGGCGAATCATCTGGCTGTAGCTGACGATGGAGCGCAAAGGCTCTTGTAGATGATGCGCGGCGACCAAGGCCAGACGCTTGATTTCCTCGTTGATCCAATCCAGTTGCACCGCGCGGCGCTCCGCCAGAGTGCGGGCCTCGGCCAATTCGCGGCTGCGCAGTTGGACGGTGTCCTCCAGCTTCCGTTGTTCCCGTTCCAGGACTTTGCCGTCATTGCCGATCCTGGTTACCCAGTACAGCAACATGATGGAAAAGCCGGACAGCAGGGTCATCTCGATGGTCGCCATGCGCCACCAGCCAGCCAGCGCCTTGTTCCGCGAAATACCGGCGGTCACCATCAAGGCGAAGTCCGGCAGCACCCGATAGGCCAACAGCTTGTCGTTGCCATCGGTCTTGGCCGTCAGATGGACCACCCCGACCGGACCGTGCAGCCGCCAAGCGCTGAGCAAATCGCTGTTGGAGATATCGCGGCCAAAGGTTTGCACATGGTCGGGAGCGCGGGCGATGATCTGTCCATCGGTACCAATCAAACCGCAGGATCCGGCATCGTCGTAAAGGATCGAGGCCAGAAACGTCGCGTAGTAATCGGGATTGACGGCGGCCACCACCACCCCGGCGAAATTTCCGGCGGCGTCGCGGATGGGACGGGACAGATGGAAAGTGCGCTCGCCGTTGGCCCGCCCGATCACCGTCTCGCCAATGATCATCTGCGCCGGCCCCTTGGCCTGACGCTGCGCGGTGAAGTATTTGCGGTCGGAAACATCAAGGCCGCCATCGGCCATGGGGACGATGGGCCAGGTGCCGGGTTGCAGAATGCCCTGGGCATTGACGATGCCGACAAAGCGGATTTCCGGATAGGACGCCAGACGGGCGAAGAAGTCGTTAGCAAAACGGATGTTGGTCTGACGCCCAGCCTGAACGGTCGCCGACAGTTCTTCCAGCAGGTTGTCGAGCGCGTTCAGACTGCTGCCGATATGCTGTTCCGAGGCGTTGGCCAGCGCCGACACCAACGTCTCGGCGTCGCGCATGGCCTTGTCATAGGTAATCTTCAGATGCAGCAGAACGCAGGCCAGCAAGCCGATGATGACCGCCAAGGCCACCCGGTGCGCCGACCACGGCGATTGCCGCAGATCCTGCGGACGGCACGGCGACCCGCTATCGGGAACAAAGGTGGACTCGGTCTGGGCAGGCGCCAACGTCACTATTCCCCCCCCTGAGCTGGGTCGGGATTGTCATAGGCGCCGACGCCGAACAGATATTCCCCGGCCCGCACGACATAGGAGGACTTCTTCTGGATTTCGTGGTTCTGCGGATTACGCCATTGGAACACCACCCAATCGGCGGTTTTCACGGCGACGACCTCGCGGATCATCAACTTGCCTTCGCCATCGACAAGATCGATCAGGTTGCGCCCAATCATCGCCGGGTTGGCTCCGTGCGAGACGCAGGTTCCGCTGTTGGAATAGACAAAGACGTAAAGATCGCGGTCCTTGAAGCCGTCGGTGCCATTCTGAAACGCCTGGAAAGCGCGGTCCTTGCCATATTGGCGGTAGAACTGAGCGGCGCGCTCGGCCATCGTCTTGGCTTCGTCCTTGGTGCCGTAGTCCCAAGCGAAAGCTCCGCCCGACATGACGCAGCACATCATGAGGGCCAGAAGAAGAACCGATAGCCGCATACCGATGGTCTGACCATATCGGCCTGCCGGGAGTGACGCCCGCATATGTCCTCTCTTCGTGATGTCAATCACCCGAGATACGATACGTTCGTTTTACACCTTTAGTATAGAGCACTCAACCGCACTGAACCGAGAATGCGCGGCCTTCGGCTGGTTGGGCCGGGGTCAGGACACTTGCAGCCAGCAGGCATCCGCCCGCCAGTTCTGCGCCCAAGCGACAAAATCCTCCGATGGCATCGGGCGGGCGATGCCATAGCCCTGGCCCAAATCGCAGCCCAGCTTCAGCAACAGTTCGCCGTGCTCGATCTTCTCGATCCCCTCGGCCAGAACAGCGCGGCCGAAGCCGGCGGCTAGGATGATCACGCCCTTGACGATGGCGATGTCCTCGGCGTCGTCATGCAGATTGCGGATGAAGGACTGGTCGATCTTGAGGATTTCGATGGGCAGATGCCGCAGATAGGTCAGCGAGGAATAACCGGTGCCAAAATCGTCCAGGGCGCAACTGACACCCAGGCGGCGGCAGGCTTCCAAGGCTTCCCGCGCCTGCGAGATATCTTCCAGCGCCGCCGTTTCCAGAACCTCGATCTGTAACATGCGTGGCGGCACGTCCGCATGCTCGGCCAGCAGTTCGGCCAGACGGCTGGTGAAGTTGGGGCGCAGCAGATGGCTGGCGGCGATGTTGACGCTGACCGGGATGGAATGGCCTTCGGCTTTCCACAGCGCCATACGCTGCAACGCCGTGGCGATCACGCATTCCCCGACCTCGGTATCGAGATCAACTTCTTGGATCATCGGCAGGAACTCGGACGGCGGCAGCAGCCCGCGTTCGGGATGGCGCCAGCGGATCAACGCCTCGGCCCCGATCACCGTGCCCAGGCGCATGTTGACCTTGGGCTGGTAGAACAATTCGAACTGCCCGCCAGCCAGGGCGGCGCGCATCATCTGGGCGTTTTCCCAGCGCAGCAGCAAACGCCGGCTATGTTCAGGGTCGTAAAGGCTATAGCGGTTGCGGCCGGCTTCTTTGGCAACGTACATCGCTTGATCGGCATGGCGGAGCAGCGTATCGGAATCGACCTCGTCATGCGGAAACAAGGTGACGCCGATGCTGGCCGTCATTGAGAACGGGGCGTGGGTTTCCGGATGCCGCATCGGCTGGCTGATGACCGTCAGCAAGCGCTGCAAGGCGGCGTCACATTCTTCCAGCCCGGCCAGATCCTGGAACAGCAGCACGAACTCGTCGCCGCCCAGGCGGGCGACAGTGTCGCCGCCGCGCAGAACCGAAGACATCCGCCGCGCCATCTCGATCAGCATGTCGTCGCCGACATGATGGCCGCATTCATCGTTGATAGGTTTGAAGCCGTCCAAGTCCAGATAGGCCACGGCCATGGTGCGGCCCGTGCGTCTGGCCTGGACCAGCGCCTGACGCAGGCGGTCGGCCAACAGCACGCGGTTGGGCAGGCCGGTCAACGCATCATGATGAGCCAGCCGGCCCAGTGCTTCCTCTTGGTGCTTGACGGTCGAGATATCGAGGAACACGCCGACATAATGGGTGACCGCTGCCCCACGGCCACCGACCGCCGACACGCTGAGCCATTCGGGGTAAATTTCCCCGGTCTTGGTGCGGTTCCAGATCTCGCCGCTCCACGAGCCGGTTTCCAACAGCGTGGTCCACATGACTCGATAGAACGCCGCATCCTGGCGGCCCGAGCTGAGTACGCGCGGATTAAGCCCGATCACCTCTTCCGGGCGATAGCCAGTGATGCGGCAGAACGCCGGATTGACGCTGAGGATGACGCCTTGAGCGTCGGTGATGGTGATGCCTTCGCTGGCACTTTGGAACACCTCGGCATGCAGGCGCGCTTCGGCTTCGAAGGTCTTGCGTTCGATGGCATAGAGAATGGTGCGGCGGATCGCCTGCCCATCGGCGCGGCCTTTCACCAGATAGTCCTGACAGCCGCGCTGAACCGCCATCAAGCCTTGGCTTTCGTCATCCGTGCCGGTCAGGATGATGATCGGGACCGAACCGCAGGCGACCAGAATTGCGTCGATCAACTCGCCGCCCGCCCCGTCGGGCAGGTTCAGGTCCAGCAAAATGGCGTCGGCTTTGTCGCGCCCCAAGGACTCCACCGCCTCGGCCAGCGACGTCACCCAGCGCACCCCGCAGTCCGGGAAGCGTTCCAGACGCGCCATCACGATCTGCGCGTCGATGGGGTTGTCTTCGACCAACAACACCGAAATGGCTAAGGAGGGCGAGGAGGACAATTTTTCTACTCTTAGTGTCATCTTTATTTATATTAAAGTAATGTATTCACAACAAATACACAATGGGAGGGAAAACCTGCCCGTCCATCACGACGTCACGGCCAGACTTTCCTCGTATCGGCGCCGCAACCCGATCAGCAATGCGGCCAAGCCGTCACCATCCTTCTTTGCCGCTTGTTCCAAGTCAAAGGCGGCCTGAGCCAAGCCAATAAAGCCCAGATTGGCTGACGAGCCTTTCAAGTTGTGAGCAACTTTGGCGAGCGCCGAAGCGTCGGTGGCGGCAACCGCAGCATCCATCGCCGCAAGCTGCCCCGGCAATCCGTCGAACAGTTTGCGCACCAAGCCATCGAAGCGGGCCTGCCCCAATTCCTCGGCCAATTCGGCCTGAGCGGCGGCATCGCGCAGCTCTGTCGAAGGGACATCCGCAGTAGGCTGCGGTTCGGGCTGCGGCGCGCCGGTACGGGCCAGACGGTTGCTCCAATTCTTCAACAACGCTTCAAGACCGCGCCGGCTGATCGGTTTGGAGATGTAGTCGTCCATGCCGGCAGCAAGGAATGCCTCGCGGTCGCCGGCCATGGCGTTGGCGGTCATGGCAACGATCGGCACCGACGCCTTGGGGCCTGAGAAAGCGCGGATCGCCTTGGTCGCCTCGATGCCGTCCATGCCGGGCATCTGTACGTCCATGAAGACAAGATCGTAATCGCCACGCTCGACCAGCACCACCGCCTCGCCGCCGTCATTGGCAACGTCGGCGCGATGGCCCAGCCGGGTCAGCAACCCCACAGCCACCTGCTGATTGATGGCGTTGTCTTCCGCCACCAACAGGCGCAGGAACGGCATGTCGGCGGGACGCGGCGCCTCGGCCGGAGGCATCACCATGGCGGACGAACTCAGCGATTTATGCCCCACCGCCGAGGCCAGACAGTCCATCAGCACGCTGGGACGGATCGGCTTGACCAGCAACGCCGCCCAACCGATGGCGGCGACGCGCGGATCCTCGTCGCCCTCTTGGCCGGAACTGGCGAGGATCAGACGCGTACCGGCCAGCTTGGGATCAGCCCGTACCACCCGAGCCAAATCGATGCCGGTCATTTGCGGCATATGATGATCGAGGATGGCGGCGTCGAAAGCGGCGCCGTCGGCCTGCGCCCGGCGCAACAGGCCAAGCCCGTCGATGGCCGTCGCCGCCTCGACCACCCGCACGCCCCAGCCTTCCAGCTGGCGGCGGAACACCTCCAGATTGGTCGGGGTGTCGTCGATGACCAGCACCCGCAGGCCGCGAAGAAAAGTGGCGACTTCGTGATCGGGAGAGGATTCGGAAATTCGCGACAACGGCACAGTGAACCAGAAGCGGCTACCCTGCCCCGTGACGCTGTCGAAGCCGATTTCGCCGCCCATCATTTCGACGATGCGCCGCGAGATGGCCAGCCCCAGCCCACTGCCGCCAAACTTGCGCGCGGTCGAGGCGTCGGCTTGAGTGAACATGGTGAACAGGCGCGGCTTGGCTGCTTCGACGATACCGACCCCGGTGTCCAGCACTGCCAGATGCAAATGCTCGCCATGTTCGTCATCGACGCGGGTGGCGCGAATCGACACCGAACCATGCTCGGTGAATTTCATCGCATTGCCGGCCAGATTCATCAGCACCTGACGGATGCGTCCCGGATCGCCACGGAATTCGCCGGCCAGTTCGGGCGCGACATAGACCGACACCTCCAGCTTCTTGGTGACGGCACGCGGCATCAGGATGTCGACCACCCCTTCCACCAGACTGGGGACGTCGAACGGGCATTCCTCGAAATCCAGCCGCCCGGCCTCGATCTTCGAGAAGTCCAGGATGTCGTTGATGATCGACAGCAGCGCTTCCGCCGATACGCGGGTGGTGTTGGCCAGATGGCGCTGCTCCACCGTCAGTGGGGTATCCATCAGCAACCCGGTCATGCCGATGATGCCGTTCATCGGCGTGCGGATTTCATGGCTCATCGTCGCCAGGAACTCGGACTTGACGTGATTAGCCGCCTCGGCCTGCTGTTGGGCGTTGTAAAGTTCGGTGATGTCGCTGAACACCCCGATATAATTGGTGGTCGCCCCGTTGCGGTCGCGCAGGGCGTTGATCGACAGCAATTCAAGGAAAATGTCGCCGTTCTTGCGCCGGTTCCACACCTCGCCGCGCCAGATTCCCTGTGTTTGCAACGCCGTCCACATGGCCTGAAAGAAATCGGCGTCGTGCCGTCCGGATTTCAGGAAGTCGTTGGTTCTGCCGATCACTTCGGCAACCTGATAGCCAGTGATCTCGGAGAAGGCATTGTTGGCGGTGACGATGCGCCCCTGGACGTCGGTGACCACGATGCCCTCGCGCGAGGTCTCGAAGACCTTGGAGACCAATTGGCGGTTTTCCTGGGTATGGCGGAGGAACACCACCAAAAAGGACAACATCGACAGGGCCAACCCGGCAAAACCGAGCGCATAAAGATAGGCCTTGACCCGCCAGCTATAGAGGAACTCGTCGGGCGCGCGGCCGATCACCACCACATAGGGAAAGTTGGCCAGCTTGCGATAAACGAACAGGCGTTTCACCCCATCGACGCGCGACACCGCTTCGTAGCTGCCGGTGGCCCGATTTTCAGCCAGCCCGGCCCGCACATCGGTGTTGTCGAATTGCTTGCCCAATTGCTCGGGTATCGCCGGATGACGCGACAGCAGACGCAGATCAGTGTCGAACAGCGAGATATTGGCGTCCGCCCCCACCTCCAGCGTTTCGAACAGCGATTGGAAATATTCGGTACGCAACGCCGCCTGCACCAGCCCGCCGAACTGACCGTCGGCGCGCTGCATGGGCCGGCTTAGGGTAATCAGCCAATTGCCGGTGAAACGCGACAACAGCGGCTCGGACAGCACCAGTCCGGCGGCGGGATCGTCGCGCTGGCGCTGGAAATAGCCACGGTCGGTCACCACCACATTCGGCAACTCCGCCGACGCACTGGCATTGTAAACCACCCGGCCTTCGCGGTTGATCACCCGCAGACTGTCCCGCTGCGCCTCGGGGATGAAGTTCATCCAGCGCTGCAGGTCCAGATTGGCCTCCAAGCGGTCGCGCGGCTTGCCATCGTTGACCACCGGGCCGAACTGGTGCGCCGTCTCGCTAAGGACCACGTCGATCTTTTCGACGGCGGTCAGCACGCCGCGCTCGATCACCCGCGACAGATTGTCGGAATCCCGGCGCACCGCGTCATATTCACGCTCGCGCGAGGCCAGTAGATCCGTCACCAGCAACGTGGCGAAGCCCAACAGCACCAACAGCAGAAACGAACTGGCCAAGGCGCGCGACAAGCGCCTGCCGGTGAAGCGTTGCGAGAACACGAGCGGTTTAGCCACGCCGACAACTCCCTAAGACCCGGTCGCACAGCGCCCGCCAAAATCCCTAAGGAGACTATACTGCGGTATGATGGACTTTAGGAAACTTGATCTCCTCCAATAAGGCGTGCTCCCCCCCTTGAAATAACGAAATGTGCGCCCTTCTCCGCGCTGTCAGACCACCTTTCTGACGGCGGCGAGGAAGCTGCCAACTTCGCTGCTCAGCAGATTGGATTGGCGCGATAACTGAGCGGCGGCCGAGAGCACGTCCTTGGCCGCGTCGCCCGTCTCGACGGCCCCCGCCGACAGCACCTGAACATTGGTGCTGACCAAGGCCGCACCGGCCGAGGCTCCGCCGACATTGCGGGCGATTTCGCTGGTCGCCGCTCCCTGCTGTTCGACAGCGGCGGCGATGGCCGCCGAATATTCGCCCATGGCGTTGATGGTGCCGGCCACCGCGTTGATCGCGCTGGCGGCTTCGGTGGTCGCCGCCTGCACCGAGGCGACCAGGGCGGAGATTTCCGTGGTGGCACGGGCCGTCTGGGTGGACAAATCCTTAACCTCATTGGCGACCACGGCGAAGCCCTTGCCGGCCTCGCCGGCGCGCGCCGCCTCGATGGTGGCGTTCAGCGCCAAGAGGTTGGTGCGCGAGGTAATGTCGCTGATCAAGCGGACCACCTCGCCGATCTTTTCCGACGACGCCGCCAAACTTTGCACAACATGACTGGTACGCCCAGCCTGGACCACCGCATCGGTGGCAATCTGGCTCGACAGGGACACTTGGCGGGTGATTTCCTGGATCGAGGCCGACAACTCCTCGGCAGCCGCCGCCACGGTCTCGACATTGGCCGAAGCCTCTTCGGCGGCGCCCGAGACGGTGATCGCGGTGTTGGTGGCGCAGGCAGCGGTGTGCGCCATCGCCCCGGCTGTCGCATGCAGTTCGGTGGCGGCGGCGGCGGTCAGGCCAATCACCTCTCCCACCGTGGTTTCAAACTGCCGGGTGACCGTCGCGAAGGCTTTCACCTTGTCGTCAATGGCCGCCGTCGCCGCATTGATGACCTGCGACGCCCCTAGAAAGCCTCCCAACATGCCGCGGTCGACGATGCGGCGGAAATACTGGCCACGGCTGACATGCTCCATCGATGCCGCCGCCTCGCGCACGAAGGCGTCGGTACGATCGATCAGTTCGTTGGTGGCGTCGAGCAGGACGCCGACATAGCCGCCCTCGCGGATGCCGACCAGACGGGCTTCGAAATCGCCACGGGCCACCGCCTGCATGGTGGCCACAGCCCGCTCCAGCACGCGGCGGACACGCAAAACGAACAATACGGCGGCGGTGGAACTGGCCATGCCGCCGATGGCGATGAGCACAACCCAGACGGAGCTGTCGCCACGGCTCAATTCGACCGCCCCAATCGCCGCGAACAGGATGATCGAAACGATCATCGCCACGCGTGCTTTATAGAGAGAAGATGAATTGATCATAGCCGAGGCCTTTCGTCCGAAGCATGTCCTGCAGATGTTGACTGGCGCTTTCCAGTCCG
>Ga0116225_1002299_pt1 | contig 13093 bp, 17 predicted proteins | sample Sb_taG_8_FD_88968 | JGI IMG/M metagenome (GOLD analysis project Ga0116225, IMG submission 88968) | Peat soil microbial communities from Weissenstadt, Germany - Sb_50d_c_BC metaG | ecosystem: Environmental > Terrestrial > Soil > Wetlands > Peat | place: Germany: Weissenstadt | collected 2010-09-21 | reverse complement strand
CTAGATCTTTGAGGTGGCAGGAATTACAGGCAAAATCTAGAGAACATGGGAGATAGGGCTGGGTGTCGAGGTCGGCTTTCCGTTTTGGGACTCGGTCGGCAACGGCCCGGCTTTGGCTGGGACCTGTCTTTCGCCCTGGGGCTTCTCGGTTTGCCACCGTTTTTCCCATGGCTTGCGCCATGGGCTGCATTCTTACGCCGCTCCGCGGCTGCCCAGTGGCGGCGATGCGGGCTCTGGGAGCACAGGCCTCGTCCTTGCCCGGGTCAGGTTGTCAAAGAACTTGTATTATCTTGTGGATAATATAACTTCGTTAATTTTATCTGGATTGAAACGTGCTGTCAACGACTAAACAGGTTAAGACCCTCGCGCCCACCCTTTTCGCAAAGAACGCGAAAAAGGGTGAGGCACCCTACCAGTATTCCTCAGCCCAGGTTTAGCGTCCAAAGAACGGACGCGAACCTGGGGCACCAGCCAGTCAAGAAGAAAAGGGAGCGGTTCGAAGGTTGAGATCGGGGGTTGGGAGTCACTCACCGCCGGCACCCAAAACTTGATTTCATCGGCTGAGGTCCGGGCCACCCGCTGGGGATTTTTCGGCGTCTGACGGAATCAGCTTTCAGTTCTCGGTTCTCAGGTAACGCGGACAGGAGTGTCCGCGCCACACAATTTATTCCTCTGCTTGGGGGCTTGCCAAGGTTTTGGCAAAATCGCCGGTCGCACGGGTGCGAGGTACAATCCACAGGTCTGGAGCAACTTCGCTCCCAGAGCCGTGTTTTAGCTCATCGCCCGCAGTTTACTCAGGAGGATACCGTGCGACTCGCTTCGTGGAATGTAGTGCTCGTAGTTTGTCTGGGGGGCATGGCCGCCCACGCCCAATATCCGCCGAATAACCCGATCAAACATGTGGTGGTGATCGTTCAGGAGAACCGCTCACCGGACAATCTCTTTCAAGGATTGTGTAACTTTGGTGCTGGTTGCGGACGCGACTCGAACCGGTACGACATCGACTCCGCCTACGTGGATGCGACGGGCAAGAGGCGACTCTTGCAACGGTGGGGCTGGCCACGCCCTTCGACTTGGATCACAGCCACGGCGGACCAAATCTGGATGGCACCATCAGTGGTTTCAACTTTCAGTATGCCCACCGCGGGGTTGCAAGTAGTCCGGGGATTCCCGTCCCGCCGCTTTGCGCGCCCAACGTATTCGGATGCTCGGTTCCGGGTAATTCCCAGTTCATGTATGTGTACAATTCGCCGGTCACCAACACCGATGGGAGCAAGGGAGGACTTCTCGATCCCTACCTCACCTTAGCGACCCGATATGGGTGGGCGAATCGGATGTTCCAGACCAACCAGGGACCGAGCTATCCCGCCCATCAATTCCTTTTTGGGGGAACTTCGGCGCCTACGGCGAGCGATGATGCCGGGGGTGTGTTCATCTCGACGAACGGTCCGGGCTCTAACGTCGGCTGTGCTGCCCCTCCCGGCATTGCGGTCCAATTGATCCGTCCCATCATTCCTATGCCAGCGGAGCCACCTTACGGGACGGAAACCAAGGGTGACGTTGCCGCCCCCTGCTTCACGCATGAATCCCTGGCGGACTTGCTTTACCCCAACTTTTCCTGGACCTACTATGCGATCACTACCGGCAATCAGAATGGCGGCGGCAATCTTGCCGGGTCCATCTGGACAGCGCCGGATTCGCTCACCAGCCTCTGCATTCCCGCGAAGGACAAGAACGGACTTCTGCAATGCACCGGCCCTTACTGGAACAAGGGAATGGCCAACGGCTACGTGGATCTAAACCCGCCGGATGTATTGGCCGACATTGGAAATTGCCAGCTTGCTAATGTGAGCTGGGTGATTCCGGATGGCAAGTATTCCGACCATCCCATTAACTCAGGTCAGGGACCGGCGTGGGTGGCGGCGGTGGTCAACGCCATCGGCAACAGTACGAACTGCGACAACAACACCGGCTATTGGAAAGATACCGCGATCTTCATTACCTGGGACGATTGGGGAGGCTGGTTTGATCACGTGGCGCCGGTCATCCTGAAGAACACGCACAAGTATCAGGATCAGTACGACTATCAGTTGGGGTTTCGCGTGCCGCTGATCGTGGTCTCGGCTTATTCGCCGCAGCCTGGTTACATCAATAATGAGAGCAACGATTTCGGCAGCATCCTGCGGGCGATTGAAGGTATTTTCAACCTGCCAGGCGGGGAAGGTGCGCTCAATTTTGCCGATGCGCGCGCCAAAAGCGATCTCAATAGTTTTTTCAATTTCAATCTGACGCCAACTCCCTACACTACGATTCCGGCGCCGTTGCAGGCAGACTACTTTGTCAGCTCGCCTGGTCCTCCGGAGCCGCCAGACAATGACTAGAGGTGGTTTTCAGGAATGCCTATGTGATGGTGCGAACATTTCCCTCGGGGGCTAAAGCCCGCATTTTTCGCAGGTTTGACCGGCACGGCTGAAGCCGTGCCCTTCCCAAAACTTGAGCCAGACCGGAGTTTTTCAGCAGGCTGTGGAACCGCGCCCGTCCACGGTTCGCGCTGGTAGCCCCGGACGAGGCGTCCGGGGCTACGTGGGCATGGCGGGCCTCTGGTGTTTTGTGATTAGACGAAGATGTCGAGGGAGGTTGCTCCGGGATAAAGAGCCTGAACCCAAGCGTGATGATTCGCAGTAGCGGAGGGTTCCGCCGTGGAGGACGGTGGCAGGATTGTCCCGACGATGGCAAGGCTGTGGTTCAGCGCCGATCCTGGGCTTGATTCCAGGCTGGATTGATTCCGTAAAAGCTGACGCGAATGCTCGAGCAGACGGTCCTGGCGGGTTGCCCCAGTTCGCGGTTGCAAATCGGCGATGAGGTCGGCGAGCATGTTGTATCCGCCGGCACTCATACGCATGAACTCCATGGAGACTCCGGAGCGGCCATGGATTGCCCTTACCTGGGCCATGGCGCGGAAGAACCACGAGTTCACTTTTACCAAGATCTCCGTCGGAGCCCCCAGGTCGAAGGGAGAAGTGGTTTCGACGCATTCGATGCAACATCCGCCTAGACCCAAGTCGCGGACCTTGCCCTTAAGGAGAAGGCCGTTCAAGGGGAGAGATGTGACTTGTGCCTGACCGCTGCAAGAATAACGGGGGACGCGCCGGCGATCGATGCCTGCGGCGAAGAGCTCGCGTGGTGTGGTCGGCTGGGGCATCGATTTATGCGATGGTATATTGCTCGGCAGAGCTGACCAATGGCTACAAAGTACTGCAAGTTCGGAAACCAAGGTAACTGTTTCAGGCGGCCTGGCCGGGATTCGCAGCGGCCGCCCTGTCGACGAGTTCCGTGCGCGTCCAGGTGTAGCGGATGCGGTGGATTACCGTGATCGTGGACAGCACTGCGATGATCCATAGGACCGGGGCCATGCGGTTGAAGAGGGCTCCGATGATGACCAGGACCAGGCGCTCGGGACGCTCCATGAAACCTACGCGGCAGGAACCGATGAGCGATTCGGCGCGGGCGCGGGTATAGCTGACCATGATCGCGCTAATCATCACGATGGCGGTGAGCACGACATAGAAAAAGCGGGCGCCGCGGCCGTAAAAGACCAGTAATCCGAGGAACTGGGAAGCGTCGCTGTAGCGGTCGACTACCGAGTCGAAAAAGCCGCCGAAGCGGGTGACGCGATTGCTGGCTCGAGCTACGGCGCCGTCGACCAAGTCGAAAAAGCCGGAGCCGATGATGACCAGTCCGGCGTAGCGGAACAGGCGAGCCTGGTTGTCGCCGTTGGCGTATCCGAACAGAAAAGCGGCGATGATGTTGACCACTAGGCCCAGGAAGGTGAGGACGTTGGGATTGACGCGCGCGAGCGCGAGCCAGCGGACAATCGCATCCAGCAAGACGCCGCAGACCCGCCCGAAGGCGCTGGTCCAGGTTCTCGTTCCCACCCGGTCAGTTCCGGTTCTATTGGGCGCAGTCATGGTCGCGTCATGCGGTTGCGGCTTCGTCGTGAATCGTGCTCAAGCGCAGGACTTCCATTTCGCGCTTGCCGTTGGGTGTGACCACGATGGCGGTGTCGCCCACTTTCTTGTTCAGCAGTGCGCGGCCAATCGGTGAACTGGTAGAAATCTTTCCGGAAGCAAAGTCGGCTTCTTCGCTGGTTACCAGCTTGTACTCGACTTCTTCGTTCTTGTCGTTGTCGTAAACCCGGACGGTCGATCCCAGCCCCACCTTGTCGCGGGGAATGTTGTCCATGTTAATGAGCGCGAGGTCGCCCATGCGTTTGCCCAACTGACGCAGCCGGGCCTTGACGAATTCCTGGCGCTGCTTGGCCATGTGGTACTCGGCGTTTTCGCTGAGATCTCCCAAGGCAGCGGCCTTCTTGATCTCCTTAGGAAGATCGTGAACCAACTCGTGTTCGAGCTGATTCATTTCCTCCTGCAGTTTCCGCTTGATGTGCTCGGTCATGCTTTCACCGGATTATAAACCTACCGCCGACTCGGTCGGGCAGCAGACTTTTCGCCAAAATGGGAATCGCACGGTTTTAAGAGACAGGGCCTACGCTTGAAATTCCGAGGCTTCCGGGAATCGCAGGTTTGACTTGGACAAGGCCTTGGTCAGCAACTCCTCGATGTGCGGCTCTTCGCAGTTTTTTGCCATGGCCAATTCGCTGACCAGCAAATAGCGGGCGCGCTCCAGCATTTTCTTCTCCCGAAAGGAGAGCGACTTGGATTGGTTCAGAACCAGCAGCGCCTTCAACACGTTGGCGACCTCTAACAAGGAGCCAGTGCGCATCCGCTCGGAGTTTTCCTTGAAGCGGTATTTCCAGTCGGCATTGTTGTCGCACTCCCCATCTTCAAGAAAATCCACAATTTTCTGAATCTCTCCGTTTTTCACCACTCGCCGCAAACCTACGGTGACGACGTTGTGGAAGGGGACCATGACTTTCAGGCTGCTGGACTTGATCTTGAGGAGGTAGAAATTTTCTACGGTCTCGCCAATCGTACGGCTGCTGATCTGCTCAATGATCCCGACGCCATGATTGGGGTACACGACCTTGTCGCCGATGTGGAAATTGCCGTTGCCGTTCAACATGAAAAGCCATCCATGGACAGAGGAGGGAATGCGAGGAACAACACTTCGTAATCTTACCCGAATCGGGACAGAAAGGCAATTTGAAGGCGTTGCAGCTTGAAAAGTCGATTCTTTGGGGATGACCGTCATCCAAGTCCTTTGGAATCAGATGGACCTTTCGGCATCTGGAGTGCGGACCGGTGAGGTAGTATCCTAGGTTTGGTGACACGAGGGGAGAACAGCATGGCCACGAAGACCGTCGCAAAACCGGAGGCTGATCCGCAGAAGAGGCTCTCCAAACGGCAGGCAGCTGCGAAAATCGCTTCGCTGGTTGAGGAGCACATGACCGAGTGCGGTCTCTCCGAGCGACAGAAAAATGAACGTGTCATCGAGTTTGGTAAGCGAGTGGATAAAGCTACTGCACATCACGCCAAACATTGAGAATCTCTGCGAACCTTGGGTGGTCCGGCTTTATCCCGAGATCGCGCTCAAGTCCTGCCTTAAAGGTTCCTTCATCTCTAATCTCCATTAGCCGCTCTATTTTACGGGCGACCTCGCGCTCACGCTTTCTGGCTTCGCCCTTGCCACTTCTCGGTTTTAGAAATTCAAATGGAGTCTTCATGGAAGCCTCCTACTACTCTGAAAAGAGAGCATGAGATTCTTGTTGGGCGATCGATAGCGGTTGGCTTTCATGCGGTTGCTGAAACGTTGCTTGCCGTCGGCGGATTTGAATGCCATAGAAATCCTCCTAGGTTGTTCAGAAGGGTACTTGTTAGAGGTTGACGCTGACTGCCTATTCCCCAAGCCATGCTCCGTAAGGCTTCAAAGACTCGACGTGGGCGAAGATAATCCTTAACGCAGCAGTGATCGGAATGGCCAGCAGCAAGCCCATGGCTCCCCATAATGCGCCCCAGACTAACAGGGCCATGGTCACCGCTAAAGGATTGAGCTGCAACCGTTTGCCGAGGAATCGAGGGTAGAGCAGATTGAGCGCGATCAGGTGCAACCCGAGCACCGTGGCGACGATGATCAAGACATCTTGGGAATCGGTGTGCCCGAGGCCTACAAAAATCGGTGGTACCAGGGCGAGCAGAACTCCCATATAGGGAACCAGGCTCAAAAATCCGCTTACGAACCCGGCGAAGTAGAAGAATGGCAAATGAATCATCCAGAAGATGACAGTGCTCACTGCGCCCACGAATAAGCCGATCAGCAGATTTCCCACCATGAAGCTTCGAACCATCGCTGAAATCAGGCCCAGTGTGACGTAGGCGGTGTGGCGGTTCTCCATGCGGAAGAGCATGACGGTGGCCGAGCGAACGTGCTGTTGCCAGGTCAACATGAAAAACACCAGAAAGGGCACGAACGACACCCCGAAAACGGTTGCGCTGGCGGAACCGAAGCCACGAGTCAGAATGTCGGTCCAGTCGGTGGCAGGACGGACGCTCACGACACCTTTCTCGTGCTCCGGAGGCAGAACTTCGAAGCGTTCCGCACTCTTGCGGAACCGCAGAGCCTCCTCGCGAACCTTGCTGGTGTATTTCGGCAGATCCTGCAGCAGCGTGGCCGCCTGATTGTAAGAAAAGTAGACAATTCCGACCAGGGTTGCCAGCAACAGGAGAATTGCAATCGCAGCCGCCAAACTGCGAGGGAAACGAAGATACGTCAGCAGGTCCACGATCGGCGCCAGAATGAACGCCAGCAGTACGGAGACCAACATCACCGCCAGAACCGATTCCCCGAAGTAGCAGAGTGCGAGAACACCAGCGATGCCGATGATGTTCATCGCCCAATGACGCCGCTGTCTCTCGAGAATGGGCGGCTGCACGGGCGGCGCAGGTTTGACTTGGGTCGGGGCTTCGCCGGTTGCCATTTCAGCATCGTAATCCATTTTTTTGGTTTTTTCGCTGAGACTTATAATCCCAACGTGCCCTCCGAACCAACCCGCTCCGCGAGCCCGCGAGTCCTAGGTTTAGATGTCGGTTCCAAGAGAATTGGCATGGCTATCTCTGACCTGCTCGGTATTACTGCCCAGGGACTCGAAACCATCCACCGGCAAAACAAGCGCCTCGATTTCGGCCAACTGGAAAAGGTGATACGTAAGTACGAGGTGACCGAAATCGTCGTGGGCTATCCCCTGCGTATGAGTGGAGCCGAAGGCATCCAGGCGGAGAAGATGCAACGCTTCGCGGAAGAATTGCGCCAACGCTTCCCGGTGCCCGTCCACCTCTGGGATGAACGCCTGAGCTCGGCCCAAGCCAACCGCCTGTTGCGTGAAACCGATATGTCGATCAGGCGCCGGGGCCAGGTCGTCGACCAGATGGCTGCGGTGCTGATCCTTCAAAGCTGGATGGATGCGAGGAGCGGGTAATGTCACGTGGGGACAGCCGCCCTCGGCTGTCCACGCAAGCGAAGCTCGTCAGTGACTGTAACTCTGTCGAACCCTCTCAGCCTTGCGTTCTGACTCTGGATAGATACGACTTCACCACCCGTAAGCGGAGCTTCGCTCCGCTGAACAGCCGGGGGCGGCTGTCCCCACGTGATTCTTCTAAATACTCTCTGGTGACCAATGGCTAACGACCAATGGCCAACGACGCACCACCACGCCTCATCTAAACTAGTGGTAAGGTGCGCACGTTCTTCATACTTCTTCTGCTTGCTGTCCTCGCTTGCGGCGGATGGCTGGCTTGGGCGCTGATGCAACCGGTGACGCCAGCGGGGCAGACGTTTGTCCTCCTGCATCCGGGATACTCCACTCGACGGATCGCGACCGAGCTGAAATCCGCGGGTGTGATTCGCAGCGCGGATGCTTTTGTCCTTTGGCACTACCTTCATCACAAGCATTCCCTGAAGGCTGGGGAGTATCTCTTCGAGAACAGCGCGACTTCGCTCGATGTCCACCGGCGGCTGGTTCGTGGCGATGTGTATTTCCACACGGTCGTGATTCCCGAGGGCTACAACATGTTCGACATCGCGCAAGCCATACAGAACGCGGGCTTGGGTGCGAGCGAGGAGTTCCTGAAGATCGCGACGTCCGACACCGCTCTTATCTCCGACCTGGCGCCTGACGCCAAGACTCTGGAGGGTTATCTTTTTCCGAACACCTATGAGTTCACCCGCATGCAAACCATGCAAGAGATGGCGGCGGCGATGGTGAAACAGTTCCGCCAGGTCGCCCGCGAAATCGGTTTGACCGCGGATCTACAGGACCACGGCGCGGAGAAAACCGACATGCAGCAGACCGTCATCCTGGCCTCGATCATCGAGAAGGAAACAGCCGCGCCGGAAGAGCGGCCGCTGGTGGCGAGTGTGTATTACAACCGCATGGCACGGCATGGGACTCTGCAGGCTGATCCCAGCGTAATCTATGCCGAACTTCTGCAAGGAAGCTACAGCGGCGCGCTCCACCACGCTGATATGCAGTTCAACTCCGCTTACAATACCTACACGCATCCGGGACTCCCGCCCGGGCCCATCGGCAATCCGGGCAAGACCTCGCTGGAAGCAGCAATTCACCCGGCAAACACTTCCTATCTGTATTTTGTGAGCAATGGAAATGGCCATCACCGCTTCGCTCACAGCCTGGAAGAGCACAACCGGAACGTGGCGGCGTACCGGAAAGTGATGAACGGGAAGTAGCGCCGTAAATATGGTGTGCCAGCCATAAATATGGTACACTCCGGAGTGTGAGAACCACAGTGGACATCCCCGATCCGACCTATCGCCAGCTCAAGGCAAGAGCGGCCCTGCGGGGCTGTTCGGTGAAGGAACTGATTTTGCGCGGGGTAGAGGCGGAATTGAACGGCGAAAAGCGCGCACAAACCAGGGGGAGAGTCACACTGCCCCTGATCCAATCGAAACGACCTGGCTGGTTGAAGCTGAGCAATAAGACCATCCATGAAATCCTACTTCCCTGATGTGAATGTGTGGGTTGCGTTGGCGTATGAGGGACATCAACATCACCCGTCAGCGACCGCCTGGTTTGCGAAGCTGCCTCAGGAAATGGTCTATTTTTGCCGTTTTACCCAGCTTGGTTTGCTGAGGCTGCTCACCCATCCCAGCGTGATGAGGGAAGATGTGAGGAGTCAGACCGAGGCGTGGCTGACCTACGACTCGTTTCTCCAGGACCAGCGGGTCTCATTTCACACCGAAGCCGACCCCGAGCAGATAGAATCCGCCCTCCGCAAGTTGGCTTCGAGCGGCCGCCCCTTCTCAAAGCAATGGCCGGATGCATACCTGGCGGCATTCGCGTGCGTATCCGGATTAACACTGGTTACCTTCGACCGCGCATTGCGTCAGATGGCTGCCGGGAACACTGTGCTTCTCCGTTAGAGGGATAAGTCTCGGCCTGTCATTTTGACTAAGCGTTAAGTTGAAATGGGTACCGCACGGGCGTGGACGTCCCGCGCCTACGTTGGAACCTGACACCCGCCGTCCAACCCTGAATCCCCAGCTTGGGTATACTCATCTCTTTGGCACGGAATCAAAACTGTCGCATGTCTTTTTTCCTTCGCTATCGTGCTGCTGTCGTCTTATTGGTCGTTCTACCACTGACGGGCTGTTTGTTTCGCTCGCGCAAGGTGGAGCCTCCCATCAACACCGTCCAACTGAAGACGGCGACGCAGCAGGAACTGATCGACTACATCAATACGCAGGCCGCCAGGATTCGGTCCATGCAGGCTACGGTTGATATCGATACGACCGTGGGAGGGGTCAAAAAAGGCAAAGTCACCGATTACCAGGAGATCCGGGGATACGTGCTGGCGCGCAAGCCGGCGATGCTGCGGATGATCGGGTTGATGCCGATTGTGCGCAACAAGGCCTTCGACATGGTTAGCGACGGCCAGGGGTTCAAACTCTGGATTCCCACGAAAAACCGCTTCGTGGTGGGCCGAAATGATGTTGAGACCCACAATCCAACGCAACCGCTGGAGAATCTGCGCCCGCAACACATCTACGACGCGCTATTGCTGCGGCATATCGATCCCCAGAATGAAATCGCGGTGCTGGAAAACGATACCGAACTGGTGACCGAAGTCAAGAGCCGCAAAGTGTCGCGGGCGGATTACGTGATCGATGTGATCCGCAAAGGCGAGCACGGATGGGCACTTTCGCGGAAGATCGTTTTCAGCCGCACCGACCTGCTCCCTCATCGCCAGCTCCTGTACGACGCCCAGGGAAATGTCACGACCAACGCGCTCTATGGCAACTACAAAGAGGACAACGGGGTGGAATTCCCCTGGCAAATCGAGATTGCCCGGCCGCAAGAGGAGTACGACATTACCTTGAGTATCGTGAAACTCGATCTGAACCAATCGCTTCCGGACGACAAGTTCATACTGGAGCAACCGGCGGGGGCTGAGGTCGTCCACTTGGACAAGCCCGAAGCGCACTCGGCGTCCGAGCCACAAGGCGACAGCAGCAGGTAGAATCAGCAGTTAGCATTTGGCAATTAGCATTTGGCCCCGTAGGCTTTTTGCCAACCCCTGAGGGACTAAGTGCGAATTGCCAATTGCTAAGTGCTCATTATGATGAACAAGATGATCGTCGCCAACCTGGTCCACCGGCCGCTCCGTTCCCTGATCAGCATCGTGGCGATTGCGTTGGAAGTGACGCTGATTCTGCTGATCGTTGGATTGTCGCTGGGAATTCTGAACGATTCCCGTGCGCGGCAGGCGGGTATGGGAGCAGACGTGGTTGTCATGCCTCCGGGATCGACCGTCGTTATCGGTGTCTCGGGCGCACCTCTTTCGGTGAAGGTTGGGGACGTATTGGATAAGCTGCCCCACGTGGCGAGCGTGGCGCCGGTCGTCATGCAGTTCTCCACCGCGGGAACTTTGGAAATCATTTACGGGATTGATCTCAAGAGCTTCGAGCAACTGGGAGGGCCGTTTCACTACCTGTCGGGCGGGCCGTTTCAGGGACCGAATGATGTGCTGGTCGATGACGTTTTTGCCAAGTCGAAGCAAGTCAAGGCGGGAGACACGATTGAACTTCTCAACAACACCTTCCGCATTGCGGGCATCGTCGAGCACGGGCGGGGCGCGCGGAAGTTTCTCCCTATGAGCACGCTCCAGAACCTGATTGGGGCGCAAGGCAAGGTCTCCGGGTTCTATCTAAAGCTGGACGACGCCAACAATGCTGCGGCTGTGGTCGATGAAATCAAGCGTGTTCCGGGCATGCAAAGCTACAATGTCCGTTCCATGCGCGAGTACCTTTCGCTGATGACGCCGACGAGCTATCCCTACCTGGGTAGTTTTATCAATGTGGTCATTGGGGTTTCTGTAACCATCGGGGTGATCGTCATTTTTCAGGCGATGTACACCGCAGTCATGGAGCGTACGCGCGAAATAGGAATCTTGAAGTCGATGGGCGCGTCGAAGTTCTACATCGTGAATGTGATCCTGCGCGAGACCGCACTGCTGGCTATTGCCGGGATTATTTTGGGAATCATGTTCAGCCTGCTGGCCGAGAGGGGAATTATCTACAGAATGCCGCTGGTTAGAGTCGAGGTCACCGCCGGCTGGATTCTGCGCGCGACCGTCATCGCTCTGGGCGGAGCACTGGCGGGTGCGGTTTACCCAGCCCTGAAAGCGGCGCAGAAGGATCCTATTGATGCGCTGGCCTATGAGTAGATCGAGGCCGCACGAGCGGTTCCCCTGCGTATCTGGCATGATTCTTGACTCCGCCTCGGCAACGAACCAACCGACACCGCCCCTTCGCAGCGCCCCTTCGTTGACAACGTCCTCCGCAGTACGTTATCTTTAAGACTTCGAAAGTCCTGCGGTTGCCCGCCTGATAGCCCTGCGCCTTCGGCGCTCACGGGGTGCTCAGCGGTCTTCTTTGCGTTTTTTTATTTCTGGGAGATTTTGCATGTCAACCTATTTCCCCAAAGCGGGGGAAATTGTGCGCAAGTGGTACGTCGTGGATGCTTCCGGGCAGACCCTCGGCCGGCTGGCGTCACAAGTCGCCCGCATTTTGATGGGTAAGGAAAATCCGCAATACACCACCTTTCTCGACACTGGCGATCATGTGATCGTGATCAACGCCGAGAAGGTGAAGACGACGGGCATGAAGTCGGAGCAGAAGGTGTATCAGCATTACACCGGCTATCCCGGTGGGTTGCGTACCGAGGAGTTCCGCAAGCGCTTCACGCGCAAGCCGGAGTTGGTGATCGAACAGGCGGTTCTGCGCATGCTCCCCAAGTCGAAACTGGGACGGCAGATGATCAGCAAACTGAACGTCTATCGGGGGGAGAAGCATCCGCACGAAGCGCAGAAGCCGCAAGCGAAGGCTTTGGAAGTAAGGGCGTAGAGTTTGGTTGTACACGCAAGATCCCTCACCGGCTAACGCCAGTTCGGGATGACGTCGAGTTCAAGAATTTTGGAAAGGGTTGAAGCACCCGGGGTTAGCTGAATGCTGACGGCTGAGTGCTGAATGCTAATCAATGGCAGAGCTAGTGCAGTATTACGGTACGGGACGCCGCAAGTCGGCGATCGCGCGCGTCTATCTGCGTCCGGGCAGCGGCGAGTTCAAGATTAACGGGCGGCCTTTTGAGGAATACTTCGTGACTCCGGCGCAGCGCTCGAGCGCGAAGCAGCCGTTGATCTCGACGGAGACGGCGAGTGCGTTCAATGTGGTTGCCAGGGTTTCTGGCGGCGGCGTGAATGGCCAAGCGGACGCAGTAAAGCTCGGCATCGCCCGCGCTCTCATGCTCTTCAATATTGAGCTGCGCAAGAAGCTCAAAGCGGAAGGCATGGTCACTCGCGATTCCCGCGGCAAGGAACGCAAGAAGTACGGCCAGAAGGGTGCGAGGAAGCGCTTCCAGTACAGCAAGCGATAAGCGTTGGAGGTCTAGCTAGGAGCTAGAAGCTAATAGCTAGAAGCGGTTTTTAGGTGTCAATTCTTCTCGTGCCTCGCGGCGCGGGGACGGGAATGGCAATCCGGGGCAGCCTCAGGGTGAGCGCCGGATGCAGACCAAATGAGGAGGTTGATTGGCTAATATCACCATGAAGGAGTTGCTCGAAGCGGG
>Ga0116225_1002280_pt1 | contig 13151 bp, 6 predicted proteins | sample Sb_taG_8_FD_88968 | JGI IMG/M metagenome (GOLD analysis project Ga0116225, IMG submission 88968) | Peat soil microbial communities from Weissenstadt, Germany - Sb_50d_c_BC metaG | ecosystem: Environmental > Terrestrial > Soil > Wetlands > Peat | place: Germany: Weissenstadt | collected 2010-09-21 | reverse complement strand
TGCGAACTGATTGGCCAGCAACACAGCATCGTCCGGCATCCGCAGACCCCGCGTTGCTTGTTCAAGCTGATGTGGGAGCGCATCGAAAGCGGTAAAGAAGTATTCGTTTATGTGAATAATCGGGCAAAATGCGGCGATCATTACTGGGTGTTCGCGCATGCGACGCCGAACTTCAATGCGTCCGGGCAGATTGTCGGTTACCACTCGAATCGTCGGGTTCCCAAGCGTTCAGCTTTGGTGACGTTGCAACCGCTTTACGAGCGCCTTCGCCAGGAAGAGGCTCGCCACTCCGACACGAAGCAGGGGTTGGCGGCTTCGATGCAAATGTTGACAGATGCTTTGGCCAAGGAGGGCATGCGTTATGAAGAGTTCGTCCTCGATCTCTAAGGCAACCTTCGCCGCCCAACTCGGACTGGCCTTCGCCGTGCTCGGCGTGGTGGTTCTGGCCGCATTCCAGGATTGGGCCGGCGCGGCGGTGGTGCTGTGCCTTGTCGCTCCGTTGGTGATGACCCTGCGCAGCCTCAAGCGGGCCAATGCCAGCATCGAAAAGGCCGTGACCGTCTGCCGTGCGGTATCGCAGGGCGACCTCAATGCCCGTATCCTCGACATCAAGGGGCACGGCAACGTCGGGCAGATGTTGCGCAACATGAACCGAGTGCTCGACCTGACCGAGGCGTTCTGTAAAGAAGCCCAGGCGGCGATGGAACATGCCAATCAGCGTAAATATTTCCGCAAGATCGTCATCACTGGCCTGCGCGGCGATTTCGGCCGGCATGCGGCGACCATCAATCGCTCGCTCGATCTTATGGCCGAACGCGACGCCGACGCCTTGCGCTTCGCCGAGGAAAATGTCCGCGTGCTGGTGCAGGAGGTCTCCTCGGCCTCGGAGCAGCTGCGCGCCAGTGCCGACCATCTGACCGCCAATGCCAGCGAAGCCGTGCATGAGGCGCTGATTTCCGCCGCCGCCGCCGAACAGGCGTCGGCCAATGTGCAGGCGGTGGCCGCTGCGACCGAGGAATTGTCGGCGTCGTTCGGCGAGATCAACCGCCAGACTACTACCGCCACCACCATCGCCTCGGAAGCAGTGGCGTCGGCTCAGCGCACCGATCTGACGGTGCGCGATCTGGGGGAGGCGGCATCGCGGATCGGCGCGGTGTTGGCGCTGATTCAGGATATCGCCTCGAAAACCAACCTGTTGGCGCTCAACGCCACCATCGAAGCGGCCCGCGCCGGCGAGGCGGGCAAGGGCTTTGCCGTGGTCGCCGCCGAGGTGAAAAATCTGGCCAACCAAACCGCCCGCGCCACCGAAGAAATCGCCAGCCACGTTCAGCAGATTGGCATCGCTTCGGATGGCGCGGCCACCGCCATCCGCGAAATCGGCGGCACCGTCGGCACCATCGAGGAAACCGCCACCGCTGTGGCTTGTGCCGTCGACGAGCAAAGCGCGGTGACCGCCGAGATTGCCCGCAATGTGACCGAAGCGGCCACCGGGACCAACTCTGTGTCTGCCTCGATCGCCTTGGTCCGTGAAACTGCCGACCGTACCAATGCCGAGGCTCGGCAAATCTCCCAGGCGGCCAATGGTCTGGCCAAGCGGGCTGACAGCCTGCAAGTGCAGGTCGATGGCTTTATCGCCAAGATCAAGGCCTCCTGAGCGGAGACCGGCAGCAACCACGACCGAAATGGGGGCATTTGGTGAAACGGCGGATTGCGTATAGCCGCCCGTTTTGCCTATCATGCCCCACTTATTTCAGTGAGGCGGGCGATTCTCATGCAACTTAACCTTCCGGCACTTCAGGCAGCCACGGTGGCGACGGACCCGTTTCCGCATATGGTGGTTCCGGGCTTCCTGTCAGACGCCTCTTTGGCCGAGGTGACGCACGATTTCCCCAAGATCGACATGGCCGGGATTTTCCCGCCTGATGAACTGACCTATGGTCCGGCATTCGACCAACTGCTCAAGACCATGCAGGGCGACGAAATGCGCAAGGTGCTGGAGCAGAAGTTCGGCGTCGATCTGGCTGGCCGTCCGACCATGATCACCGTGCGCGCCTGCGCGCGGGCGCGGGATGGGCAAATCCACCGCGATTCCAAGTTCAAGCTGGTGACCGTGCTGCTGTACCTGAACGAGAAATGGTACCAGGACGGCGGCCGTCTGCGCACCCTGCGCTCGGGTGACGACATCGAGAACTATGCCGGCGAAGTGCCGCCCGAAGGCGGTTTGCTGTTCGCTTTCCAGTGTACTCCGGAAGCCTGGCACGGTCACAAGCCGTTCAACGGCCCGCGTCGCTATGTGATGATGAATTACGTGGTCGATAGCGATGTGATGAAGCGCGAATTGGCGCGTCACAAGTTCTCGGCCAAGGTGAAGAAGTTCAAGCGCTTCTTCGGCATCGGCAAGATGACCAACAACGCGGCCTGACAGCGGCGGCGAAACTTACGACACCGGGGGCCTTCGCAGGCCCCCGGTTTTTTATGCGCGCCCACCAACAGGCCGCCTCCTATGACGATTGACGGTGCCTTCATTCGGTCTAGACTTGTGGCTGGCCCCATCATCATCGGGGCGAACCTTCCCCGAGTCTTTGCGAGGGCGCCATGGCCGAAACCTCTCCTTCCTCTCCGGCTGCGGGCGCTGGCCTCGCACTCGATTTCCCGCGCGATTTCGTTTGGGGAGTTTCGACCTCGGCCTATCAGGTCGAGGGTGCGGTGGCCGAGGATGGGCGCGGTCCCAGTATTTGGGACACCCGCTGCAAGCATCAGGGCGGCGTGGTGCATGGCGATACCGGCGACGTCGCTTGCGACCACTATCACCGCTACGCCGAGGATATCGGCCTGATCAAGAGCCTGGGCGTTGACGCCTATCGCTTCTCGGTGGCGTGGCCGCGCGTGTTGCCGCAAGGCCGCGTCGCCGTCAACCAAGCCGGCTTGGACTTCTACGACCGCTTGATCGACGGCATATTGGAGGCCGGTATCGAGCCGTGGCTGTGCCTGTATCACTGGGACTTGCCGCAGGCTCTGCACGATCTGGGCGGCTGGACCAACCGCGATTGCGCCGGCTGGTTCGCCGATTACGCGGCGCTGGTGGCGCGGCGCTACGGCGACCGGGTCAAGCGCTTCGCCACCTTCAATGAATTCTCGGTGTTCACCCTGTTCGGCTACGCCATCGATTGGGCGGCACCCGGAATCACCAACCGCCAAGCCCATCTGAAAGCCATCCATACCGTCAATCTGGCGCATGGGGCCGGTGTCGATGTGGTGCGTTCGCTGGTGCCCGACGCCTCGATCGGGGCGATCCATAATCGCCAGAAAGTGGTGCCCGAACACGATACCGCCGAAGACCGGGCCGCGGCGGCCCTCCTTGACGAGCATTGGAACCGCGCCTTTCCCGACCCGCAATTACTGGCCTGCTATCCGCCGCTGATCGCCCGCGACATGGATCCCTATATCCAGGCTGGCGACATGGCGAAAATCTGTCGTCCGCTCGATTGGATCGGCCTCAACCACTACGGCCCGATCTTCGCCAAGCACGACCCCAACGGCACTTGGCCGTTCGGCTGGGGCGACGCGCCGGCTGATGCGCCGCGTTTCGAAGGTGGTTGGGCGATCTTCCCCGACGCCTTCCGCGACGAATTGATCACGCTGACCAAGACCTACAAACTGCCGGTCTATGTGACGGAAAACGGCTGCGGCGGCGGCGAGGACGCGCCCAACGCCGATGGCGACGTGTTCGACCCGCATCGCATCGCCTATTTGCGCGTCTACACCAACGCCATGGCCGAGGCGATGCGGGCTGGGGCCGATGTGCGCGGCTATTTCGTCTGGTCGCTGCTCGACAATTTCGAATGGGGCAGCGGCTACAGCCCGCGCTTCGGCCTGTTCCATGTGGATTTCACCACGCAGAAACGCACGCCCAAGGCGTCGTCGAAGTGGTATGCCGATTTGATCAAGGCGCAGAACTGGCGCTGACGGCGGGCGAGGCGGGGCGTTACGAGACGCCCGCGCCCTTGTCCTCGGTCTTGGCTTCCAGCGTTTCGGCATTGCCGCTGCGCAGCATCTTGATGAACTGGTCGTAGAGCTGGCGCGGCTTCTTGCGCTTGTCGTCAGGGCGCTCGATCTTGCGGCGATCCTCGATCAACACCAGCCCGTCGGCGGAGCGGACCAGCACCAGCTTGCGGTGGTGATAGGCTTCCAGCGAGGTGTGGTAGCCGACGGTCAGCACGGTGGCCAAGGGGAACTCGGCCTGCACCAGCCGCATCATGTCTTCCTCGCCTTCGGGGTCGAGGGCGTCGGTGGCTTCCTGGATAAAGATCCAATTGGGCCGATGCAGCAGCAGGCGGGCGAAGCCGAGACGTTGTTGTTCACCGGCGGTCAACACCTTTTCCCAGGTTTCCGGGGTTTCCAGACGCGCGGCCAGATGTTCGAGATCGACCGCGCTCAGGGCGGCGGTCAATTGCACGTCGTCAAAGGTTTCAGGCGAGGCCGGATAGCTGACGGCGCTGCGCAGACGGCCGATGGGCAGATAGGGCCGCTGCGGCATGAAGAAGATCGAGGCGTCACTGGGCAGTTGCACTCGCCCCTGGCCCCACGGCCACAATCCAGCAACTACCTTGAACAGCTTGACGGCGGCGCCGGGGTCGCCGGAAATCAGCACCCGCTCGCCTGGGGCGATCTCGGCGTTGAAATCGCTGATGACGGCGTGACCGTCGGGATTGGTGACCGACAGATTCTGGAACACCAGGGCCGGACGGTCGGCTGGTTCGACGGTGATAGCCTGACGATGGGCTGCCGACATCGTCTCTTCCAGATGCGACAGGGCGCTGTGCAGACCCAGCACGCGCTCGACCGAGGCTTTCCACTCGGCGACCTTGGACAGGTTGTCGATGGGCCAGGATAGCGCCGCCTCCATCTGTTGGAAGGCCTGCGCCGTCTGCATCAACACGCCCAAGGTGATCACGCCGCCGATATAGCGCGGCGCCGCGATAATGATTGGGAAGGCGGTGGACAGCACCGAGTAGCTGGAGGTGAACATAAAGATATGGATCAATGCGGTGGTTTGCCGCTTCCACGCTTCGGCCACGGTGGTGAACAGGTTGGTGAAGCGGCGGCGTTCATCGACCTCGCCATGGATCAGGGCAATGGCCTCGGAGTTCTCGCGCGCATGCACCAGACCGAAACGGAAATTGGCCTCCATGGTCTGGCGGCTGTTGACGGCGCGCACCAAAGGGCGCCCCAGCAGTAGCGCCACCGAGGTTCCCACGATCGCATAGACCAGCGCCACCCACACCAGATGGCCGGGGATCGACACCGGAGTGTCGAAGAAGATGAACTCGCCCGGCCCCGACAGCGACCACAGGATCTTGGTGAAGCTGACCAGCAGCAGCAGGCAATAGAACAGCGAATGCGCCAGGTCGATGGCGTATTCGGTGGCAATGCGCACATCCTCGGCGACGCGTCCGTCGGGGTTATCGTGGTCTCCGGCCATATTGGTGATCTGATAGTGCCGTCCCGCCGCCATCCACTCGTCGAGGATCTTGCGGGTCACCCAGCGCCGCCACCCAAGTTGCAACCGGCGCTTCAGGTTGAGGTGGGTGGTGGTGATGACCATGTTGGCGACGATGATCACCACCAAGGCACCGATCATCAGGGTGAAGCGCCGCATCGATCGCTGTTCCAGGGCGTCGAACAGCCGTTCGCTCCACAGATTGAGCAGGATCGGTGAAACGACCTGGGCGAGGGTCAGGACAACCAGCCCGCCGGTCAACGCCCACGCCGTCCATTTCTCCTCGGTTCGCCAATAAGGTCCGGCCAGGGAAATCAGCCGGCGAATGAAGCCGCGGCGATGTGGCATCTGTTCGCGATGACCATCCGGGGATGTCTGTCTCGCAGCGTCGGCTTCCATGCGATATCCTTGACGGGCGCTATTCGAAGAAGTGCTTCGCTTTATAACGCTTCATTATGCTAAGCCAACAAAATCATGAATTCCGGACGAATTGCACCGATCTTCGGATTCGGCAGCCTCATGATTCTGCGTCCTGCGGCAGAGTCCGTGCGGCGACCCAGGTTTCGAATTCGGCGGCGGGGAGAGGTTTGGCGTATTTGAAGCCCTGGACCACAGGGCAACCGGCGCTCACCAGATGACGAGCCTCGCCATCGGTTTCGACGCCCTCGGCGATAATCGACATGCCCAGGGCGTCGCCCAGTCCCAGAATGGCTTTGACGATGGCAGCATTCTCGGATTCGCGATCGACGTCATGCACGAACGAGCGGTCGATCTTGATGGTGTTGACCGGCAACCGCTTCAGGTAGCTGAGGCTGGAATAGCCGGTGCCGAAATCGTCGATGGACACTGCGACCCCCATGTCGCTGAGCAATTTTAATTGAGCGATGGCTTGTTCGGGCTTCGACATGACCGTGCTTTCGGTCAATTCGATTTCCAGCAAGGCGGGGTCGAGGCCGTGGCCGGTGAGCAAGCCGGCGACCTTGGCGGCGAAGCCGGGATTCAGGAATTGCAGGCCCGAGACATTGACGGCGATGCTGATCGGAACCATCCCACGGCCGCGCCAGATGACCAACTGGCGGCAGGCTTCTTCCAGAACCCAATCGCCGATGCGGGATATCAGGCCGGTTTCTTCGGCCACCGGAATGAACAGGCCGGGCGCCACCAGACCGCGGTCGGGGCTGTGCCAGCGGATCAACGCCTCGGCGCCCAGGGTGCGGCCCGAGCGAAGATCGACCTTGGGTTGGTAGAATAGCTCGAACTCGCCGTAGTCGAGGGCGCGGCGCAGCGCTGCTTCCAGGTTCAACCGTTCGATAGCCTGACCGTTCATGCTGGCGTCGAAGAAGCGGTAGGTGTTCCGCCCCGCCGCCTTGGCTTGATACATGGCAGTGTCGGCGCCCTTCATCATCGCGGTGACGTCGTCGCCATCCTGCGGGAAGATTGTAATGCCGATGCTGGCGCCGACATGCACCTCGTGGTCCTTGAGGGTCATCGGCCTGACCAGGGTGAGGATGATCTTCTCGGCGACCTCGGCGACTTCGGCTGGGCTGCCGATGTCGCTCAGGACTACAATGAACTCGTCGCCGCCCAGGCGGGCGACGGTGTCGCTGCGCCGCAACAGGTCGCGCAGGCGGTCGGCCACCTGTTTCAGCAGCAAATCGCCGACGTCATGGCCCAGGCTGTCGTTGACCACCTTGAAGCGGTCAAGGTCGAGGAACATCAACGCCACCCGACGGTCGTCGCGGCGGCCGACTTCGATGGCATGCCCCAGCCGATCTTCCAGCAGCAGGCGGTTCGGCAGGTCGGTCAGGGCGTCGTGATAAGCCTGATGGCGGATATGCTCGTCCTTGCTGTGCAGTTCGGAGATGTCGCTGAACACCGACACATAGCGGATGCTGTCGTCGTCGCCGATGATGCTTTTGATGGTCTGCCACGCCAGAAAGGCGCTGCCGTTCTTGTGGCGGTTCCACATCTCGCCCTGCCACTGCCCCAAGGTCAGAAGATCGTTCCACAGGGCGGCGTAGAAGCTTGCCTCCTGGCGGTCGGATTTGAGGATCTTGGGGGTCTTGCCCAGCACCTCGGCCGAGGTAAAGCCGGTGATTTCGGTGAAGGCCGGATTGACCGAGATGATCCGGCTGTCGGCATCGGTGATGACGACGGCTTCGGCAATGCTGTGGAACACGCTGGCGGCAAGGCGCGTCTGTGCCTCGGCGTGTTTGCGTTCGGTGATTTCGGTCATGGAAAATAGCAGATGCGGTTCGTCGTCGCGGGTGAAGCGGGAAAAGCGGCAGTCGATCCATACCTCGCGCCCGAAGCTGGTGACGATATGGGCATCGAGCCGCTGCGGCTGACCGCTGCTCAGGGCGAGCAGAGCGGCCTCGCGCATGCCGGACCGTTCCCATGAGGCGATGACGCGGAAGTTCTGTTCGAGCGTGTCGGCGTGACTGGTGCCGATGATGTCGGCCAAGGCGTCGTTGGCCAGGATGCAAGGGCCGTCTTGATGATAGGCGCCGATGCCGGTCCAGGATTCGGCGATCACCAAGTCGTTCAGTTCAGTCATGTCGGCCAACCGGCGGTCGAGCCGCCAACGTTCGATCAGGCTGCGATGTGACTGGCGGACCAGGAACAAGGTGACCAGTGCGGCCAGCACGAAAGCGGCGAGTTGAATTCCGGTCCGCTGCCTCCACGGCGCCAGCAGGGTGTCGGTGTCTTGCGAGACGGCAAGATGCAAGGACGGGTCGGCCAGACGGCGGATCACTGACAGGCGGTCGCGGCCTTCGGTGACGCTCAGGGCGCGGTGAAAAGTGACCCGCTCGGGGGATGCCATATGCGTTTGAATGGCCTCGCCGTCCTTCAGCGACAGGCCCTCGTATTTGCGGCTGTCGGGGACGCGGGCAAGGATGATGGTGTTATCGTCGAACAACGCGACGGCGCCATCGTTCTCGGGCTGAAACGAGCGGAGAATGTCTTCGAAATAATGCTCGGACAGGGCCAAGCCGACGACGCCGCGGAAATGCCCCTGCGCATCATGGATGGGGCGCGCGGCAAAGCTGATGCGATTGCCCAGCGCGCTGGTCGACGGACCGGCGACGGTCAGGCGCTGGGGGCCGGTCTGGTCGCGGGCCTGGATGAAATAGGGTCGTTGATGGGCGTCGAAGCCGCGAATGGCTGGCTGCGTGGTGGCAATGATCAAGCCCTTGGCATCGGTGACGAAGATCGCCGAGACTTCGGGAAGGGTCTGGACGCGGCTGCGCATGAAGCCTTCGCCACGGTCGAGTGCGCCGAAGCCATTGGTCAGGGCGTAGGCTTCGACGTCCTGGCTGAGAATGTCGAGGGCGCGAAGGTTGCCCATCACCTGTTGATCGCCGGCACGCGCCAGCGCGGCAAGCCGGGCAAAAGCGGAGTCCTGCGTTTCGCCAAAATCCTGGAAGATGCGCCAGCCGGTCAGCAGTCCGATGCACAGCACAATCAGGAGGCCGGAAATCCAGCTTGGGTCGAAACGCCGCTTGCCCCCCATTTCGACACGGTCCCTTCGGTTGTTGCCGCCCCCCAGCGATCGGATAATTTATCGTTAGTAGGAGCTTAGGGCTATTGCATAATAGTACTCACGCCCACCGATCGAGTGGTATCTCCACCTTATTAGGGGAGGGTGTCGTTTATCGTCCTGTCTGCCTGTCTCATTTGGTAACCTTTGTCGTGCTAAATTGCAGCCAAAGAGATCCCCTCAAAGGAGTGGCCTGCCGCCATGACCGCCAACCCCGAGCCCCCTTCGTCAGAATATACGCCGACCGCGCTGCCGAGGCCGGAGCCGAAGCCGAAGCCCTTGCGGCGGCGGTTGGTCCTGGGCGCTGTCATTGGTGCGGTTGTCATCGCCGCCGTGGTGGCTGGGGCGGTCCTGCCGGGGGTGGGGTTGCGCTGGGGCGTGGTCGAGACCTTGCGCCGCCTGGGTATGGTCGAAGTCACACTGCTGGATGGTGATTTGTCGCTGTTCCGGGGCCGCGTGGTGGTGCGGCAGATGGCGGCGCGCCCAAAGGACGGGCGGGCCTTGGCGCTGGACGATCTGGCCCTGCATTTCCATTGGAGGCCGCTGCTGGATCGCCGTCTATCTTTCGAAGCGGTGGCGCTGAAGGGCTTGGCCATCGCCGTCGAAAAACGCGATGGCAGCTATATCGTCAACGGCTTGCCCCTGGTGGTGGCTGGCGCGGCCGGCGCGGCTGGTGCCGCCTCCGCTCCGGTGGCCAAGCCGTGGACGTTCGATATCGAATCGCTGCAACTCTCCGACAGCAGCCTGACCTATGACGACGGACAGACGCGGCTGACCGTCGATGTCGAAAAGCTCTCGGTCGATACCTTGCGCAGTTGGTCGCCCGATACACCGACGGCGTTCCACCTGCAAGGGAAGATCAACGGTGCTCCGGTGGTGCTCGACGGCACCGCGACGCCCTTTGCCACAGCTCCCGGAGTCGCGTTGCGGCTGTCGCTCGACCACTTCGATCTGGCGGCAGCGGCGGCGCAGTCCAAGGCGCTGGGTGTGTCGCAACTAGCTGGCAAGCTGACCGCCGATCTGACCATCGAGGGCCATCTGGACGCCAGCCAAATGGCGGCCAAGGTGGCCGGCAGTCTGGCCTTGCACGATCTGGCGGTGGCCGATGGCGGCAACCGTCTCGCTGCCAAGAGCATCGACTGGACCGGCAATGCGGCCCTGGGCAGCGGCACCGAAGGCGAAGGCAAGCTGGCCTTGCGCGGACTGTCGGCGGCGGCTGGATCCACCAGCATCGAGGCAGGTTCGCTCGACACCGATCTCAGCCGTTTCGCCCTGGACGGGCATTCGGGCCGCATCACTTTGGCCGGAACCGTCGGCGCCGCCAACGCCACGGTCAAGGCGGCGGGGCAGCAGACCACGTTAGCTGGGCTGAGGCTGACTGCTGACGATTTCAGCCTGTCGGCGCCGCCCCGCCGTCTGGCCTGGAAGGGCGGGGTGACGGTGGACAAGGGGTCGCTGTCCGCGAGTGGACTGACGGCGGCTCCGGGAGCGCTGGCCTGGACCGGCAGCGTGGATTTGTCGCTGGCCGATCCGGCGCAGCCGACCGGCAAGGCGACTGGCAAGCTGGAGGTGCAGGACGCCCATCTGACCGTCGGCGATTATACCATCGACGACAAACACGCGGCGGTGGACGGCACCGTCGAGTTGGGCGCAGCGGCGGCGGTCAACGCGGCGCTCATCCTGCATTCAGAGGGCCTGGCGGTGGCCGAGCCGCGCATCAACCAGGACTGGCTGGCGGTCGATCACATCGATCTGGCCTCGCTGAAGATGACGCCGCAGACCGGCGCGGTGCTGGGCAATCTGGTGCTTGGCGGAGTCTCGGCGGTGCAGCGGCATGGTGGCACCGGCGCATTTCCCTGGCGGGTGGAACTGCGCGACGCCCGCGTCGATCGCGTCGGCGTCGATCCGCACGGCTCGGTCACCGCTGGCGAGGTCAAGCTGAGCGGTGCGGTGGTGCGTCTGGTGCGCATGGCCAACGGCTTCCTCGGCTTCACTCCCGCGCCCCTGCCTGCGGGAACCGTCAAACCCGCCGCCGCTGCGTCCGCGCAGCCGCTGCCGCGTTTGTCGGTCACCCGTTTGTTGATTGGCGACCAAAGCCGGGTGGCCTTCGATGACCGCACTCCCAGCGATCGGGTGCAGATGCAGATTGCCGCCATTGACATCGCCGTCTCCAATTTGGACACCGGCATTCCCGAGCGCGACAGCCCGTTCTCGTTCAAGGCCAAGATCAACGATGCCTCGCTGTCGGCCAAGGGCACTTTGCGCCCGTTCGCCGATCCCTTGAGCGCGGATATCAAGGGGGAGGTGCGTGCGCTGGAGTTGCCGCCGCTGTCGCCCTATGCGGCGGATGCGTTGGGGATTCATCTGCATACCGGACATTTCGACGGCGACATGGCGGTCGAACTGAAGCGCGGCAAGCTGGCCGGCAAGATCGATCTGGCGCTATCGAACCTGTTCATCGCCCAGCCCGATCCCGGCGCGCCGATCAGCCGCAAGGCCGACATGCCGATTGAAACCGTGCTCGATCTGCTGCGCGACAGCGACGACCGCATCAAGCTGAACATCCCGCTGTCGGGTGATCTGAAGAACCCCGACTTCGACATCAGCGACGCCGTCAACCAAGCCGTTGGCGGAGCCTTGCGTTCGACAGCGGCGACCACCTTGGAGGTGTTATTCCCGGTGGCGGCGCTGGTTAGCTATGTCGTCGATTCCGACGACAAACGCCGCCTGTCGCTGGCGCCGCTGCCCTTCGATCCCGGTCAGGACGGCCTGAACGATGCCGACCGCAAGCAGCTTTCGGCCGTGGTCGGGTTGATGGCGCAGCGTCCGGGTCTCAAGCTCAGCCTGTGCGGCGCGGCTTCGCCTGACGTTGATTGGCCGGTGCTGGTGGAGCAGAAGCGCAAGGCCGAGCAGACGGCGGTGTCCAAGCTGCAAGGCTTCCTTGGCCTATCGCATGACGAGCCGCTGCCGCCGCCTGACCGCGACCTGCTGAGCCAGTTGGCCGAGCGCCGCAGCCGTCAGACCAAGGGCTTCCTCACCGATCAGGCCGGCATCGACCTGTCCCGCCTGTTCGAGTGCCGGGGCAAGGTTGACGAGGCGGGGGCCAAGGGTGGGCCGCGCGTCGATCTGCTGCTGTAAAGCAAAAAGGGGGCAGCGCTTCACGCAAGCTGCTGCCCCCTCGCCGGGCTCTGGCGCGGGCGTCGCCAATGCGGCATTTTCATGAAAATTGACAGTGGTCGTGCCGCCGGGGCGCTAAAATCGGCTGTTTCCGCGCGCCACGGGGCGATGGTGCGAATGATCCACAGCAAGCCGCTAAAGTTGTCGAGCGCGCCGTCATGGGGTAGGTTGCTGGCGGCAAGAGTGTGTAAGGTCGGACACGCCATCTTCACTTGGCGATGATTGGCTTGTCACGATACCGTCTGGTCGCGATCACAGAGGACAGGTTGAACAATGACGCTCTCCGCAAAGCTGCTCGAGGATATGAAAGCGCGCCGCGAGAAGGTTTTGGCCGGCGGTGGTGTGGACAAGATCAAGGCGCGACACGCGAAGGGTCTGATGACCGCCCGCGACCGCCTGAACGCCTTGTTCCAGCAGGACACCTTCCAGGAGGTGGGCACCCATATCCATCATCAAGCCCGGAATTTCGGCATGGACGGCAAGGACTTGCCGGGTGACGGCGTGGTCGTCGGCACCGGTTATGTCGCCGGCCGCGTGGTCGCCGCCTTCAGCCAGGACTTCACCGTCGCCGCCGGTTCGCTGGGCAAGATGCATGCGATGAAGATCGTCAGCGCCATGCAGACCGCCGCCCGCTTGGGCGTGCCGTTGGTCGCCTTCAAGGATTCGGGCGGGGCGCGTATCCAGGAAGGCGTCGATGCGCTGTCCGGCTACGGCCATGTGTTCTATCAGAACGTCCTGTTGTCCGGCGTGGTGCCTCAGATCGCCGTGGTCTGCGGTCCCTGCGCCGGCGGTGCCGCCTATTCGCCGGCGCTGATGGACTTCATCATCATGACCAAGAACAACGCCCATATGTTCATCACCGGCCCCGAGGTCATCAAGGCGGTGACCGGCAAGGCGGTGACGATGGACGAAGTGGGCAGCGCCGCCATGCAT
>Ga0116225_1002278_pt1 | contig 13152 bp, 13 predicted proteins | sample Sb_taG_8_FD_88968 | JGI IMG/M metagenome (GOLD analysis project Ga0116225, IMG submission 88968) | Peat soil microbial communities from Weissenstadt, Germany - Sb_50d_c_BC metaG | ecosystem: Environmental > Terrestrial > Soil > Wetlands > Peat | place: Germany: Weissenstadt | collected 2010-09-21 | reverse complement strand
CTTGCATGGCGCAGCCTCCTGGTGGGAATAAGCCGTGGGCGCCCATCGCCTAGGATACCCGAAAGCCCACTTACCTTCACCCCTTTTCGGGATTGGACCCCTTTCCCATCGGCTACAATCTTACCGGGATGATCCGGCTCAGGCCGAAGGAGGAACAACCATGAATCTGCTCAAGGGCACAGTCAAGAATGGTCAAGTCATCCTCGACGAGGCGGCCGACCTGCCCGAGGGAGCGCGGGTCGAAGTGGTGCCCCTTGAGGCAACCCGGCCGGCGCTGGGGATGCGGCAAGAGGACTGGCCGACGACGCCGGAGGGGCTCGCCGCCCTGCTGGCCCGGATGGATCAGCTCGAACCGGGGTGGCTGTCCTCCGAAGACGAGACCGCGTGGAAGGCCGCGCTCCAGGCCCAGAAGGATTTCGAGAAGGCCACCTTCAACGAGTGGTCGGAGAAGCTGCGGAGGACCTGGGAATGAGACGGTTCTTCCGCGGCGTGACGACTTTGTACCTGGGCTCCATGTGCCGGCCTCATAGAGATTTCAAACGAGCGGTAACCTCTTCCAGGAAGTGCTTCAAACTGCTGTCCGCCTTGCCGGCTCGGTAGTAATCCATCGCCTCGGCCAGTTCGCGGGCGAACTCGATGCCGCCCAGGGTTGGAGGGTGTCCGGCCTCTCTCACGGCGTGGGCCAGGAGCCGCTTGTAAACGTCCCGCTCACACTTCTGCTTCCCCACGGCTGGCGCAGCGCCGACGACCTGATGAAACGCCTCCAGATCGGCCAGGAACCATCGTTCGATGTGGGGGTCCGGGCTGGCACTGATCGTGCGGTCCTGGAACTCCTTCCCCAGGGCGTCCCGAATCGTCTGCTGGGCCGACGCAAAACTCGAACAGTTGCCGTCGATGGCAACCACGAGAAGGTCCGGCAGCGTCTCCCCACCAATCCGTTTGAGGACGCTCTTCTGGTATAGCTTCAGCTCGGCAACCGCCCGGGGATGACCTCCACGCGCCGAGCGCACCGCGACCCGCGCGTCCTTGCCCTGCTCGCGGGCCAGGCGTTCGAGGAGGGGCCGGAGCAACTCCTCGTGTCCCCGGTCCTCGGCAAACAGGTCGATCCGGAGCGGATTACTCATCAAGCAGCCCCCGCAGGAGCAGCCCCTCGAACACGCCGTCCTCCGTCGCTGCTGTGAGGGCCGCGGTCATCTCGGCGTCCTGGTACAGGGCATCGACGGCCTCAAACGGCGAGACCTCGGTTCCCTTCCGGCCGCGGCGCACGTTCAAGAGAACGACATCGTCGCGGTACGATCGCGACTGCTTCAGCACGGCATCGCAAAACAAGGCCGAGTGGGTGGTGACGATGACCTGGCGCCCCTGGTCGATGGCCAGGGAGAGGAGCAACCGGGCGATCAGGTCCAGACGGCGGGGGTGAACTCCGTTCTCCGGTTCTTCAAAGGCGATAAGCCCCCCGGCCCAAGGGTTCGTCGCGATGGCGCACAAGGCGAGCACACGAAGCGTCCCCTCAGAGATGATCCGGGAGGAGTAGTCCGAGCCATCCTGCCGGACTTGAATGTCCAGCGTGCCGCGTTTTTCATCGAGATCCACGTTCAGGTCCTCGACGCTCGGGATGAGGGACCGGAGAGTCCGCTGGACCGCGGCGAAGTGCTTGGGGTGGTCGGCACGGAGCCGATAGAGGTAGGGGGCGACGTCTTCGCCGAGGTCGCCGATGTCGCGGACCTCGGCCGGCGGTCGGGCCGAACGCATGGCCACGCGGGGATCAAGGTAGTAGATCCGCCAACCTTCAAACTCGTCTCGGCACCTCTCGACGGAGCTGTATTCCTCGCCGCCCAATCGGGGATCGGAGAGCAACGCATGGTTGAGGCCGAGGGACTCCTCCCGCGGGTGCGCCGGCTTCCCCTTGCGCCGTACGCGGATCAGTCCGTCCATTGCCTCGATGACCGGGTTGCCCCTGGGCGCTCCCTTCTTGCCCAACGGCGCCAGGTGCTCGTCGTGGACCGCCAAGTTGCCCGATTTGGGGTGGATGGCAACACCGATCCGGTAGCGGTAGGCATCCTCCTCGGTCATGACGGTGGCTTCCAACGTCAATTGGGCGGTCGGTTGGCGCAGCAGGGCCGGAAGTCCCCCGGCAGGAAACGCGAACGCTTCCAGTGGGTAACCCCGGACCGGGCTGGAGAAGGCGTCGGATAGGGTCCGGCTGGTGGCGATCCGGGAGATGAGTTGAACGGCTTCGAGGAGGTTGCTTTTGCCGGCGGCGTTGGGACCGAAAAGTACGGTCAGCCTGGGGAAAGAAACTTCCAGATCGGCCAGCGATTTGAAGCCGTGAACCTTGAGATGTTTGAGCAAGAGATCTCTCCCATGAAGACACGGTTCAGTTGGGACTCCCCGGTGCGCGAGGACGGTTGGGGTTGGGCCATGCCCACGCCTCCCGTAACGACTTTGCAGCAGAGAGAGAGGGGGACAGCGCACTATTGCGTCGGGTCAAGAAAAACCCACGCTGTCCCAGCGGCCCGTGGAGGCTCCGTACTCATCGGCCGTCCCAATTCCCACATGGCAGCTTTTCTGTCTTTTTCTGTCTCCCCGCTAACCCCTTTTCTGTCTCCCGGGAGATGCCCACTCTGCCGGCAACCGCGTGAGTTCCGAGCGAGGTTACCCATCGACTGCCTTGCGCTCCTCCCACTCAACCTCGTCAAACACATCCAGCTTGTCCCAGTTGCCGATCCACTTGAGCAACACGAAGGCTTGAGCGGGGTCAGCTTCCTCGGCAAATACCTGAATGGTCAGCCTGTAAACGCCCGGAGTGGTAAATGCGTCCATGTACTTCGGCGTCTTGGGAGCCGTTTCCAACAAGAAGCGGCTGTCGCCTTCCAAAGTCGATAGTACATCCAGCCAGTGCGGGACGCTGGGGAGCAGATCCAGCGACGGTACGCCTGGGTTGTGACTCCAGACCAGTCGCATGTGATCGGCGTAAACCGTTTCCCAAAACGACTGACCGCTCCAACGCTCAACATTGGCCAAGTAGCCAGCGCATCGGAGTGCTGTGCGACGGCCGGAGTTGACAACCTTTACACGCAGGTAGTGGGCGGCCGTCGCAGGGCCAGCCGGCTGTGCCAAGAGGTAGTGGTTGACGAAACCGCGGCCTTTGCCCACTTCGACTGTCAGGACCGGCTTTTGCAGCGGGGAAAGCAGGAGAACCAGATCGGAATGGGTGGCCGACCGGGTACTCGTCCCCTCACGCCAGGGCACCTCCAGTCCCACCGGACCGCCGCCGCTAGTTCCGAATGCGGGATTCTTCACCACGTAAGGACCCTGATCCGTCTCGAAGTTCAGGGCTACTGCTGTCTTCTCCCCCCTGTAAACCACCCTGTCCATCATTCGAGGCACGGGGCCGTCGAATTGCGACTTGACCTGCGGCCACCAGTCGGCGAGGTCGTTCTGGCTTGCACCTATCACGCCTTGCTGTTCATCAACGCCTATCACCCAGAGGATGGACACGCCGCGAGCGGCGTTCGCATGGCCGGCGATTTGCCGGGCTGCCTTTGCGGCGGTGTCGGGCCACTTGGTCTTGAGATCCACGCGAGCGTCTTCGTTGGGCTGGCACTGTTCCGCCCGTTCGATCACACGCAGCGCCCATTCCTCAATTTCAATGCCTTTCATGGTATGTACTCCGACGCTAAGGGAAGAATGCTGGGGTTGAAGGAAGACACGACGAGGATTCCGAAGGTTCAGGTGGTGATGGGCTTCTCGAACAACTCGATCACGGCGGGCACGGCGTCCAGGTACTCTGAGAGCGCTTGGTCGAGCCCGATGTACATGTTGTTGGCGTCATCGTCAAAGAGCAATTCACCGCTCAATCGCAGCGGCCTTTGCTCATGCGCCCGCGAATTCCCGGAAGGGAAAGTGGGGACGCTTTACGCAAGTGATTATCCCAACTACCTTTGTGGCGACATTCGCGCCGCGGAATGATTTTCGCCGCAACGCTTATGCAGTAGTTTCTTCCATTTTCTCAAGCGATTGCCGTAAGTCCTTTGCTTCCAATGGGTTGCGGACATTATGGGCTTTCATACATCAGTGACAATTGATAGTTGTAAACCCTTGTGGCGCAATGCCTTACGGAAAAAGTTGGAAAAATGGAAGAAACTACTGCTTATGTAACCAAGCACTTGTGTAACGCGTCCCCATTTATCCCTCGGTTTCGATTCGCTGGTGCCTTGTGTCATGTCCTTACTCTTCCACACCGCTTCAACGTGGACTCGAATGGACGTGCAACATGTAGGAGCTGGGCGGACAACCGTCCCGACGACGAGGCCATCGTCCCGATTATGCATCAGTAGGGCGGGTGACCGTCAGGTGTGAAGTGTTTCACGTTCTTGTCCACCGGCACCTCGGTCGGCCAATTCACGCGGTGCAGCGCGCCGACCGGCAGGTTCGGATCGCGCGCCCCGGTCGGTTGCACAAGATCGGGATCCTCATCCCCTTTCAGCGGGTTCGCGGTGTGCTTGAACATCGGCCCCCAGGCCGGCAGCACCGTGCCGGGTACCGGCACGAACCGCACTTGCTTGGGATTGTTCGGGTTCTTCATGTCCAATGGCTGTGTTTCGCCGAGGACATTCTCGGGGGCAAGCATTACAGACAGCGCGCGCTCCATCATTGGGTCGGGAGTCGGGCCGACCGCTGTAACAGTCAGACCCGCCAATGACTCGCCCAGCCCAGCCGTCCACAAGGGAACGCTCATTCCAAGAATGGTCACGGCGAAGCGCGCCACCGGAGCGCGGGTCCACTGGGCGTGCAGGTCGCCAAGTGCCGCGCCGGCTCGGCGGATACACAAGTACAGCAGCGGAGGGGCGGCGACGAACGTCGCCATGAAGGCCAAGAACAGCCGGTCGAACCACCCTAGTGCGTCACCGAACACCAGTGGCGCGATGAGGGCGGCGAGCAACCCCTGAGACAGGCAAGCGAGCAGCATCGTGCGCACGCAGCGGCCGAATCGCGCGTGCCTTTCTGTCCCTCGCAGGGACCAGCGGGCGATCAACCACAGCACAAGCGAGGGCAAGCAAATTGATAGGACGAAGAACAACAGCAGCACAACGGCGAGCACGATCCGGAATAGGCCCCGCTTACTCCTATTCTCGTACTGGTTCAGCACGCTCTCCATCATGAACAGTAGTTTTCTCCCCGCCGCCTTGCTCTTGTCCTCGGGCGTCAGACACACTCCGCCGGTAATGCCGGTCTGTCCGCGTCCCACGACGGCGACGAGTGGTGCGTAGTCCACAGCAGGGCGAAAGCGAGGCGGGATGTTCCAAATTAGTTCGTCCACCGGGATGCGGTGCTGTCGCGCCCAGAACGCCAGTGCCGTGCCGAGGGCCAAGTCCTGCACAGCGCGGAACTCCCAGACCTGGTCCGCGATCGCGTCCCAGTTCGCGGTCAGCTTTGCTGCGTAGGCATCTAACTCCGGGTCCGGGACGACCTGCCCGAGCAGTCGTGTCTCCCCGAGGATCCGCATGCCGTGCTTCTCAACACGCACGCCGCCGCCCTCTTCCTTCAGCCGAATACCCGAACTGGTGATCCAGAAGCGCCCGGACTCGCCCCCAAGTCCCGGATAGCCAGCGACCAGCGAATCATCCGGCCGGTTCAGAAGATTCTCATGCCCCAGCAGGTATTGCCCGAAAATCGCCTTGAATTGCACGTCGGCTCGGTAGAGGATCTCAGCCTCACGTGTGCCATGCAGCGCCGGTGTCACGGTCACCCGGGCATAGTTGGTCCGATCAGAAGGTTCGGTGCCGATAGTGATAAACGGGACTTGTCCACTGGCCACGGTCTTCAGAATCGTCGCGAATGTCTGCGGATCAAGCCCTTCAACTGCGAACGTTCCGCGCGCGGTGACCAGGACGATGCCTTGCTCATCAAGTGTAATCCTCTCCACATCGCCCAACCCGCCAGGCAACTCTAGTCCTGGATTTAGGGCGATCCCGCCGGGGGTAGTGGGCAGTTTCCACCCCACCTGCCGCTCGACCGCTTGAGAGGCGGCCTGCGCGGCGGGCGAGAAGGCCAAGAGCGCGGCATCTGCTGAGGCGTTCTTCCGTTCTTGCTTGAGGGCCGGCACCAGGGCCGCCGCGCTTTCCAGCGGCAGGCGCTCGATCGAACGGACATGACCAAATTGCTTTCGGCTCTCCGGGATGTCGGTCGGATCGCCGGAGGAGTCGAATCGAATCACCTCGTGCTTTTCGAGCTTGTGGCCGTGCTTCGCAAGTACCTGATCGACGGCACTGCTCCCCTTCGCGGCGATCTCCTTGTCGTAGACGTGATACACGTCCTTGGTCCCCTCGCGCTTGGCCTTCTCCTGGCTCTCCGCCTTCGTCGGCAGCCAGGCGTTCTTGAGTGCGTCAGCAAGTTCCTGCTGCATTTTCGTCAGCTCTGGCGCTGGGGCGGTCAAGTCATTCACGGGCGTGGGCTTCAGGGTGCCTGGTCCGTCGGCGGCCTTGTACTGCCCCAGTTTCTCCGACACGATGCGAATGGTGCAGAGGAGTTTGTCCGGCGCGTTCTGGGCGCGGTCAGGCCAGTCCCCTTCGAGGAGGTGGCCGATCAGTGGGTTATGCGGGTGGACTACGGAGTCGGCGACGAAATGTAGGTATTGTCCGACGTACACCAACTCCAGGCGGCGAAGCTGTTGCCGCCGTTCCTCCGTCCCGTTCTTGTACTCCGGGGATTCGCGGACTTGGCGCAGTCGGTCGATGTGCATCTGTTCAATCACCGGGCGGTTCTCCGTCGCGGTCAAGGCGTGGAACAGTTGCCCGGAGCGCATATGTGGCAAGTCCTCGAGCGCGTAGGTTCCCGCCTTCCAATCCTTCCCTTCTTGTGTTATCAACCCGCGGTCGTATGGAGTGGTTGAGGTCTGATCGTCGATGCTCTGGGAGGCGTTGGCAATCAGCGCAGCCTCTTGCTTGGAGAAACCCCGCTCCAGGGCCAGCGCCTGGATCAATGCAAAGTGAACGGATTCGTCGTAGCCCCAGACTGGCGCGGGGGCAACCAGCACAATGAACAGTCCCGCGAGTCGAGCGCATTTCCCGGTCATGAGCCTTCCTCCACTCGCGGCGCAGGCACGATCGCCCACCATACGAGTGCGCCAAGGGTGATGTAGACCAGTTGCCAGAGCAGGGCCGGCGTGCCAGGCGTCTGGTAATACACCAGGTACACTCCGGCCATGAACGTCAGGTGGACAGTGAAAAGCAAAGCTCCCCAGCCGGCCTGAGCGGCTTTGCTCAGGCGCTCGTCAGCGAGTTTTCGCGCAGCTCCAACTGAGAATCCCAGGCCGGCCACTGCAAGTACGAAATGTTGGACATAGTATGCACCTATTGTTTGGCCTGCGATGTTGATCTCGCCATCTAACCACGTTGGCAAGCGCACCGCGGCAGTGAACCACCACGCCAGGTACACAGTCAGCAGGCCGAATAGCAGCGCTGCCCGTACCCGCACGCTCCCGTTGCATTCTCCGCGCGTCCAGAGGATTGCGTAAACGGCCAGCGCCAAGAGCGTGAGGAGCGGAAGAATGCCCGGCATCGGGAATGGCCTCGGGGGCACGTCTTTGAGATCGATCAGCCTGCGGTTCAGTGATCGCACTAACCCCGGGGAGGCGAGCGCTACATGCGTCGTGCCGTCTGCACCAGGGCCGAACACGAACCCTCCGCTGGTGCGGACCTGCTCCACCTTTTGCGTCCGAAAAGCTTCGGCCGCCTCGTCGGGATCGAGGTGTGCCCTCGTATCGGCAATCCAAAGGAACGAGAGGAGGAACGCGGCCGCAAGTGCTAACCCCAAGGGAAAAGCCGCGTACACCCAGCGCCGCAACAGAATGTAGACCATGAGCATGCCCAACGCAAAGGTGCCGCCGCCGATGAGCACCAAGTAAAGGTTCGGCAGATGGGCACTCACATCCGCTGCGGCCAAGGGACGACCGACAGCGACAACCGTCATGGTCAGCAGTACAGGGCAGGCCAGCCACGGCCGCGCTAGGAGCCAATCCATCGGTCCTCTTCCAGCCGCACGGCGGAGCGCAGCATTTAGGATCAACCACGAGAACGCCAGGCAGTAGAGGCCCAGGGCCAGCATAATGCCGTTAGACTCGTGGGGGACGTTGTCCACGGTTGGGTGAGCCCAACCCCTAACCGCATCTGGTATCATTGGCCGGTCTACATAGGCAACCTTCTCATCGACGTTATAACTGAACACAAAACTGGGCACCGAGAGGAACGTGAGTAGCAGCCAGAACACGACGCCGAGAATTCGGATGCAGAGCCGACTGACCCAAACAAGCCAAGACGGCTTGATCGATGCGACCTCCTCAGCAGGGATCACGTCCATTGCCGCCTCCTCTTAAGCAGTAGTTTCTTCCATTTTCTCAAGCGATTGCCGTAAGTCCTTTGCTTCCAATGGGTTGCGGACATTATGGGCTTTCATACATCAGTGACAATTGATAGTTGTAAACCCTTGTGGCACAATGCCTTACGGAAAAAGTTGGAAAAATGGAAGAAACTACTGCTTAAGGAGCACTTTCTCCAACTTAGGGCCTTGGTGTGGGGGTTCGTACAGAGGTGGATTGACCGTCCAGCATCAGTTTACTTCCCCGGCAAGTTATCTCCCTCTTTTTCTCCGCCCCTGCTACCCTCGCCTCCGTCATGACTTCTTCTCTACGAGGGTGACCTATGCCCGACTTCCTCAAGCAGTACGTCACGACCGAAGGGCCGCTCGGCCTGCCGATGCAGGACCGCCAGGCGTTCCAGCTCGACAGCATCCTCAAGGCGCTGCCCCAGGAGGACCGCGCCTTGAGACACGCCGTTGTCGCCAAGGCGCCGACCGAACTGCTGGACGGCGAGCGTGCCGACGTGTCGTGGATCAGCACCGAGGACATCGACCGCGACGGCAGAATCGTCGTCAGCCGCGGCATGAACGACGCCCACTTCAAGCTCAACCCGCTCGTCACGCTCCAGCACGCCTACTGGCGGCCGCCGGTCGGCCGCTCTTTCTGGCGCAAGCGCGTCAAGGACGGCCCCACCGTCGGCATCAAGAGGGAGAAAAGGGGTCGGGAGTCGTTTTCAGACAAGTTGTGGGCTGAAACGACTCCCGGCCTCTTTTCTCCCTCTTCTCCCCGTGAGGTTCCCCCCTCCGGATCGCCCTAACTCCCGGCCTGCGGGAAGTTAGCCGGGAGCCTGGTTTCGCGAACCCCCTCGGTCAGTCGTCGGCCCACCTCGGTGTACATTCGCTCCCGCCCTTCCGCGAGCAACGAGGCGATGTCGTAATTCATCGCTTCCAACTCGTCACTGGGCGGCAGCGGGGCGTTGCGCGTCAAGTCCAGGAGCAGCCGTGTACTCTCGTCCATATATCCTCCTCGGGTCGTCGCTATTTACGCGGGTAAGGGTAGAAGTTCCAAAAGCAGTTCGTCAACTTGTGGTCCTGGGTTACTACGCGGTAGACGCAGCCGGAAATCCGTTCGCGGAGGTACCACATCTTATCGGCCGTGCTGTCTTCCAGGTCGAATTCGAGGCCGTTGGTCAGCACCCGGGTGAGCACTTCCGCACATTGCTCGACGGAGCGGACGACAAGGACCCCATTGGTCACCCCGGTTTCCAGGTGGACCTGAATGCCAAGAGGATGGCTGTGCGTCAGCGTCTCCGCCCGCCGGTTGTACAGCCGCTGTTCCGACTGAGCCAAGATGCGGCAAAGTCGGTCGATGTCCCTGCCGTGGTCGCGCCGCAAACGGCCGACGCTTTCCTCGTCGCCGAGTGAGCGCCACATCCGGGCCTGCTCGTACTCCTCCAGGGCCTTGAAGTTACGAACGAACCGGAGGTCATCCTCGGCGAGAGACGAGGCGAAGGCTTCTTCGGCATAGGCCAGGAAGCGCAAGCGCTCCTGGATGGTTCCCGGGTCTTCGCGCCCCAGCCGCATCGCCCGTTCCTCGACGTCGATCCTCGGTACGTAAGCGATGACTGGCTTGCCCTGGGCCAGGGTCGAGGCCAGCTCGGAGTCCTTCCCCAGCGTGTCGGCGTCCTGCACGGAATAGACCGTGCATTTGCTGCGCCGGAGCATGAGCGCCTCGACCAGCCCCTTGTTCACCCGGTTCTTCGTGAAGCTCTGCGTCGGGTCGAAGTAGCGCAGCTGGAGCGCGGCCAGGTCTGGACGACTCATCAGGCTAGCGACGAAATCGAACAGGTCCTCGAATTCCCAACGCTTCCGCATGGACGTGGCGAAGTACACGTCCATGTGATCCCAGGTGAGATACACGTCCTGGTTGCGCATCGCCTGCTGCTGAACGGCCGCCACCTCTTCCAGGCGAGCCTGGAGGCGCGGGAGGACATCGTCCATCAGGTCGCGAGACAGCGCGGCGAGGTCGTGATCCCGGTGCCGTGTCCGGTACTTACCGATCAGGGCCAACAACTGCGGCCGGAACCTGGCCTGAACGCCCTCCGACACCAGTTGGATGAGTTCATCCCAGGTCGGGTTCGGCCCGGACAGGAGCCGCGTTGCGGCATCGGCCAGGATGTCTGCGGAGAGCTTGTCCTCCGAGGTCTCTCTGGCCGAGAGGTAGCCAACGAGGAATGTCTTGTCGCGCACGATCGGCTCGATTTCGAGGATCTTCGGTTGCCGTCGCAGAAAGTCGTCGCGCAGCTCGTCAGGCTTTCGGCAGAGGTCCCCCAGCTCGCTTTCCAACTCCTCCCGGGTCCGGAGGCGGGCGAGTGTTCTGCAGGCGTAAACGAAGTTGCCGTAGCGAAGCATCGCCTCTGTCTGAAACCGCTCGACCCCACGGGGAACGTCGGCGATGGGGCACCCGCGGCCGAAGTAGCGATCGTAAAACGGCGCCTCCACACGATCCTTGTTGACGAGAAGTAGCAGCTCATTGAACTGCGTCCAGCCGAGGCGACGGCCGTCATCGCGGAGGGCCTGGGCAAGGAAGCTGCGCTCGCGTGGCTCCAGTGGCTTGACGGGGGTGCCGGTCAAGCGCGCAATCAGGCCAAGAAAGTCCTCGGAGTCCACCGCCGGTTCCTCCGCGTCGCCTCTGGCAGCCTCACTTCGCGGCTCGGCCTGCTGGGAGTAGGTATCTTACCTGAGGGCCGATTCGGACGCAAAGGAATCTCCGGCCACCCAGCCGCAGCGAAGCCTTCGCCGTGAACCGGTTGATCTCGGCATTGACACCGCTGGTGTCGAAGCTCCCGAACCCGAGGTGCGGGATGCCGCTGGCGAGGTAGGTCTCCAGGCAGAACTTCCGGTGGGCGGCGCTGTGCCCCTGCAACACGCCCAGCGCCCGCTCGCGAAGGTCCGCGGGCATACGGCGGTGGAACTTGACGCCTTCGGCGGCGGTGACGTGGACCCGCTCCTCGACCTCCGCGGCCGTGTGGCGCGAGGTGGGGACGAAGTCGGGCAGGACGTAGGCCGCCGCCCAGTCATTGCGGGCGTAGAAGTCCAGCAGGCGCGGGAACAGGTCCTCGTAGGTGACCTTCCCCTGCTGGACGAAGAACCCGCCCGAGTCAAAGACGATCTCCACCCCGGAGCGGTCGCGCAGGTGGCGGACTTGCTGCAGGCCGTAGAGGTCCTTGCCGACGTGGGCGGCGCACCGGGGTGCCGCCCTGGCAAGGGAGGGTGCGGATTGCACCGTCGCCATTCCCGGTCGCAAGATGAGGAAGAGAAACGAGGAATCTTGCTTGTCGGCTCCCCTCCCGGCCGGGTAGGATCACGGTGGAGGCGAACCATGATCGAGTTGACTCCCGAGCAGCGGCAGGCCCTGGACCGGCAGCACGGCGGCCCCATCCGCGTCATCGATCCCGCTACGCAGGGCGCCTACGTCCTCATGCGAGCCGACGTCTACGAGTGGCTGGCGGGCACCGTGGCGCCGCCCCCGGAAGAAGAATCCTCGCTCATCCCGCCGCTGGTGCTCCAGTCGCAGAAAGCCTTCTGGCGCGACCTGCCGGAACTCCTGAAAAGCCGGCGGAACCGGGGCAAGTGGGTGGCGTACCACGGCGACGAGCAGCTCGGCATCGCCAGGACGAGCACGGAGCTATGCCAGCGCTGTCTCGGGCGGGGGCTCCTGCGGGGGCAGTTTTACGTCGGCAAGATCGAGGAAGAAGAAACCCCTCCTTGGGAGCCGACCCCGCTCGAAGAATCGCTCTACGAGTTCACGGACGATCCCTCGCCCCCGCCGGACCTATGAAGATCCTCGACCGCCTCCCGCTCCTGACGCGAACCGAGACCATCACGTTCGGGTCACGCCACGTGGCATTCCACCGCGACGAGATACTCGTCTGGCTCAGCATTGGCCTGCGCGGGAGCACGATCCGCAACGCATTTCTCCGCCGTTCCCCGCCCTGCTCGACACGGGGAATAACTCCGCGTTCTACCTCCACGAACACCACCTGGTGCAGTGGGCCGGGATTCGTCCGGAACTGCTGCGCTTACAGGGGACCAAGCGGGTCAACCAGCGCGACGTTCCTTGCCGGGACGCGGACGTCTGGGTCCACCCGAACACGCCGGGGAGGTGGGTGCGAGCGCCGGGGAAGCAGCCGATCCGGCTGGAAGTCAAGGAGGGGATCGCCATCGGCCCACCGGTGCCGGATCAACCTGTGTTCCCCCGCGTGCCGCTGTTGGGCGTAGCCGCCTTGCGCGATAACGGCCTGGACTTCTGGTTCGACAGCAAGGCCGCGCGGTGCCACGTGTGGACGGCGGGCTGGCGAAGCAAGATCATGCGGCTGCTGTGCCGCATCTAAGGTGCCACGGGAATGAAGGCGTGTGTGTGTGCGCGCCGCGCAATGCAATCCATTCCCTGGTCGAGCCAACTTGACGGATGACCGCTCCAGGCAGAACTTCAGGTGGGCGGCGCTGTGCCCCTGCAACACGCCCAGCGCCCGGTCGCGGAGGTCGGCGGGCATGCGGCGATGGAACTTGACGCCCTCCGCGGCGGTAACGTGGACCCGCTCCTCGCCCTCCGCGGCCGTGTGGCGCGAGGTGGGGACGAAGTCGGGCAGGACGTAGGCCGTCGCCCAGTCATTGCGGGCGTAGAAGTCCAGCAGGCGCGGGAACAGTTCGTCGTAGGTGACCTTCCCCTGCTGAACGAAGAACCCGCCCGGACGCTATCGACGTAGGACTGCCGGGTGTGGAAACCCACCT
>Ga0116225_1002276_pt1 | contig 13153 bp, 12 predicted proteins | sample Sb_taG_8_FD_88968 | JGI IMG/M metagenome (GOLD analysis project Ga0116225, IMG submission 88968) | Peat soil microbial communities from Weissenstadt, Germany - Sb_50d_c_BC metaG | ecosystem: Environmental > Terrestrial > Soil > Wetlands > Peat | place: Germany: Weissenstadt | collected 2010-09-21 | reverse complement strand
GCATGGGTGCCGCGTCGACAACGGCTGGAGCGCGTGATGAGTGGCTGGCTGTTCACGAAGCGGGCCACGCAATCGTCGTGGTACGGGCGGGCTTCGCTCTTAGGGGTGTGCGGTTCTACGGCCATGACGGTTTCCCAGGCGAGACAGGATTTGAAGAGGTGGACTGGCGAGCATCAACAGACAAAGACCTCCTGCGACGGATTATGACGGTGGATGTCGCTGGCAACGTCGCGGAGATGCTTCACCCCGCTGGCCGCGTGTCAGAGGGGCGTTTGAGCGGCCTTTATAATGATCGGACCCCGGGTGATCGGCCGTCGGATTTCATCTTCGCGAACGAAACGGCAGCGCGCTTAGCGTCGGTCCTCTCTGAAAAAGCCGGTAGTGTGCCGGTGGGTGACGAATTCTGGCAGGCAAAGCGTTCGATCATGGAACAAGCGGAAACGGAAGTCGAACAAATCTTACAACACAGCCTAGAGACATTGAACCGACTAGCCCGTGAATTGCAACGTGGTCCTATGACCGGGACTGATATCAGGCTCATCATGGAAAGGTAGGTCGCAGATAATGCAGAGGCGGGTTTACAACATGTGTGTCACATCTTACGGCGTGAATGATAGCGTCCTTTATCTTTCACAGACTCCTTACCAGAAAGATGGCGCACTGGGAGTGTTCGATGTTCTCCCATTGCAAAACGACGTTGATTCTCCGCTCGCATTATGCTATATACTATGATACATACCAGTTAATGCAACAAGTGAGATTATGGAACATCAACCCAGACAGAACGATGTTTCTTATATCAGCGTCGATAAGGCGGGGAGGGTGTTGATCCCATCTGCCATACGGGAGAGATATGGCATTCACCAAGGGGACCAGGTCGTGCTCCATGCCGACGACACCGGCATCCATATCACGACCATCGATCAGGCTGTGAAAAATGCTCAGGCGATCTGTGCCCGTTACATCAAGCCGGGCGTGAGCGTCGTGGACGAGTTGATTCGAGAACGCCGCGAAGAAGCGGAACGTGAGTAGGGTCGTCCTCGATGCTTCCGCCCTGCTGGCCATCCTGTACCAGGAGCCAGGGGGTGAGGGAGTCCTCAACTATTTGCCGGGCTCGTTACTCTCAGCGGTCAACCTGTCGGAAGTAGTGACAAAATCGGTGGACATGGGCATGACTCTCGAGGAAGCTGACCTTGCGTTGTCGGGGTTCCCGTATGAGGTCGTGGCGTTTGACGCGGAACACGCGTCTGTGGCGGCATCCCTGCGGGCGGCGACACGGCCTTTCGGGCTTTCGCTCGGTGACCGGGCATGCCTGGCGTTGGGACTCACGAGCGGACTGCCGGTGTTAACGGCGGATCGCAAGTGGGGAGAATGCAGGCTGGGAGTCGAGATTCTCAAGATTCGCTAGGCGTCCGGGCAGCACGGTCCTGTTCTTACTTCTCGCGTCGCAGATTACCATGTCGCACGGTTTCATCTACCATGATGTTAATCGTTCCTGGGATCGAGCAATTGAATACCCAGAAGCTGTTTGAGCGAATCGCGGGCGGCGAGGAGGTCGCGAGTATCGCCTGCGAGCGTGAGCCGTTCGCGTAACCTCGAATGGTTTTCGCTTACCATGTCACCCGCCATGAAAACTAAAAAGAGCGCAAAACCCTCATCCTGGTGCATGTCGAAATTCAAGATAACACGGTGGATTTTTTGCTTGATTCCGCCACTTTATTTCGCAATCCTAGACGTAATAAACTACCCCGCCGCAAGCAGCGGGGTATTAAGGCCACGTCATGCCGGCGAAGGCCGGTATCCATACCGATCTCTCGTGAGACACTCGATCCGGACTCTTGGTTGAAGGTTCACTTCTCTGGGTTAGGAGACATTCAGGAATGGCGACCGACTTCGAGTTGCTTCGGGATGGCCATGTCTCGGGTCCTCACACCGCGAAAAGTCTCCGTAACATGGCCAAAGACGGAAAGCTCAGCAGGGACGATCAAATACGGCTCGCAGGTACCGAACGCTGGTATCCTGCCGCGCGTTTCGACAAGTTATTCGCAGCGATGTCGCAGGAGTCGATGGCACCGAAGCTCGATACCGCATCACCCAGTACAGAGAAAAATCGGCCAGCCTCGCCGGATTCCGCCACGTTCCCGGAGATCAACACCAAGCCGACGATGAGCCCGACGCCCGTCTCCGCGGGAGGCGTGGCTTCATTCCGGCCGCCAAGCGGTCATCTTGCCATTGCTGCCGTCCTGGGACTGATATTCGCGTTTGCCGTGTCGCTGTTGAAGCCAAGCCTCGGCACCGGCGCGATCGTTGGGATTGTCGCCGGAGGCGGGGTCTTGCTGGGGGCCGCGGTCGTCTTAATGCGCTCGATGATCGCATCCTTGGCGGCGCAGCTTGGATCAGATAATTCAGCCGTCACTGCGGCAAAAGCGCGGGTAGGCCGGGTACTGTGGCTCGGTGGCGTGGGGCTGCTTGTCGCGGGTATCGGGTCTCTCGCAGAGCTCGTGACGCCACCGCAGGGCCTGACCCGGACGTTGCTCGCGATGAACGCTGCCAAGCCGTCCGAGCCGCCTCCGGCGCCCGCTACAGTGCCGGAGCTTGATCCCAAAGCCTGGTCTGCCGCGAGCTTTGTTCTGGTCAACCCCGGTCGGGAGGCAGTGGCGGTTCGCCACGTTGCCGACTCGCAGTCGTTCCACGCTCTGGAGTTCGCAAAGGCTGAACAGGTGCGTCAGGCCCTGAAGATTGCGGTCTTGAGCGGGGTGCAAATCATCGACGAAAAGCCCGATCTCGCGAGCCGGATAGTTACGAATCTCGACCCTGGCCCGATTACCGGACGTCTGGCGGGCGAGCTCGGCGAGCTCTGGAAGGTTCACAACTACCTGCCGACGGATGCAACCATCGTGACGTTCCAGGACGTGAAGGAGGGCAAGACGCGGGTCGGGTTCCTTGCCGAGCGCAAGTCCGAGGAGATCACTCTCGTCTCGCTCTCGCCCAAGCGTCTCCGGGGTGGGAACCTCAAGAACCCTTTCGTCACCGAAATCGTCCGCCGGGCAGACGTGAGGTCCGGCTCGCAGAGGGTGGGACTCAACGGCGACCAGCTTAAAGAGGTCGCCGACTTCCTGGATTATACCATCTACCACATTCTCGAGAAGCTCAGCGCCAGCCAACGCGGGGCGGGTTACGTCCGCGTTGTGGTCGAACCGGTCACCTATGACGACACGAAGCTGAAAAACATAAAGGAGCAGGGCGCTAAGCTGTCGGAACGGTATCTGCGAGAGATCGACATCAAGGGTAAACATAACATCACTGATGAAATCATCAATGCGAAGCGCAAGGGTACGCTCAAAGGCCAGATCAACCAGAGGGCTCGTAAAGACAGGAACCAAGACAGGAACCGGCAAAACGCTTCGGCTTCACAGAATGGGGCGTCGATTGATGGGGAGGCAACGACGGAGACCGGGGTCGGGCAGACGGACATTGACTTGCATCTCGATGAGACCGTGGATGTCATCAAGAAACGCTCGATTGCCGGCGATGCCGAAGCGAAGAATTATCTCAATCAGTTCGATCTCGAGGAAAAACGCCTGCGCGACATCGAGGGGGAAGCCGGAACGGTGACCACGGAGCTACGCGCTCGCCTGAGCAGCGCCGGGGTCTCGGTGCTCGAGAAGTCGCGGCTCGACGTGCTAGACGCCGAACGCAAGATGGCCGCGATAAACGGTTCCGCATCAAGCTCTTCCGAGCCATACCTCGCCGCAACGCACATCTTGATTGGCGAGATCCGAGACCGCCGTGGGCCAGGGCAATACTACCTGTCTACCCGTCTTGTGAAGGTCGGGACACGGGAAGTCGTTGACGAGGTCGAGGGCGAGCGCACTCCTCCTTTGTCGGTCGCCCACAAGCCGCCTGTCGACACGCCGTACCTGCTTGCGACCGGGCAGCTTGTCGTGGTCGAATTCACCGATGACGTTCGTCCCCGTTGCGACTTCGAGTATGCGATGTATCCGGGAGGCTACCCAGTGAATCTTCCTTTTTCCGGACTCGTTCCGGTCTCTCTGGCCGACAAGAAAATCGAGTCCGACCGGCTCCGCATTTCCAAGATCAGGGGAACTCAAGGTCCGGGGGGCAGGGTGAACACGGACGCGCCGCCGATCGTCGAGGGTATGAACAAGCGTCTTGGATTTCTCGATGACCCTAGTACGCCGGATCCGAAGCAAAGCCCCTATCGCAAGCTTATCGGCGTGAACCTGAGCGACCCTTACGCGCGCGAGGATCTCCCCTCGGATCACGTACCCTTCCGCGACCTTTTCGGCGTCGAGCCGGCGGAGCTAAATCTGTCCAAGATCAAGTCTATAAACGCAGTGACCAATAATCTTGTCCCTGAGGCGCATCGGATGCGGTTCGTGGCGTACCAGATCGCGTCCTCGATACTCCCACCCGCGGGACGGATCACGACCCGCGAGGATGGCGATCTGCTCACTGTGAGTCTCAACAACAGGAATGGGATTGGCGTGTCGGATCGGCTTCGCGTCCTCCGCCCCGGATTGAGTGACCGCCTCGACTTCGAGCTCCAGGTTCGCGAGGTCCAGGACGGGTTCGCACGTGTCGCCTACGACCCCAACGAGCGAATCTTTGCCGACCGCTACGGCCCCCAGGTGGGTGACCTTGTACATCGCCGCGCGGACCGCACGGTCAGCTTGGCTGTTCTCCCCTTCAAGGTGGAGGGCATCAAGGAAGCGCCCGCCCCAGTGCCCAATCGTATGCGCGGCCCCTTCTTTAACCCATTGCAGCAGCGTGGCATGAGAAACAACCAACCCCCTCCGACGACCGGTCGGGTTGCGCAGCAAAATTTCAACCTGGAAAAGAAGACGAGCGACTATATCAGAAAGCTCGCCAACGAGTTGGAGGACAAGCTCAAGGAAGCTCTGAGGAGTCGTTGCAATGTCCCCCTGGCGGACGCCCGTGTGGCGACCCACCTAGTCGAAGGAAGGGTGACATTCTCATCGGACAAGGACTATCTCGTGCCGGCCCATCTCAGCGTCAAGGACCGGGCCTCTGGCAAGATCTTGCACGAACTGGATTTCAAATTCACCGAGCAGGAAGGCCGGAATTGGAAGCCGTGAAGGCTCCTCCGCATTGATCGGGAACGATTGCGGCGGAAACTGCAGCCGGCTGCCTTCCGCCGTTCGGCCTGGCTCGAGGAGCCGGGCGTGGGGCGTCAGAAGACGGCGAGCACGGCATTGCCGACGGAACGATACCCCGCTGCGATTTCCTTCCTCGCGCCGGAAAGACCGATTGACCTTCGTTTTTCCCACAACACGTCAGCGCAGGCCTGTTGGTCCAACAGTGGGCATGATTGTCGGGCTCTTCCGACCGTGTAGCTGTAGCAGCTTGCAATCATAAACGGCTGTACTTGCAATAATGCACGTTCGCCTGCTCAAATTAACTGAGAATAAGGCGAGCCTTCTACTCACATTAGGTGAGAACGTGCTCACATTATTTGCAACCTGCTCGCAAACATCGGTTTGTGCTCACATTATGTGAGAATGGCTTTTGGTCTGGAAAAACGTTCGTTTTACTGGACTCAAAAATTGGTGGGCTTGTCTTCGGAAAACTGCCGGTCTCGACGTTCATGGAACTGGTCGCACAAAACAAAGTACGGCGAACACCTTATAAGCGGAATTAGCGAACCATTGTGCGTGGGATCAGGGAGAGGAGGGCTGTGGAGTGCCGCTAGGGTATGACACAAACAATTATAAGCCATTGAACTATAAAGGCTTGCAACTTCAACGGAATAGTCGCAAATAATGTGAGTTGCGCTGCGTTATTGTGAGCAGGTTGCAAATAATGTGAGTACGTTCGCAGATAATTTGAGTATTCGATACGTGATAGTCTCACTTAATGTGAGCCGACAAAATGCGATGATTGCAAGTTTGCCCTCCGATGATTGCAAGCTGCTACACCTAACAGGTGAGTAAAGTCATTGTCTCACAGTGGCTTATAGCAATTCCTGCCCAGAGACCCGTATCTATTCCGTGTTTCGCGTATCCGGGTACGCGGAACCCAGAAAACAACTCAGGCGAGGGCGTCTTAACCCAGACTTCATATCCTGCCCAGAAGCACGTATCTCGCGGGGTGCCGCGTCAGACCCGCCAGTTGGCTAGGGTGAGCGGGTAACCGAGCTGCTGAATCCGCTGGAAATGCGACGTGTTGCCGGTGACCAGCTCCAGGCTGTGGTGCAGGGCGATAGCAGCAATCATCGGGTCGGCCAGGCCAATAGGCTGGCCGGTTCGTTCTAGCTCGCCTGCAATGCGGCCCGCCAGCTCGGCGACGGGTTGGTCGAAGGGGATCACTTCTTCTGAGGCGATGGCTGTCAGGAAGTTTTGCAGTTGCCGAGTCGCCTGCTTCTTTTGGTAGCCCCGGATCACCTCCATGAAGCTGACGGCGGAGATGGTATACCGGGCAAAAGCTTTGCGGTAGGCAGTGGCGTGGCCGACGACTGTCGGATTCACGCCTTTGGTGATATCCGAGAAGATGTCGGTGTCGAGGAGGGATTTTTTCAAAGGTCGAGCTCTCGCCAAGTCTCCTCCCGCCGATGGCGGTAGGCGTCGGCAACGATCTCATCCATCAGCTCGGCGTCCTCACGCATACAGCCCAAGACCGGATCAGGCGTTGCTTGGCTTCCTGTCGTTGGCTGATCCTGCTTTAGCTCCTGAAGCAACCGGCGAGCGGCTTCGGTCATGGCGTCATCGACAGAGGCGAAATACCCGCTATGCACCGCAGCCTCAATCGAGCGTTCAATGTCTTCAGGTAAACGAATCGTCATAATTGCGTATCTCATCTCTTAACCACCTTACCACGTCCTGGGGGCGATGCCAAGCCGGTCTGATTCATGGATGGATGTGGCGGGATAACCTCCTTTCCAGGCCGCAAGGGCCCAGGGTGGGATAGGCGTAGATAATCCCCTTTATCTCCGCCTACCTTGACACGGGGCTAAAAGCATGGATGATGGTTCCAGAAAGGGGCTGACCCATGACTGCCGAGCCGGACTTGTCACCGAAGGATGGAGCGGACAATCCGCCGCCGGAACAAACGCCGAATGACCCGTACTCGAAGATGACGCCGGAGGAATTGGCAGAGTATATCAATAATCAACGTGAACCGGGCGTCCCTCCGCTGGGTTCACCGGGGATGTTGACGCGGGAGGAATTGGCGGAACTCATCCGGCAACAGCGGAAAGCAAAGGAAGCCATGCGAAACATCATCCGCCGCCGTTTGCCGAAAACCGCGTTGGACTTGGCACGGGAGCGATTCATTGAAGTGAGGAGGGAAGCGGGCTGGATATGGGAATTCGATAGTAATGAGCAAACTACTTATTGGATCAACCCTGACAACCGCGACATTTTCTTCTGCATTCGCGTAGACAGGCCAGAGATAGAGATGCGGTTTTCCAGGGATTTATACGAGCAGCTCAAGGAGGATGGTTCCGCCGAGGAACTACTCAGGCTGATCCGCGAGGATGACATACAGCGACAGGTAGGTAATCCATGAACACGGAGTTGGTCAAGGCATCGACGGCGAGCGTGCCAGCGGTCGGCGGCGGGCAAAGCCTGCCGGCGCTGGTCGAGCGGGCAGGGGGAGCGGCGCGCTTCGCCTGGGATGAGTTCTTCTATGCCGAGCATCACAACAAGCACACGCAACGGGCGTATCAGTCGGCGGTGCGGCGGTTCCTGGCCTGGTGCGAGGAGGAGGAGGTCGAGCTGGCGAGCATCTCGCCGGGCATGGTTGGCCAGTACCTCGTCGCCCTGGGCGGCTCGCCGTCGAAACGCAACCAGCACCTGGCGGCGTTACGCGGCTTCTTCGACCGGCTGGTACAGCGGCATGTCGTCCTGCTCAACCCGGCGGCATCGGTTAGCGGCGTCAAGGAGCAGGTGATCGAGGGCAAGACGCCGGAGATCACGCTGGAGCAGACCCGCAAGCTGCTGGCCTCGATCAAGGTGTTACGCACGGTGAAGAACAAGCAGGGGGAAGTGGTCGAGGAGGTGCCGCTGGTGGTAGGCTTGCGGGACCGGGCGATTCTGTCCACGATGCGGTTTACCGCCTGCCGGGCCGGGGCGGTCGCCAAGCTGCGGCTGGGGGATTTCCAGCATGACGGCGAGCAGTATGTGCTGCGGTTCCGGGAGAAGGGGGGAAAGTCGCGGGAAATCCCGGTGCGGCTCGAGTTGCAACGGGACATCCTGGCCTATCTCAAGGCGGCGGGCATCGAGGAGGACGGCAAGGATATGCCGTTATTCCGCTCGGCAATCGGCCGGACGAAAAAGCTGACCGGGAAGCCCCTGACGACAGAGCGGATTTGCGAGCTGGTCAAGCGGCGGCTGAAAGACGCCGGGCTGCCGGAGCGGATTTCACCGCATTCCTTCCGGGTGGCGGCGATCACCGACCTGCTGACGAAGGGTGAAAAACTGGAGGACGTGCAGTACCTGGCCGGGCACACCGAGCCGAGGACGACGGGCCTCTACGACCGGCGGAAGAAGCAGGTGACGCGGGGGATCGTCGAGCGGATTTCGATTTGAGTATCAATGTTCTTCCTTGGGCATCGTCGTGGCCGCGGGGCGACCTGCGGGCCGGCTGAGATCACGATGTGGGCGTCCTCAAATGGGGGAACGAGGATGAGATTGAGCCCGCTCGCCGAGCGAATCTATCAGACGCTCGTTCGACAACGCCGCTCACCGAACCCGTTAATTTCCTATGGCGATCTGGTTCGGGCGCTGGGGACCTTGCCTCCTTCCGACACGAACCTGAAGGCGAATGACCCACGGTTGTTCGAGGCACTCGAAGAGATTTCCCGCGCATGCCAGAGCAATACGCCGGCTCTGCCGGCCCTGACCTCGATCGTGGTTCGACGCGAAGAGGATGGAAGCCTGGGCACGCCTGGAGGTGGCTATTTTGCTGTGGTCTTCCCACGGGTCAGGGAAGAAGAAGCAAGACTTCGAAAGTGGAGGGAGGAGGTCAAGCGTGTCGTGGCTTTTTCCTATCCAGAGGAACTGACCCCGCTGGAGACCTATCGACCGTCGGGACCGGGAAAGGTTCCTAGTTGGCTGCACGAACCGACCGTGATTGCCGCCATCATCGGTCTGGTCGGCACGGTTCTCACGGTGGCCGTCTCGATGTGGATGTCAGCCCGTCGTGACGAGTCTCCGCAGCACCATCAGCCTGATCGACCCCTGGCGGAGATAATCCAAAAAAGTGAACAGCCTTCGCGGCCGCGTCAGCCTGATGCGCTCGAAGAGAAGAAGACCCCGCAAGAGCTGACGCTGGACGAGATCCTCAACGTCCTCGAACGCCACCGCCAGAGGGCGACCTTCGGGGCCGTGGCGGGAATCCTCGGCCGCGAGCCGCGATCGCTGTTCAACGGCTATGTGCGAACGCCGAGGACAGCCTGGGTCGTGAGCAAGACCACGGGATTGCCGCCGGGGACGAAGGAGAGCGATTATCCTGCTGGGTTGCTGCAGAACAAGCAAGTGATCAATACGTCTGATGAACTTCGTGCTTGGCTCCGGGAGCATCACTGAAACGGGAAAAGGCGAGAAAAATCGCGTTGATCGCCCACCCGTGCGTCCAAAAGAAGATGGACAACACGATCGCCTTCCTGCAGAAGGTTCGCCCCGCGTGAGTTACCCCAACCGGGGCAGCGGTCAAGCGGCGCGTGGTTGGGATAGAGGGGATTATCGGACTCAAGGAGCTGCTGAATTATGAGCGGCAGACTTGCCATGGCTTGCGAACTGGTTTTACGGGCGGCCATCCAGGCAACTCAGCCGGGTGGCCGGACGCATAGGTACTTCGAACAGCAGGGCCATAAGGAGGCTGCGATGCGGCAAGCTTTCGCCGAGCATAAGGTTGCCGACGATTTCGACGTCGTCGCAGTCTCCGAGGAGTCCGCGGAGATACTGCGCCATTTGAGTGGTTTCTACGGTACTCGCCACGACCTCAAGCATCAACCGGACGTATACCGGATTCTTATGGAAGCTGTCGCCGTCTTCGGCCGTCGTCATCGCACGACAATGACGCTTCTTGATAGCTCCGATGCCGAGCGGGATGAGATTCACGGCGTCCTCGTGAGCGCCATCGCAAGAATCAAGGGCATTGGGTCAAAACAACCTTACTCACTTGCCTCCAAGTTTTTACATTTCATACTTCCTACCACGTTTGCAATATAGGCATAATGGACAAAATAGTTGCTGGTTTAGGATTTTCCGAGGAGATGATTGATCATTTTTGCTCGTCTTTTTTTGCTCAATCCCCTGTGGATTTTGACCTTGTTTTTCCAATGGGCGAATGAACCATCGCAGGAGTTTGTGGTGGTGGGGATTTTGAGTTCAGGATGTCGCTGCCAGGTGTAAAGATACGGCGCGTTGGTGGTCAGGCTACGCAGAGTGCTGCGGATTTTTCTGTGCTTGAATTGCCCCTGTTCGTTGCGCTCTTTGAGGAACTCGCTGTAGCGGTTTTTTATATCAGCGAGGCACTCAAGAAAAAGTGGCTCGCCAATGAAAGCAAGAAAAGAAATCAGCACCCGAATTTCCTTCCCGCACTGCGTCTTTGGTTTGCTGGTCAGGTAGCGTCGCACAATGGCTTTCTGATGGAACAGGCACAGTTGAATCGGCACGGAAGGCAATAAGCGTTTTATGAGGGAAATCGCGCCTTTTCGGCCATCAATGGTGATGCTGGAAAATCGCCATCCCTGCGCTGTCAAATAGCACAATCCCTGTTCCATAATGGCCAGTGTTTCACTCTCCATTTCCTGCCAGTAGATGTTGCGTCCGCTTGCCCGATAAATCATCAAGCCATAGCCTCGCCCGAAGAAGGTGCCATCAAAGGTCAGGGCGACTGGTCGTTCCGATACAGGAACAATAAACGAGGCTGGCGTATGGAGGTCAAAATGACGGCGTAATGTTTTGATGGAGCAGCCATACGGCACTGCCAAATCTTTCAAAATCTGGCGACCACTACTGTATTCTTTGTAGGCGGAAGCTACCCAGCTAAATGCCCTTTTAGGCTCCCTGAAAGCCCTACCGCAATCACGGCATCGATAGCGTGGCTGACCTGATTGTTGACCATGTTTCTTGACATGTATTGAACCGCAAACAGGGCAGTTTTTCCAGTTTCATAGCAAAACTCCATTTCTGCCTTGTTTATCATTAACTTGAAGAATAACCAGCAACTATTTTGTCCATTATGCCGCAATATATGATGATCAGGCGGCTGCCTCGATTGCGATGTGGCGATATTTCGCATTCGAATGCGAGGCGGAAGCTAGAGCCGACGAGTCGAATCAATTTAGTTGGCGTTCCATTGCCGAGGATAAATCCGGCTCGGGCTATTGCGGAGTTCTCGATTTCTACCGACTCGTATGGTCGTCCTCATCGAACGAATTGCGCGAGGAGACTCGCAGAACTGCTTCAGATTTTCAGACCCATATTCAAGAGCGTTACGACAAGGAGCAGGCGAGGTTCACCGTGCTGGACCTGATAGACAAGCTGCTCTGGAAAGGCGATGGCAACCCCATCGTTCTCGGCCTAGCTGTAGCAGCCTGCAATCATCCGCCGCCCAAACTGCAATAATGACCGCTCGCGTGCCCGAATTAGCCGAGAATAACGCACACCGAAAACTTGCATTACGTGAGAATCTGCCCGAATTATCTGAGAACTACCTGCAAACAAGCCGGTCAACCCACATTATTTGATAACAGCGACGGCACCATACGAGATGCTTATGCCTCAATATGTTAGCCGGTTCTCCGAGATGTTTGCGAGCCTGAGCGGGCTATTCTCCTTCCAATTCATGACCCGAGAGTCTTATATACTCGGCTCTAAAGCATGGCAAGTACTCTGTTTTGAAAGACCAGTTATATAAACGTGGAGTGTGGCTGTTTGCCGTGAAGACGGCATCGGATCACCGAGTTCAATAAAACGGTCGTTTATTCAGACCAAAATATCATTCTCAAATAATGTGGGTTGGAATTGCTGTTTGCAGGCAGGTCGCAAACAATGTGGGCACGTTCTCAGATAATGCCGGCAGAAGCCCCGGCTTATTCTCAGCTAATTCGGGCAGACGAACGCCCCTGTGTGCAGGCACGGCTGTTTATGATTGCAGTTCGCTACACTTATTGGACGCAGCTTGTTGGCCAAGCCATCAAAAACAATCCACAGTTGAAGCCATTACCTATAGTCAAATTATGATCCGCTCAACTTCATCGAGCGTGATCTGGTCGCTGGTGCGGTCGTAAAGCTTGGTCGTCTTTGGGCTTTCGTGGTTGGCGATCTGCTGGGCGTGTTCGATGGTGCCGCCGTTCTCCAGGTAGGCGGTGATGCCGGTCGCCCGGAAGGTGTGGTTGCAGATGTCCTCGGGCAGGCCGATGGCCTGGGCGCGGCGTTTAATCATCCGCCAGGCGTCGTTGCGGTGCATCGGGCGGGGGGTCATGTGGCGGCGGCGGTCGATGCTGCGGAACAGGGGGGTTCTCTTCTCCCCGGCGATGCCTGCCGCCTCCAGGTAGGCGTCCACGTACGCCTCGGCGTTGTGGTGGGCGGGCACCTCGTGGCGCTTGCCGCCTTTCTCATGCAGGCGGAACCAGGCGCGCCGTCCCTCGGTGTAGTAATCCTCCACCTTCATGCCCAGGGCGGCGCTGACGCGGGCGAAGCTGAACACCATGACGGCGATCAATGCCCGGTCGCGCAGGCCGGTCAGGCAGGGCGGGCGTTTGTCCTCCTGGCCGGGCTTGGGCTCCTTGCCGCGTTTGAGCGGGATGCTGTCGAGCAAGTCCCTGGCCTCGTCGGCTTTGAGCACGGGCGTCTTGCCCTTCTTGACGACGTGCTTAGGCGCGCGGACGGCGGCGGCGGGGTTGGCGTCGGTCACCTGGCCGAGGATCAGCCAGTCGAACAGCATCCGCAAGGACGCGAGGTGCTGCTTGACGGTGGGCGTGCTGGCCGGTTGCGGCTTGCCGGTGAGCGTCAGTTCGGCCAGGTAGGCCGATACGTGGTAGCTCTTGATGGCGGGCAGGGCCAGGCGTTTCCTTGCCGTCCACGCGACGAACCGCATGGCGTCGCGGTAGTAGGCGGCGCGCGTGTTCGGGTTGGGGATGGTGTCGGTGAAGACGGCATAG
>Ga0116225_1002259_pt1 | contig 13204 bp, 10 predicted proteins | sample Sb_taG_8_FD_88968 | JGI IMG/M metagenome (GOLD analysis project Ga0116225, IMG submission 88968) | Peat soil microbial communities from Weissenstadt, Germany - Sb_50d_c_BC metaG | ecosystem: Environmental > Terrestrial > Soil > Wetlands > Peat | place: Germany: Weissenstadt | collected 2010-09-21 | reverse complement strand
GGTGGCTGGCTAGGCCCTGCCGGGTGGGATTGGTTACCCACAGGGTTCCTACGAAAGGTTTCCGAGATCATTCCAGCATCTCTTTCTCCTTTCCTGAGCTTCCTGGCGCAATGACAGTTTAGAGAACCCAGGGAATGGCACGGACTTAAGGAGGCGCATTTTGCCACAACCCCTTGCCTAGACAGGGCTTGCGTCCTCTAAAGACCGTTTGCCGCAAGTGTGTGTGCCGTCACGACTTGCGACGATCAGCCGTCCTTAAGTCCGTGCCATTTCCAGTTCCCTACCCCTTTCTAGGTGGTGTCGGGCGATCATTGCCAAGTGCCGAAATATCGGCGTTTTTGCGTAGCAGCCCCTGGCAATTCCTTGGGAAAACGGCCCCTGGCAATGATCGCCGGACACCACCCAGGCCTCCGGATGCGGGCAATCCGGGCAAACCCGATGGCCGGTGAGGGTCGCGGCCAAACACGAAGGCTCAGGGTTTCTCCTGCTCCACCTTGGCGAGGTTCTTGTGGCTTATGTCCAGGCCGCGCTGGTACGTCGGCACTCCGGGGTGCGCACGCAGCAGCCCCTCCCACAAGGTCGCGGCCTTGCGGTAAGCGGTCGCGGCCTCATCACGCAGGTTGCGGTCCTCCTGGAGCAGCCCAAGGTTGTTCCAGGTGCGCGCCAGGTCAGCCTGGTACTGCGGTGAGGTCGGTTGATCGTGGACCAGTTGCTGCTGGAGGCGCAGAGCCTTCTGATACGCTTCCTCGGCCTTGTCGCCGTGATGGCCGGCGCGGTAAGCGTCTCCCAGGCGATAATAGCCGCGGGCCAGATTGCCCTGGTACGAGGGGACCTTCGGGTGATCGTCGGCCAGCTTCCTCTGGAGGACCACAGCCTGCGCGCACGCCTCCTCAGCCCGGGGCAACTGTCCGGTGACGCTGTAGACGTTGGCCAGGGCGGCGTAGGTATCCGCCAGGTTCCGCTGGAATTCTGCGACGGCGGGATGCTCCTTCGTCAACCGCTCCCACCGGGCCGCCGCCTCACGGTAGGACTCGCCGGCGCGATCGCGCTCGTTGGCCTGGCTGAACCAGTCGCCGAGGTTGTAGTGACTTTGGGCCAGGTCGTTGGCGTACTGACTGACGTTCGGATGGGCGGTGACCAAGGCCTCGCGCAGTCGCAGCGCCTCCTGATAACACTCGCCGGCCTGACGGCTCTTCACGAGAGCGAAGTAGACCATGCCGAGGTTGCTCAGGCTCACGGCCAGGTCGCGCTGGTAGGCCACGACCTCCGGATACCGGGCGTGCAGTGCCCGGCGCGCGTCCCGGGACTTCTCGTAGAGGTCGCGGGCGCGGTCGAGTTGCTTTGTGACCTCGCAGACGTTCCCCAGGCCGAGTCGGCTGCGAGCCAGCTCCGCTCGGTAGCGATCGTCCTCGGGCTGCTCGCGGACCAGCGCGTCCCAGATCGTCAGGGCCTTCTGGTAGGCCGCCTCCGCGTGGCCCATCTGATCGGTCTTACGGGAGAGTCGCCCCAACTGGTGGTAGCACGACGCCAGATCGCTCCGCTCCGCCGTGCCGGGATGCGCCTCGACCTGGCGCAGGAAGATCGCCAGGGCCTGTTGGTACAGGTCGATGGCCTTCAATTCCGAGTCGATCTCTCCGGTGATCTGGGCGAGTCGGAACAGCGCCTTGCCGAGATCGGCCTCGGCTCCGGCGTCGCCGCCTCGCTCCTGAACGAACTGGTCGTAGAACTCGCGCGCCGCCTCGAGCAGTTTCTTGCGGAGCGGCTCCATCCCCGGCTCGTGCAGCAGGACGTCCTCGCTGACCTCGGTGTGGTAGCGGTCCACGGCCTTGCGGGCGAGTTGGTAGTTGTGTTCGGCCTTGTCGTGCTGCTGCTGGGCCAGTTCCCGGGCCTGGCGCTCGCGCTCGTTGGCGGCCCGCAAGTCCTCGTTGGCCCGGACCAGCAGCCCGCTGCCGATGGTCAGGCTGACGAGCGCGACCAGCACAGCGGCCGTGGCCCCGGCGACCAGGGATCGGTGCCGGCCGAGCCAGCGGCGAGCCTTGACCGACCACGGCTCACGCCAGGCGCTGACCGGCTCGTCGGCCAGCCAGCGCTCGACGTCCTCGGCCAGGGCGCGCGGCGAGGCGTAGCGGTCGTCCGGGCGCAGGGCCATCGCCTTGAGGCAGATCGCCTCCAGCGGCAGGTGTACGTCCCGGTTGACCTGGCGCGGCCGGGGGAAGTCGCCCCGCTGGACCTGGCGCAGGATCGTCCCGACGTCGGGGTCGGTGAACGGGGGCTTGCCGGTCAGCAGATGGTAGAGGGTCGCTCCCAGGCTGTAGACGTCGCTGGCCGGCCCCAGCCGGTCCAGCCGGCCGGCCGCCTGCTCGGGGCTCATGTACGGCGGGGTACCGATCGCCGGGCCCACCAGCGTCGGCATCGTCATGCTCAGGGAGGACGGCCGCAGCAGCCCCTCGAGCGACTCGCTGACCCCTTCCAGTTTCTCGAGCGGCTTGGCCAGCCCCCAATCGACCACCAGCGTCTCGCCGTACTTGCCGAGCATGATGTTGCCCGGCTTGAGGTCGCGGTGCAGCACGCCGCGGCTGTGGGCGTACTCGATGGCGTCGCAGACGTCGATGAATCGGCCCAGCAGACCGCGCAGTTCCAGCGCCCGCTTCCCCGGGTCGCGCTTCAGCGCTTCGATCTTGTGGAAGCGCTCGATGGCCTCCTTCAGGCTGTCGCCGCGGATGAAGCGCATGGCGTAAAACGGCCGGCCCTCGGCGTAGATGCCCAAGCCGTACACCGGGACGATGCCCGGGTGCTCCAGGCCGCCGGTGATCTCCGCCTCAAGCAGGAAGCGCGACCGGCTCTCCGGGTCGTCGGCGTGCTGGTCCTGGATCTCCTTGAGGGCCACTTCGCGGTGCAGTTCCTCGTCCTGGGCTACGAACACCTCCCCGAGCCCGCCGCGGGCGTGCGGCCGCAGGATACGGAAGCGCTGCCCGGCGGAGGTCGGCTTGCCCAGCGACGGCGCCCGCGTCTCGTACCGGTCGGCGGCGCCTGGCGCGGGGACCCGGGCGAGGCTTGCCTCCACGTCGGGGTCGGCGACCCGCCGGAGGTCCTCCCGCACCGCACCCAGAGAGCTGACGGCGGCGAGACTCTTCTCCGGGTCGTCGCCGTGCCGCTGGAGGTGCTTCTTGACCAGGGCCTCCAGCAGGGCGTGCTCGTCCGGCCCGAGCGCCTGCTGTTCCCGCAGGATCTGGCCCAGCGACTTCGACTTGGCCAGGACCCAGGCGTGCATGGCAGCAATCAGGGCGTCCCGGCTGACGAAGTCCATCTGCAAGGCCACGATGCCGAAGAGGAGGTTGCGGTCGGCCGCGGACCGCGGGGGACTAGGATCAGGCATGATGAAGTTACTCGCTTCTGCCACACCGGCCGCGGCGGGGCGGGGAGAGTCGCTCCGGGCAAGCATCCCGCTGCCACAGGCCGTCCATTCGCTCCGAGGAAGCGCTGACCGAAAACCCGGGACACCCCAGCGCCGCACGGGCGCATGCCGTTGCCAACGGTGCTGGCCCAAGAGCCGCTCGTGATTGCTGGCGCTTCACTGTACCGATGGCCGGCGTGGGAGGCGAGAGAGAATCGGGAGTGTCTTGCTTTGGCGGCCCACCAAGCCGTTCCTTCGGAGGCTGCCACCGGTCCTGGAGGTCTTTTCGTGTCCGTCCGGCGGATCGGGTTCTTGACGGCCGTTTTATAAGGTCCTAAAAATCGCCAGAGCTGCGAATGACGACGGGGTATCACGTCTCGCGCTGGCTGACGCGGAGGACCTGGCCGGGCCCGGTAAATCGGTGTCAGGTAAATCGGTGTCAGTTCAGGTAAATCGGTGTCAGTTCAGTTTTCGCCTGTCGAACGGGCGAAAAATGAACTGACACCGATTTGTGCACCGTCTCCGGGGCGTAGCCGGCGAAGTGATTGTTGACGAAGCCCAGCACCGGCACTCGCTGCCGCAATAGCGCGATGGCCTGCGCGTCGGCCGCCACTTGGTCGCCACGGAGCCGTCGAAACAAGGCCCTCGCCTGCCATTGTTAAGGGCGCAATCCGCGTACCGGTGCCGTTAGCCGACAGCCACGAGTTGACCCGCCTCGGCCTCAACATTGGCCGGGAGCGGCCGGCGCTCGCCGCACGGCCGGGCCGCTATCAACTTTCCTGCCTCGGACAGCAGCATGCCCGCCCAGCGGTAGATGTTGTTGTCGGCCACTTGCCGGCGCATCGAACGCATGCGCCGCTCCTGTTCACCCTCGGGCATCGCCAACGCCTGGCGCAGGGCCTCGGCGAACTCGTCCACGGCGTAGGGATTGACCAGCAGCGCCTCAGTCAGTTCCTCGGCCGCCCCCGCGAAGTGCGACAGCACCAGCACCCCCCGCAGGTCGGCCCGCGCCGCCACGAACTCCTTGGCCACCAGGTTCATGCCGTCGTGCAGCGAGCTGACCACGCAGGCCGACGCCGCCCGGTACAACGGGTAGATTTGCCCCGCGTCGTGGTGCTCATTGAGGTAGACGATGGGCCGCCAAATCGGATCGCCATGCCGCCAGTTGATCTCCTCCACCAGCGCCTTCAGCTCCTCGTTGAGGTGGCGATACGCCGGGATGTGGACGCGGCTGGGCGCCCCCACCTGCACGAGGCTGAACGTCCGCTTCAGCTCCGGGTGCAAGGTGAGCAGACGGTCCACCGCCCGGAAGCGCTCGGGAAGTCCCTTGGTGTAATCCACGCGGTCCACGCCCACCAGCAGTCGCTGGTCGCGCAGCCCTAACCGCTTGCGGAGCCGCCGCTCCTCCCGCCGCGCCTCCTCGGGCGCGGGCGGGGCCGCCACGTCGGGGTCGATGCTGATCGGCTGCGGGCGCACCAGCGTGGTCTTGCCGCCCCGCGTCACCGCGAACCGCGCCATGTCCACGCGCGACTCCAGGCCCCGCTCCACCGTCTCCAGGAAGTTGTTGCAGTGGTACTGAATGTGGAACGACAGCAGGTCGTTACCGAGCAGGCCGTCGAGGACCTCCTCCTGCCAGGGGCAGATGCGGAACACCTCGCGGTTGGGCCAGGGGATGTGCCAGAACTGCAAGACGACCAGGTCGGGCCGGACGTCCTTGAGCATCCGCGGCAGGAGCGCGAAGTGGTAGTCCTGGACGAAGATGACGGCCGGGTGGTCGCCAACCTCGTCAAGGACGGCGTCGGCGAACTTGCGGTTGACGCGGCGGTACTGCTCCCAGTCCGCGGCATCGAAGCGTGGGCGCGTGCAGGCGACGTGGCACAGCGGCCAGAACGCCTCGTTGGCCACGCCGTAGTAGTAGCCCTGCACTTCGTCCTTGCTCAGCCAGACGCGGCGCAAGGTGTAGGAGGGGTCTTCGGGGGGCACGGCCAGTCGGCCGCGGCTGTCGGCGGTGGCGTGGTCGGCGTCACCGCTGCCGTGGGCGACCCAGGTGCCATGACAGGCGCGCAGGACGGGGTCCAGGGCGGTGGCCAGGCCGCTGGCCGGGCGCATGCAGCGGACGTCCTCGCCGTCGTAGGTGTGGATGAACGGTTCGCGGTTGGCGACGGCGACGAGCCGGGCGTCGCCGAGGCGGGTGCGGGCGACTTCTTCGAGGCGCTCTCGGGTCCAGGACATGAGGGACTCCTCTCGACGTGGAGGCGGGGGGTCAAGGAAGCCGAGCGACAAGGGCGACGATGGGCCGCGGCGGCACCCACGAGTGAGAGCCGGACAGGGACCCAGCCGATCGCTCCCGCCTCGGTGAGGAGAGCGGTTCGTCCTGAGCAATCCCAGGAGATGCAACTTGTGTGCCGATGGCGGGCATGTCGAGCTGCGTGCCCGAGAAGGGGTGGCCAGCGCGGGCGCGTGGTTTCGGGAAGTTGGCGGGCTGGCCGAACATGGCGGTCCCGGGTGAGGCCACACTCATCAATGGGGGCGCCGTTGGTTGGCCCGCTGACGGCAAAGCGGAGTAGGGTCAGCACGTCCAACGGGCACTCCGCCTCGTCCTGGCAAATGACGCCTGGGGGAGCCTTGACGCACTTCGACCATGCGGCCGCCGTCAGCGCCAGGGAGAAGCGGAAGCCCGCCTTCCGGGCGGTCGCGGACACGTAAATCCGCACGGCATCGCGACCATCGTCGCCCCCGCCGGAAATCGGACAGGTGCGCTTTCCCGCCTCGTCAGGCGCAGAGGAAGGCGCGGCGTTGTAAGAATCGAGCCTTTTGGGGCAGTCGAGTAAGCAAGCTCATTTGGGCCAGCGCAAGCGTGCCAGGACGCCGATTCTGACCAGGCGGCGATCCAGGAGCCGTTTCGTAGGGATTGGACATCAGGTGTCCCTCATCGCCCCGACCGGAGCGTGCGGATCATTCTCACCCCGGCACCGGGTACGAGAAACTGCCCGGCCGGGACAACCCGATACGCCAGTGAATGACGCCCCAGCACTCGGTAGCTCTGACTTGCTATTCTTCTCCCGCGCCGGCGCTCCGTTGTCAAGCATTTTCCCTCGACGGCCGTCGCCTTTTCTAACACGACGCCACCGCCCCGATTTCGCTGGCGTGAGTCGTGCGGGAGCGGTTATCGTGACAATACGGTCGCCTGACCACTGATCTATCGAATGGGTGGTCAGGAATCTTCCGGGGAGAGACTTGACCGTGTTGCCACGGCGCGGGAGGATGTCCGTGGAGTTGGCGGACCGGCAACGCCGAACGCCCGCGAGCACATCGTTGACTCCGGCCTCGAGTGGCTCATCTCGATGGAGAAGTGACATGGTGAAGCCAGCAAAGAACACGATTTGCCTTTGGTACAATGGCGATGCCGAGGACGCGGCGCGGTTTTACGCCAAGACCTTTCCCGATTCGTCCGTCGGCGCGGTGCATCGCGCACCGGGAGACTTTCCATCGGGGAAGAAAGAGGACGTGTTGACCGTCGAATTTACCGTGATGGGCGTTCCGTGCCTCGGGCTCAACGGCGGACCTGCGTTCAAGCACAACGAAGCGTTCTCGTTTCAGGTCGCAACCGCTGACCAAGCCGAAACGGATCGCTACTGGAACGCGATCGTCGGCAACGGCGGCCAGGAGAGCGCGTGCGGCTGGTGCAAGGACAAATGGGGATTGTCCTGGCAGATTACGCCGATCGCCCTGACGAAAGCGATCACCGATCCCGATCCGGCTGCCGCCAAGCGCGCGTTCGATGCGTTGATGCAGATGAAAAAGATCGACATCGCTGCAATCGAGGCGGCGCGCCGCGGTTGAGGTTGCATCTTCGACGCGTGCATCTCGGAAGCACAAGGGGCACATGACGGGCGGGCGTCGCGGTCCTTGTAGATCGCAATTTGGTCGAGCGCCCGCCCGGCCGCTGAACGTCGGTCCGTTCAGCCACACTCAACATGCAGTCGGGTTCCCGAGGCGCAGTTCATTTCGGTTGCCACAGCTCGAAGCGGTTGCCCTCCGGGTCCACCGCCCAGCCAAAGCGGCCGTAGCTGTGATCCTCGACTCGGTCCTCTACTTGCGCTCCTGCCGCTCGGAGTTGGGCCAGCATGACGTCGAGATCTCGCACCCGGTAATTGACCATGAAGGGGGATGGGCCAGGGCCGAAATAGGCGGTGTCAGTGGGGAAAGTTGACCAGACCGTTTGTTCACCGGCAGCGCCCGAGGCGAGCGCGCTGTAGGTCTGGCCCTCTTCAACGGGGACGCCCAGGTGCTCGCGATACCAGGCCGCCAACGCCTTGGGATCGCGTGCCTTGAAGAAAACGCCGCCGATGCCCAAGATGCGTTCCATACGGACCTCCCCGGTTTTCTGGGTTGCCTAGAAATCAGCCCCATGCATGGGGCATGGGGCATGGGTGGGGAGATCGTACAGCGAGCTTGGAGGCAGGGCAAGGTCGGTAGGCGAACGGAGTAACGGTCCGGTGTAGCTGCGACGTTGCAAGGGCAGCGCTGAGGCCAGACCAGCAGGCGGAAAGGGGCGGAGCAATGCGCTGCATTGCCCCCCCCACTCTACTTCTTATCTCGCTTCCAGACGCTCAAGGTATTTCCGCTTCCTTCCTTAGCCGTAAACTCCGTCGGGCGATCCTTCCCAGGGGCGGCGAAGCAGAACTTGACCGTGTCCCCGTCCAACTCGTAGATCCCCAGGTGCGACTTTCCCTTGGTCGGTCCCTCCGTCATTTCGTAGTCGATGGCCTTGGGCTTCTTGGTCTGGTCGATGATCACCTTGGCCTTGAAATACACCTTCCCTGAAATGGTGATCGTCGTCTCGCCATCCTTGCAGATCCGCTTGCCGGTCTTGACGGCTTCCGCTGGAAGCGACTGGCCGCTGGCCTGACCGGAAATCATCGACCATTCGCCATCCAGTTTCGCCATCTCCTTCTTGGCGCCGTCCTCCGCGGCTAGAGAGCCAGCGAGAACGACAACGGCGAACACTGGGATGATGATCCGCATACAGACTCCCCCCACGATAGTGTGTTTGAACGCAAACCCATTGGCAGTACCGCTTCCAAGCGGCCCTCTACGGGCATCCTCCCGCGCTGCGGCTCTCCGATCAAGGTCAGTAGGCCAATTCCCGATTACCCAAACGGATGATGTTTGAAGTGAACGCCCGATAGTTTCAGGGCCGTGCGCCTGTTCGGGGTAGGCGAATGCCATGCCATACACGGTTGCGGTTTATGCCTCCTGGGGAATCTGCTCGATCACCCACCAGAAGAAGTCCGTGATCGGTTGTTCGATCCCGAACCGTTTGAGCTTGGAGGCGTTCTGACCGCGGTGGTAGCTGGAGTGATTGACAATGTGGCGCAGTATCGCCCACCGCGGCAGGGTGAAAGTGCGGCCGACCGCGCGCAGCGTCAGCACGGTGTTGAGCCGCTCCGGCGTGAGCGTGGGACGCAGCTCCTCGAAGCGGCGGTAGGCACGTTCCAGCAACTGGGCCACGTCGTCCACCGTGGCCAGATCGGCTTCGGTCGGGATGCGGTCATCCGGATCGCTGGCCAGCGTGCGCAGGTTGAACTCGGTCGCCAGGGCGATGTGGGAGATGGTCGAGCGCACCGACGACCAGCCAGGAACAGGCTCCGCGACATACTGTTCGGCGGTCAGCTTGCGGCAGGCGTCGAGGACCTTGGTATTGGCCCAGCGATCGTACGCGAACAACGCCACGACATCGTCTTGCATGAGGATCTCTCCTGGGCTGGGACAGGGGCATTGTAGGTATTGGCCGGGCAGACAATCCAGGTCTCGTTGATTACCTGACCGGTACGTACCGGTCTGCGTATCACCCACCATTTTCCCGCGCCGCCGGAGCAACGTCAAGCCCCTGGGCACCGGATTCCCGACCACCGGAGACGGATTTCGGTTGTGGACGTCCGCACCTTTTCGGCGTTACCCCCCCTGGCACCCAGATCGACTTGGCCTGCACCAGTTCTGTGCCGGAAGGCAAGTTCAGCGGCGCGGCCGCCTTGGTGAAGAACGCCAACCCCTTGTAGCTCGTCAGGTACTTGTAGTTGGTACTGAAGAATCCGCCCGTCGCGTGAACCACCAACGGCCCCTGTTGCCGCTGGAGGATGCCGAGGAACTCGTTAGGCTCGACGTTAACGATCACGCCCGACGCCTTGATGGCTTGAATGATTGCGGCCGCTGCCGCCGCACCACCTGCCGCACCCGCGCTCATCGGTCACTCCCTCCGCGCCGCCAGGGCGCTTCAAACCAACTTGTTTATCCAAACCAGGATCGAGAAACCAGGGCGAAAAGCCACGATGCAGATGACGAGTGGAGCGGGAGCGGGGGCCTGAATGGGAACCGAGTCAGTCGCGTTCCTCGGGCGGGCAGTGCCAGGTTCGGCACCGCCCGCCTTGTTCCGCCATGATGGTTACTTGCCGTCCTTCGGGCTGGACTCGTCGGTGCTGGCGGTCACGAGGACGACCGTTTGGGCCTGTCCCGCCTTCGACCCCGCCTTCGTGCCTTGGGCCAAGACAATGTGTCCTGGGCGCACCTTCACGCGGGTCTCCACGGTGGAGATGACGAACTCGGTGGCGGGGATGGCCGTCCCCTTGTCGTCACTGCCCACCGCAACTCCGCCCTCTGCCGCGTGCATGGCGGAGTTTTCGACGTGGAGGTCCAGTGTTACTTGGCCGTCCGCGCCGATCTCCGGCTTGACCTGCACGCTCGTACCGACGTTGCGGTACGTGATGCTCCGGGTCGTCGTGCCCGCTCCACCGCCGGCCCCGCCGCGGCCGCCGCCTCCGAACCCGCCGACGACGCTGACCCCGGTTACGTAGGGCTTGCTCTCGCTCACCTGGCTCCGGGCGCTCTGCCCCGCCAGGCCTGTCAGCTCTACCGTCTTAATGCTGCTGACTATCCCTTTCTGCTGTAGGTCGCGGATCTTGGCCCGCACCTCGCGGGCGGTGCCGGACAGTTCGGCCACGTCCAGTGGCTTGGCGTCCCCACCCGCCTCGCCGCCGGCCTTGGCCGTCAGTTCCAGGCAGAAGACCTCGACGTGGACGCTGCGCGCCGGGCGGTCGATCTCGCGGAGAGCCGCGGTCGCGTCGTCCAGGGCGGCCTTGGTCCCGCTGAGAAGGAGCATGTTGCTCCCCGCGTCGGGGACCGCCCGGAAGGAAAGTTCAGCCTGGAAGTGGAGTGTGAGGGCGTTGGCGAGTTCCTTGGCCGATCCGCCGCGGACGGCGTACACCTGGCGCACGACGGGCGCCGCGGGCGTGCGGGCCGGCGGCTTATCGCCCTCCTGGCCCGGTGCGGCGGGCAAGGCGAGCCCCAGGACGACGAGCAGGCCGCTCGCGACCCGTGCAGGACGAAACAATGACATGGTGGACCTCCTTCGGTGAAGCTAGGTTCCCTTCCCCATAGAGTCCCCCTCACGATACCAGGCGTCGGCGAGGCAGGCGAGGGGACACGGCGTTTTTCTAAATCCAGGCGTGTCGCTACGATGGGTCGGCACCCCCCCCCACCTCGGTGGAGAGCAGCGGCCTGGCTGATTAACATATTTTCAAGGTGGCTATTGTTACTGCTGCCATTTTGCTGCGGCGGGCTGCTTCGTGCCGGCGAAGCAGAGTTTCTTGGCCAGGCAGACGCAGAAGGCCTTGACCGGGCCGTCCGCTTTCATCTTGCGGGCCACCAGCCGGTTGAGTAAGTCGTTGCGGTTCATGGGAATGCTCCTTTCATCCCGGAGATAAAAGGCAGTTCCGGGGTCGCCGCTGCCCTGGAACGGGCCCGTCGCCATCGGCAGGCTCCCCGGCTGGATCGCCCACTGGAAGGAGGTCCGGGAAGGCAGCAGCAAGATCTGCCGCCCCCGGCAGGTGTATGTCGGCCCCCCCGAGCGGTGGTACGTCCCCTTGGAGGGGCGGTAATTGCAGGAATGGGGACCGGCCGCTGCCCGCGCGGTGGGGCCGGTCCCCGGCGCTCACGCGCGCGTGGGCATCAGCACCGTGTAGTCGAAATCGAGCACCACGGCGGGGTCATACTGGCCGTCGGCATTCTTGCCGGGGAAGTCGGCGCAGGGGCGGTCCTTGGTGGCCACGGTGCGCAACCTCAGTGCGCCCAGGTCGCGGCGCCCCGGCAGCGGCATCTTGCCCAGCACCTCGGACCAGGCGTAAACCGTGTCGCCCGCGAAGACCGGCGCCACGTGACGCCCGCCGTTGATGGCGGCGACCCGGAAGGCGTTGGCCAGGCCGTTGAAGGAAAGCGCCCTGGCCAGGCTAATGACGTGGCCGCCGTAGACGATGCGCCGCCCGAAGCGCCCGCCCTTCTCGGCGTGCTGGTTGAAGTGAACTCGCGCCGTGTTCTGATACAGCCGCGTCGCCAGCATGTGGTCGCTCTCCTCCACCGTCATGCCGTCGGCGTGGTCGATCTTCTCGCCGGCCTCGTAGTCGTCCCACAGGAAGGGGCTGCCGGCCAGCGCGGTGTCGTAGCCGCCGAGCTGCAGCCCCGCCGGCACGGTCAGCTCGCCGGCCTCGACCGCCTGCGGCAGCGTGGGCGTCACCGGCTCCGGTGCCGCGGCGGACGCGTCCCTCTTCCGGACCATCACCCAGCGGCAGTAATCGACCACCATCTCGTCGCGCTGGTTGACGCCGACCGAGCGGACGTATACCACCCCGGTCTGCCCGTCCTTGTTTTGCTTGAGGCCGAGGACCGTCGAGGTGGCCCGCACGCTATCACCGCAGTAGAGCGGCGTCCCGAACCGGCCGGCCGCGTAGCCCAAATTGGCGATGGCGTTCAGCGAAACGTCCGGGACCGTCTTGCCGAACACGAGGTTGAACGCGAGCAGGTCGTCCAGCGGGGCCCGCCGCAGGCCGACGGCGGCGGCAAAGGCCGACGAGGAATTGATTGCAAATCGGTTCCCATAAAGAGCCGTATGCAGCGCGACCTCTCCTTCGGTGACCGTGCGCGGCGTGGGATGCACGAGCCGCTGGCCCGTGCGGAAGTCCTCGAAGTAGTTGCCGGGGTTCGTTTTGGTGCTCATGGTCCCTCACAGGCCGTAGGCCCGGGCCAGGTCCGGGTCGCGCCGGGCCACCAGCCGCGCCAGGTCGACGATCACCTTGGCCTGCTTCCACGTGGCGTCGTCCTGCATCTTGCCGTCGATCATGACGGCCCCGCTGCCGTCGGGCATCGCTTCGAGGATGCGCCGGGCGAACAGCACCTCGTTGACGTCGGGGCTGAAGACGCGCTTGGCGATGGCGATCTGGCTGGGGTGCAGGGTCCAGGCGCCGGTGCAACCCATCAGGAAGGCGTTGCGGAACTGGGCCTCGCAGGCGGCCCCGTCCTGGAAATCGCCGAACGGCCCGTAGAAGGCCCGCAGCCCGCAGGACGCGCAGGCATCGACCATGCGCGCGATGGTGTAGTGCCACAGGTCCTGCTGGAAGAACGGGCGCCCCCCGCCGCCCTCGACGGCGTCGGCCAGGACGCCGTAGGACGGGTGCCCGCCGCCGACCCGGGTCGTCTTCATCCCGCGCGAGGCGGCCAGGTCCGCGGGACCCAGGCTCATGCCGTGCAGGCGCGGGCTGGCGGTCGCGATGTCATCGACGTTGCGGACCCCCTGGGCGGTCTCCAGGAGGGCGTGAATCAGGATCGGCTTCGTGACGCGGTGCTTCGCCTCGAGCTGCGCCAGCAGCTGGTCGATGAAGTGGATGTCACAGGGCCCCTCTACCTTCGGGAGGATGATGACCCCTGGAAACAGGCCAAGGTGATCGTCGACCTGGCGCGGCTGGTTGCGAAGCGCGATCC
>Ga0116225_1002257_pt1 | contig 13213 bp, 16 predicted proteins | sample Sb_taG_8_FD_88968 | JGI IMG/M metagenome (GOLD analysis project Ga0116225, IMG submission 88968) | Peat soil microbial communities from Weissenstadt, Germany - Sb_50d_c_BC metaG | ecosystem: Environmental > Terrestrial > Soil > Wetlands > Peat | place: Germany: Weissenstadt | collected 2010-09-21 | reverse complement strand
TTTGGTGAAGCGGGCCGGGTCGCGGGTATAGAGAGCCGGGTCGGCCAGTTCGGCTTCCAGCTTGGCGATTTCCTTTTGCAGCTTGTCGATCAGCTTGGGCGAATCGTCCAACTCGCGCTGGTCTTTATAAGACAGCTTGGCCGCGCCGCCGCCGCGCGCCTTGTCGGCCTTGCCGCCGCTTCCCTTGCCCGAACTGGCCGGCGCGGCACCGGCGTCGGCTACGCGGTAGCGGGCATAGTCGGAATAGCCGCCGACATATTCGTCGATGCGCCCGTCGCCTTCGACGGCAATGACGCTGGTGACCAGACGGTCGAGGAAGTCGCGGTCATGGCTGACCACCAGCAAGGTGCCGTCGTAATCGGCCAGCATCTCTTCCAACAGGTCGAGGGTGTCCATGTCCAGGTCGTTGGTCGGCTCGTCGAGGATCAGCAGGTTCGACGGCTTGGCCAGCAGCTTGGCCAGCAGCAGGCGGTTGCGCTCGCCGCCCGACAGCGACTTGACCGGTGAATGGGCCTGACGGTCCTCGAACAGGAAGTCGCGCATGTAACCGATCACATGGCGCGGGACGCCGCGCACATGGACGTTATCGCCGGAACCGTCGGTCAGGGTGTTCCACACCGTCGCCTCGGGGTCCAACTGGGTACGGCGCTGGTCGAAATAGGCCGGCAGCAGGTTGGTGCCCAAGCGCACGCTGCCCTCGTCGGGAGCCATGTCGCCGGTCAGCATGCGCAGCAAGGTGGTCTTGCCGGCGCCGTTCGGTCCCAGCAGGCCGACGCGGTCGCCGCGCACCACGCGGGTCGAGAAATTGTCGATGACGGTGCGGTCGCCGAAGCGCTTGGTGATGCCCTTGGCCTCGATCACCAGCTTGCCCGAGACTTCGCCGGATTCGACGCCCAGCTTGACCGAGCCTTGAACCTTGATTTGCTCCGAGCGTTCCTTGCGCAGCGACATCAGCGCGTGCAGACGGCCCATATTGCGCTTGCGCCGGGCGGTGACGCCGCGATGCAGCCAATGGGTTTCGGCGGCAAGGCGCTTGTCCATGCGCTGTTGTTCGGCTTCCTCGGCGTCGAGAACTTCGTCCTGCCAGCGTTCGAAGTCGGAGAAGCCCTTTTCGTTGCGCTGAACCACACCACGATCCAGCCACAGGGTTTGGCGCGACAGCCCGGACAGGAAGGCGCGGTCATGGCTGATGACGATCAGCGCGCCCTTGAAGGCCTTCAACTGGTCTTCCAGCCACAGAATGGCCGGCAGGTCGAGATGGTTGGTCGGTTCGTCCAGCAACAGGGCGTCGGGGTCGCCGACCAAGGCGCGGGCCAAAGCGGCGCGGCGGCCTTCGCCGCCCGACAGATTGGCGGGCGAACGTGAGCCGTCGACCTTCAACGCTTCCAGGATCGTATCGACGCGGTACCGCTCGTCGCGCTCGGCTTCCGGCAACCCGCTGGCCACCCAATCGCCCAAGGTCGGCGCGTCGATGACCGGATCCTGCGCCAGATAGGCCAAGCGGATGCCCGGTTGCAGGAAGCGTTCTCCGGAATCCAGCTTCAATTCGCCGGCCAGCACCTTCAACAGCGTCGATTTGCCGCTGCCGTTGCGCCCGACCAGACAGCATTTCTCGCCGCGTCCGACCTGCATGGTGACGCCGGTGAACAGCGGACGCCCGCCGAAGGTAACGAAGCCCTCGCGCAGGGCCAACAGGGGAGGAGGAGCCATCAGGAAGCACCCCGTTCGGCGCAAATACGGTCATAGGCGGCGTTGATCGTCGCCATTTTCTTGGTTGCCAAGTCGATATACTCCTGCGGCATACCCTTCGCCATGAGGGTGTCCGGATGATGTTCGCGGGTCAGCTTGCGCCACGCCGCTTTGATTTCGGGCATCGTCGCCCCGCGCGCAACCCCTAGCACGGTGTAGGCGTCGCCGTTGCCGATTTCGTTGGGCTGGCTGGCGAAGCGGGGGCCTGTCAGACCGAAGATTTCAGCGACACGTTGCAGAAAGTCGCGCTCGGCCGGATGCAAGACGCCGTCGGCCAGGGCGATGCTGTTCAGTGCTCCCAGCACGTCGGCCAGCACCTGCGGTGTGTCGCCGAAGCAGCGCGCCAGACGGCGGGCATGGGCTTCGTAATCCGAGGGATCGCGCTTGGCCTCGTCGTACAGCGCGGCGATGGCGGCGGATTGGTGGGGAGAAATGTTGAAGGCGGCTTTGAAGGCGTCGATCTCGTCGCGCGTCACGGCGCCGTCGATCTTGGCCATCTTGGCCGCCAGATTGACCACCGAGGCGGTGAAGATCTGCTGACGCTCGATGCTTTGGCGCAGGGCTTCGGCAGCGGCGGCGGCGGCTCGGGCGGCGCGGCTGTGGTCCTGCGGCGGGCGGGGGCGCTTGGCGCGCGGGAATAGGCTGGACCTGATCCAATAGCCGACAAAGGCCCCCAGCACCAAGCCGGGGAACCCGCCCAGCTTGTAGCCGAGCAGTGCTCCGATGACGACGCTCCATATCATGACGCCTGCGTACAACGCCCAAGGCCCAATGGCAAGAGCGGTGGCCGCTTGACCGCTGCATGCACGCATGCGATAACGAACATTATGAGAACGACAAATGCTGAAAGCCCTGGGGAACCGTTGGTGTCCGTATCCGGCACCGGCGCCAAGGAGCCTTTGCAGGTCCGCATTCCCCGCGACGTGAAACGTTGCTTCAAAGCCCATGCGGCCATGCTGGGGCTGGAGCCCAACGAGCTGTTCGTCGAGATGTGGCAACATTATGAGAGGAGCGGCCGGAAATGACGGCTGCCGCAGATATGGCCGAACCGACGATGCCCGCCCCGCCCGACGCGGCGGCAGACCTGCTGGGATTTGCCGGCGAGCAGAAGTTCACCACCGTCCTGGCCGATCCGCCGTGGCGCTTTATCAACCGCACCGGCAAGATGGCGCCCGAGCACAAGCGGCTGGCCCGTTATGGCACGATGACGGTGGAAGACATCGCCGCGCTGCCGGTGGCGCAGGTTCTCAGCCCGACGGCGCATCTTTATCTGTGGGTGCCGAACGCCTTGCTGCCCGAAGGGTTGCGGGTGATGGCGGCTTGGGGCTTCGAGTACAAGTCCAACATCGTCTGGCACAAGCTGCGCAAGGACGGCGGCTCGGACGGGCGCGGCGTCGGATTCTATTTCCGCAACGTCACCGAACTTCTGCTGTTCGGCGTGCGCGGCAAGAACGCCCGCACCCTGGATCCCGGCCGCACCCAGGTCAACTACATGGGCACCCGCAAGCGCGAGCATTCGCGCAAACCCGACGAGCAGTACGAGTTGATCCAGTCGTGCAGTCCGGGCCCATATCTGGAAATGTTCGCGCGGGGAACCCGGCCGGGTTGGTCGGTGTGGGGCAATCAGGCGGACGAGAGCTACGAGCCGACCTGGGCCACCTATTCGCATAACTCGCAATCGGGCCGCTGCGACGCCGCCGAGTGAGGCGAGGGGCTGTAACCTTGCGTTAGTATCGGCATGCTAACGGCTTAGAGGTGCCGCTATAAACCGTCATGGCCGGACTTGTTCCGGCCTGCCGCCATCACGGCGTGGATACCCGCGACAAGTGCGGGTCTGACGATAAATAGTGGTTATGGCAATGCGTATGCAGGGGCGGCAACTATCATGCTGGACAGCCGTGGAACAAGTCCGGCCATGACCTCTCGTGGTTATTTTGTGCCGCCGGTTGACGCGGGCGCAGCCTGTCGTTGGCTTGCGTTCAGGCGATGATGTCGGGCACCAGCGAATTCTCCAGCGAGGCGATTTGATCCTTAAGCGCAAGCTTACGCTTCTTCAAGCGCTTGACTTGAAGCTGGTCAAAGGGGGTGCATTCCACCAGACGCCCGATGATATCGTCAAGGTCGCGGTGTTCAACCCGCAGATCCTCTATTCGGCGTCTTAATTGGTCCGTACTGTCGTCGATCATGCCCACTGCCTGTCGGTCACAGGAAAGACACTAGCAGAAGTCTTGGGAAAACGGTATGGCATGTTAGCGTTGCCAAACACACGATAGGCGAGAATTCATGTCCAACATCAAGCGTCTCGGCATCCTGACCAGCGGCGGCGATTGCGCCGGGCTCAACGCAGCGATCCGCGCCGTGGTTCACCGTGCCATCCATCATTATGGCTGGACCGTTTACGGGATCAAGGATGGTTCGCTCGGATTGATGAACCGTCCCCTCGAATATCAGGAACTGACGCTGGATGTGTTCAGCGGCAATATGTTGCGCATGGGCGGCACCATGTTGGGCACCACCAATAAGGGCGACCCCTTCGCCTTTCCGATGCCCGACGGCACCATCAAGGATCGTTCCGGCGAATTCGTCGAAGGCTTCCGTATGCTGGGGCTGGACGCGCTGATCGTCATCGGCGGCGACGGCTCGATGAAGATCCTCAACAAGCTGTGCAAGTTGGGCGGGCTGCCGATGGTCGGCATTCCCAAGACCATCGACAACGACGTGCATTGCACCGACTTCGCCATCGGCTTCACCACCGCCGTCAATGTGGTGGTCGATGCGCTGGATCGCCTGCAGCCGACGGCGGCCAGCCATCACCGGGTGATGATCCTGGAAGTGATGGGCCGCGACGCCGGTCACATCTGCCTGACCGGAGCCATCGCCGGCGGCGCCGACGTCGCCCTGATCCCGGAAATTCCCTATACCATGGACGGCATCGTCAACCGCATCGCCGAGGTCAACCGCGACGGCCGCAACCACGCTTTGGTGGTGGTCGCCGAAGGCTGCATGACCGAAGATGGCCAGCCGCTGACGCAGGCCTGGGGCGACCAGCATCGCTATGGCGGCATCGGCCATTACCTGTCGGAAGCCATCGGCAAACGGGTCGATGCGGAAACCCGCGTCACCGTGTTGGGCCATGTGCAGCGCGGCGGCCAGCCGTCCAACCGCGACCGCCTGTTGGCCTCGGCCTTCGGCGTGCACGCCGTCGATCTGGTCGCCGAAGGTCAATTCGACCGCATGGTCGCCTGGCAGAACACCGACGTCACCGATGTCGCCATCTCCAAGGTGGTCGGCGGGGCGCGCCCGGTCGATCCGGAAGGCGCGCTGGTGCATACCGCGCGCGGCCTGGGCATCTATGTCGGCGAGAAGCGCTGAACGCAGTGCACCCATTCCACAGGCGGCGTTGACCTTGCGGGGTTTTCGCCGCCTGATTGGGCTCTCGCTTTAAGAGAGGGGAGTTGCGGTCATGGTTCAGCTCATTCAGTGGCGTGACGGTTTGAGTGTCGGCCACCCGATGATCGACGCCGACCATCGGGTGCTGGTCGATATGCTCAACAGCCTGCTGAACTCGTTGCTGGAAAACCACAGCGACGAAAGTCTGGCGAGTTCTCTTGATGGGTTGATGGCCTATGCGGATCAGCATTTCGCCCGCGAGGAAGCGGCGATGCGGGCCTCCGGCTATCCCGATGCCGCCGAGCATTTCCGCGAACATGCCGAATTCGCCCGCCAAATCGGCGCCTTCAAAAGCAAATACGACGCTGGCGACACCATGCTGACGCTGGGCGTGATGAAATTCCTGCGCAATTGGCTGACCGACCATATTCTGACCGTCGATAAGCGGCTGGCCAGCCATCTGAATCAGGGCGGCTGACGCTTCCGCCAGCGGCGGCGCTTATTCCGCTTCGGCGATGCGGGCGCGGCGGCGGCGTGGTTGCGTCTTGTCATCGCCCCAGCGCTTGAGCTTGCCGGTGTCGAGGTCGAACAGATCCAGCACCCGCCCAACGCTGTGGTCGATCACATCGAGGATGCTGTCGGGACGGGTGTAGAACGCCGGCACCGGCGGGGCGATGATGGCGCCGATCTCGGATAGCGTGGTCATGGTGCGCAGATGACCGGTGTGCAGGGGCGTCTCGCGCACCATCAGCACCAGCCGGCGGCGCTCTTTCAAGGTGACGTCGGCGGCGCGGGTCAGCAGGGTCGAGGTGATGCCGCTGGCGATCTCGGACATCGAGCGCACTGAACAGGGCGCCACCACCATGCCCCGCGTACGAAACGACCCCGACGAGGGCGCGGCGGCGATGTCCTGCGGCGCATGCACGACGTCGGCGAGGGCGTGAACGTCCTCGACTTTCATGTCGGTTTCATAGGCCAAAGTGATCTCGGCCGAGCGGCTCATGATCAAATGGCTTTCCACGCCCAAGGCGCGCAGGGCCGTCAATAAACGGATACCGTAAAGGACGCCGGAGGCGCCGCTGATACCGACGATAAGAGGGGCTTGGGTCATTATTTTGCTGCTGACAACCGAACGGGACAGGGCATAGTATCTTACTCGGGTACCCACCGTAATGGGAGATCGAGTGATGAGCCTTGTTGACCGTGTTGAGTCTCTCAAAGCCAAGCATGCCGCCCTTGATGAAGACCTAGACGAACACTCCCGCCATCCCAAATACGATGCCGCCACCGTCGCCGAGCTGAAGCGCAAGAAGCTGGCTATCAAGGACGAGCTGGAACGGCTGGTTCGCCCCTGATCCCAGGCTGGGACGCTTCCGGTTTCCCGTTCTAGCCGGGAAACCGGGGGTGCGTCACGCCGTCATCGATTGGCTTTGATCTGGCAAGGGCGCCAGAGCTACCGACTCAACTATTCGTCAACCGGGCGCGGTTACGACCGCTTGGCCGGGTGCAGTTCCTCTTTAAGCTTGCGGCGCTGGTCGGCTTGTTCGGCCTTAAGTTTGTCGCGCTGTTCCTTCTGTTGCAGCTTGACCTTGTCGCGCGCGTCTTTCTGCTGCGCCTTCAGCTTGTCGCGGGCGTCCTTTTGCTGGGCCTTCAGCGCGTCGCGCTTCTGCTTGGCTTGGACCGCAGCAGAATCCTGGCTGGCGGCGGCGGCGACTTGAATGGTTCCAGCCTGGATCGGGGCGGCGGCCTGCACGGGTGCTGCCAGCAGCAAGGTCGCCAAGCCGATGGCGGTCATCACTCTTTTCATATCGATAACCTCTTGGATCGGATGCGTTACACGTTGGAGTGTATATCGTCCGGGAAGCTAGCATACCGCCGATGTCGAAGCCATCCCGTGCGGTCAGGAATGCAGTTGCACCTAGCCAAGCACGCAAATTTCTTGCAAACTCCGGCGGTCAAAAGGACGGCTTATGACCGTCCAGAGGGGCTAGAGGAAACAAACGAAAATGACGAACGCCTACGACCTCGCGTACCAACGGTCGCTGGAAGATCCCGAGGGCTTCTGGGGAGACGCGGCCAAGGAGATTCATTGGTACAAAACCTGGGACAAAGTCCTGGATGACACCAAGGCGCCATTCTACCGTTGGTTCACCGGCGGTGTGGTCAATACCTGCTACAACGCCGTCGATCGCCATGTCGAATCCGGCCGTGGCGAACAGGCCGCCATCATCTTTGACAGCCCCGTCACCCAGACCAAGAAAACCTACACCTATCGCGAACTTCAGGACCAGGTCTCGCGCCTCGCCGGCGTGCTGGCGGGCCTGGGCGTGGTTAAGGGCGACCGCGTCATCGTCTATATGCCGATGATCCCCGAAGCCGCCTTCGCCATGCTGGCCTGCGCCCGTCTGGGCGCGATCCATTCGGTGGTGTTCGGTGGCTTCGCCGCCAACGAGTTGGCGACCCGCATCAACGACTGCACCCCCAAGGTGATCGTGTCGGCGTCGTGCGGCATCGAGACCTCCAAGGTCATCGCCTACAAGCCGCTGCTGGATCATGCCATCGAGCTGTCGGACCACAAGCCGGACCACACCATCATCCTGCAACGCACGCAGGTCGCCGCCGAGATGACGGCGCCGCGCGACATCGACTGGACCAGCGCCGTGGCCGCGGCGACGCCGCATGACTGCGTGCCGGTTGCCGCCACCGATCCGCTGTACATCCTCTATACCTCCGGCACCACCGGGCAGCCGAAGGGCGTCGTGCGCGACAACGGCGGCCACATGGTGGCGCTGAAGTGGTCGATGAAGAACATCTACAACGTCGATCCGGGCGAAGTCTATTGGGCCGCCTCGGACGTGGGTTGGGTGGTCGGCCACTCCTATATCGTCTATGCGCCGCTGCTGCACGGCGCGACCACGCTGGTCTATGAAGGCAAGCCGGTCGGCACTCCCGACGCCGGCGCTTTCTGGCGCGTGATCGCCGAGCACAAGGTGCAGACCCTGTTCACCGCGCCGACCGCCTTCCGCGCCATCAAGCGCGACGATCCGGATGCCGAACTGCTGAAGAAGTATGACCTCAGCCATTTCCGCACCCTGTTCCTGGCCGGCGAGCGTTCGGATCCCGAGACCCTGAAATGGGCCGAGAGCAATCTGAAGGTTCCGGTGATCGATCACTGGTGGCAGACCGAAACCGGTTGGTCGATCGCGGCCAACTGCATGGGCCTGCACGCCTTCCCGGTCAAGCACGGCTCGCCGACCAAGGCGGCTCCGGGCTGGGACATTCAGGTTCTGGACGAAGGTCATCATCAGGTCGAGCCGGGTACGGTGGGCGCCCTGGTGGTCAAGCTGCCGCTGCCTCCGGGCACGCTGACCACCCTGTGGAACGCCGATCAGCGTTTCGTCGATTCGTACATGTACGAATTCCCCGGCTACTACAAGACGGCGGATGCCGGCTTCATCGATGAAGACGGCTACGTCTACGTCATGAGCCGTACCGACGACATCATCAATGTCGCCGGTCATCGTCTGTCGACCGGCGGCATGGAAGAAGTGCTGGCCAGCCATCCCGACGTCGCCGAATGCGCCGTCATCGGCGTGCATGACACCATGAAGGGTCAGCTGCCGCTGGGCTTCCTGGTGCTCAAGCTGGGCGTCACCAAGTCGCATGAGCAAATCGTCAAGGAAGTCATCCAACTGGTGCGCGAGCGCATCGGCCCGGTGGCCGCCTTCAAGACGGCGACCGTGGTCAAGCGTCTGCCGAAGACCCGGTCTGGCAAGATTCTGCGCGGCACCATGCAGAAGATCGCCGACGATCAAGAGTTCAAGATGCCCGCCACCATCGACGATCCCCTCATCCTTGAGGAAATCGCCGAGGATCTGGCCGGTATCGGCTACGCCAAGGGTCGCGAGCACGAAGCTTCGTAACGAGGCGTTTTCGTCCTTGGGGTGAAGTCCCCCTCTCCCGATTTCGGGAGAGGGGGACTTGAGCGAATCGGTTAAGGAAAGGGGCGCGGAGAGTGATCTTCGCGCCCTTTTTCGTTTCTATGATTATTGAGAGGCAGCCAAAAATCGTCATCACCGGCCTTGTGCCGGTGATCCACGCCGTGGTGCACATCTGACCGTGCGGAGACCGCCGGCCGTGGTCTCGCCGATCCGCGTGGATTGCCGTGACCAGCACGGCCATGACGACTTTTTGGTGCTTGGAAGTTCGGCGAGCAACCGATGTCGACAACGGACAGAAAAAAGGCGCGGAAGCCTTTGCCGCCGCGCCTTTATTTTCGTCGTACCCGCGCGAGGTTACTCGTGCGAGTGGTCGTAGCCTTCCAGCGGCTGCGGGACCGGATGCGACGATCCGCGCGGCCGGGCGATGATGGCCGCCTTTTCCAAATCCGCCTCGGTGCACAGGCCAAGGGTGACCGGATTGCGCGGCTTGATGTTGGAGGCGTTCCAATGAGACTTGTCGCGCACCTTGGCGATGGTGTCCTTGGTGGTGCCGATCAGCTTGCACAGCTGGGCATCGGACAGCGCCGGGTGGTGCTTCAACAGCCAGGCGATGGCGTCGGGCTTGTCCTGGCGCTTGGACACGGGGGTATAGCGAGCCCCCTTGGCCTTCTGGCGCGCCAGTTCGGGCGACGAGGCAAGGCGCAGATGGGCGTTCTCGTCGCCTTCGCAGCGATCGATCTCCTCGCGGGAAAGCTGGCCGTTGACCACGGGATCGAGGCCGACGATACCGACGGCGACTTCACCATCGGCAATGGCCTGCACTTCGAGGGAATGCATGCCGCAGAAGTCGGCGATCTGCTCGAACGACAGCTTGGTGTTCTCGACGAGCCACACGGCGGTCGCCTTGGGCATGAGCGGCAAGGCCATAATTCCTCCTTTCAGGTCTCTATTAAACGTTCTTGTGACCTGGTTGCCGGACAAAGCCGGCGCTTTTCGATTCGTCAGACCCTTATATAGACGTCCGTCCCTACGAAGGTCAAATGCGGGGAAATAAGATTACACGACCAGCACGATCTTACCGATATGCGCACTGCTCTCCATCAGGCGATGTCCCTCGGCCGCTTCGGCTAGGCCAAAGGTCGCGTGGACCAGCGGGGCTAGGCTGCCTTGGTCGAGCAACGGCCACACTTTTTCGCGCAACTCCGCCGCGATCAGGGCTTTTTGCGCCACCGGTTGCGGGCGCAGGGTCGATCCGGTCAGGGTCAGCCGCTTCAGCATCACCGGCAGGAAGTTCACTTCGGCCTTGGGGCCGCGCAGGAAAGCGATGCTGACATGGCGGCCGTCGGCGGCCAGACTTTTAATGTTACGCGGCAGATAATCGCCGCCAACCATGTCTAGGATGACGTCGACGCCCTTTTTGCCGGTCTCGGCGGCGATCACCTCGACGAAATCCTCGGTGGTGTAGTTGATGGCGCGGTCGGCTCCCAACGTCACGCAGGCGGCGCATTTGGCGGCGCTGCCGGCGGTGGTGAAGACGCGGGCGCCGAAGGCCTTGGCGAGCTGGATGGCCGTGGTGCCGATGCCGCCGGTGCCGCCATGCACCAGGAAGCTTTCGCCGGCGGCCAGATGGGCGCGCTGGAACACATTGTGCCAGACGGTAAAGAAGGTCTCGGGCAGCGCTGCCGCTTTGACCATGTCGTAACCAGCCGGCAAGGGCAGGCACAGCGAGGCGGCGGCAGTGCAGTACTCGGCATAGCCGCCGCCGGTCAGCAGGGCGCAGACGCGGTCACCCACGGCCAGCGTGGTGACGCCGTCGCCCAGGGCGACCACCGTGCCGGCGACTTCCAGGCCGGGAATGTCCGACGCGCCGGGCGGTGGCGGGTACAACCCTTGGCGCTGGACCACGTCGGGCCGGTTGATGCCGGCGGCGGCGACCTGGATCAGCACTTCGCCGGGCTTGGCGACGGGGATCGGGCGCTCGGCCAGAGTCAGAACCTCGGGGCCGCCGAACGACGGAATTTCGATGCACTTCATAATCGCGGGCAGAGTCATGTCTTTCTCGCAGTCCCAATTGCGCGCGCAGTTTGGTACCTTGGGGCCAGCGAGGCAAGAGGACAAGGCCATGGACCCCGACGAGATCGACCCGCGACGCGAAAAAATCGAACCGAAAGCCCTCGAACCGATGTCGGTGGGCGAGTTGAACGGCTATATTCGTCAACTGGAAGCCGAAATTACCCGCGCCCGCGCCGCCATCGGCGCCAAGCAGGGTGTCCGCGCAGGAGCCGAATCGTTGTTTCGCCGATGAAAATATCCTCACTGATGATGGTCGCCGTGGCGCTGGCCGCGGTTGCCGCTCCGGCCCAGGCCGCCGGACTGAAAAAAGGCTACGCCATGTGCCACGACCAGAAATCGCTGGAGCGGTTGGTCGCGGCTTCGGTGCAGCAGGATGAAAAAACCTTCCGCAAGCTGATGGACGGTCCTTGCCGGGCCGTTCGCGGCGGGGAACGGGCGCGGATCACCTCGCGCGGCAAGGGCATGGTGCGGGTTTCGGTCAAAGGCCTGCGCGGAAGCTGGTGGACGGTGGCGGAGGCGGTGCGATGAGCGCGCTGCCGGTGCCGCCGCGCCGTGACGACTTCCGCTATACCACCGAGATCCAAACCCGCTGGTCCGACAACGACATGTTCGGCCACCTGAACAACGTTACCTACAACCGCTTCTTCGAGGCGGTGGTGGTGGCGTTCTTCCGCGATCACGTGCCGCTGGATCTGGAGCACGATCCGGTCATCCCCTATGCCGCCGAGATCATGTGCCGCTTTGGCAAGGCGCTGTCCTTCCCCGAAACCGTCGAGGGCGCCTTGCGCGTCGAACGGGTCGGCAACAGCAGCGTCCGCTATGCTTTGGCGCTGTTCCGCAAAGGCGATGACGAAGCCTCGGCCTTTGGGCATTGGGTGCATGTATTCGTCGGTCGCGCCGACGAACGCCCTGCGCCGATCCCCGAACCAATCCGCGAGGCGTTTCTGGGGTGCCGCTGAACAAGCCCAGGGGGCCTTGCGGCCCCCTGTCTCGTCAGACCGCCATGGTTAGGCGGCTTTGTTCTCGATCACCTTCGGCTGTTCGGCCGGCTTGCCGGTGATGGCGATGGTGCGGGGCTTCATGGCCTCGGGCACTTCACGCACAAGATCGACATGGAGCAGGCCGTTTACCAAGCTGGCGCCGGTAACGCGGATGGTCTCGGCCAATTCGAAGCGGCGTTCGAACGACCGCCCGGCGATGCCGCGATGCAGAAGCTGCGCGGTATTGGCCTCGTCCTTTTGCGCCCGTCCGGTGATGACCAGGGTCTGCCCTTGCGCCGTCAACTCAAGATCGCCCTCGGCGAAGCCCGCCACCGCCATGGTGATGCGGTAGTGATCCTCGTCCAGCTTCTCGATGTTATAGGGCGGATAGGAAACGGTCTGGTCGTCAAGCCGAGCGGCGGCATCCAGCATGCGGGCCAGATGGTCGAAGCCGACGGTGGAGCGGAACAGCGGAGACAAATCAAACGTACGCATAACATCCTCCATTGAGCAATGTCGCGGCCACGGCACCGATTGCATGCCGGCCGCCGAATGTGCGATCCCGATGTCCGGCAACCGCACGGCATATGATTTAATCAGGCTGCCGGCGGTTTCAAGGGCCCCGCGCTACCCCTTCCGAGCCGCTGAATTCCCCTTTCGCGCATATCCCGGCATGTTGAAAAACGCCCGCCGCCGCCATAGTTACAAAACTGGACGACGGCCCGCCAAGGGCGCTTGAAAGGAGGCCGGCATGGCCCCACAGCCGACAATGTTCACCCGCACCTTCGACGAGGCTCTCGACCTGATCATCGAAGCGCGCAATTACATGGCCCATGTCAGCCCGCGTGAGCGGCGGCCCGACAGCACGGTCGGCACGCTTTATTATAGCTGCGAGGCATTCCGCCTGACCTCACGGCTGACCCAGGCGATGGCGTGGCTGATGATGCAGCGCGCGGTGCAGGAAGGCGAAGTGACGGAAGACGAGGCCCTGTGCGAGGGCAACCGGCTGTCGGGGCACGATGTTTGCCTGGATGCCGCCTCGATCGACGATCCCCGCTTGCCGACCGGCCTGCGCAGCCT
>Ga0116225_1002250_pt1 | contig 13237 bp, 11 predicted proteins | sample Sb_taG_8_FD_88968 | JGI IMG/M metagenome (GOLD analysis project Ga0116225, IMG submission 88968) | Peat soil microbial communities from Weissenstadt, Germany - Sb_50d_c_BC metaG | ecosystem: Environmental > Terrestrial > Soil > Wetlands > Peat | place: Germany: Weissenstadt | collected 2010-09-21 | reverse complement strand
GCTGCTCGGAGATCAAGCTTCTGTTTCGGTATGGCGGTTCCTTTCTTGGAACAATGAGCGATACGAGCAAATGGCCGCGCATGTATCAGAGCGAAAAACTCGAATTCGTCGTCAACCAGGACTGCGGGTGGACGGGCGAGACGCGTTTTGCCGCCATCATTCTTCCCGCCTGACCGAAGCTCGAGCGCGACGATATCGGCGAATGGGGGGAACCCGGCGGCCAAACCAAGGGGGGAAGCAGCGGCTGCAATTTCCGGGTGATCGTGCGCATGAAGAAATGCATCGAGCCGCTGTGGGAATCAAAATCGGATTACCAGATCTTCACCCTGCTCGCCCGCCGCCTCGGCGTTGAACAGAAGTACACTGAAGGCAATTCGGACATCGATTGGGCCCGCAAATTCTTCGAAATCTCTGATCTCGCCAAATTGGTGACCTGGGACGAGTTCGACCGTAAGGGCTATTACATCGTGAACGTGCCGGACGACTACCGCTCGACGCCTGCACTGCGTTGGTTTGCCGAGGGTCGCGCTTGCGACACGCCCGATCCGAGCAATCCCAAACGCTTGACCAACAAGGCGCACGAACTCGGCACCGATAGCGGCAAGATCGAGTTCGTCTCCACAAGCCTGCAGAGACTCGGGTCCGATGACGAGGAGCGGCTGCCCATGCCGCGCTATTTGCCGAGCTGGGAAGGACATCGTTCGGCGGCTGCGACGACATATCCGCTGCAATTGATCTCGCCGCATCCGCGCTTCAGTTTTCATACCCACTACGACAAGCACGCCTCCTGGCTCGACGAGATTCCCGTCCATCGCATACACAAGAACTGCTATTGGTGGTGGCCGGCACGCATTCATCCGGAGGACGCATCGGCACGCGGCATACGTAATGGCGACATTGTCAAACTTTTCAACGATCGCGCCGCCGTTTTATGTATCGCAGTCGTGACCGAGCGTGTCAGGCAGGGCGTGGTGCATTCGTACGCATCGTCCGCGAAATATGATCCGCTTGAGCCCGGCAACCCGAATTCGGTCGACCGGGGCGGTTGTGTGGCGATGCTTACGCCTGCTCGTATGATGTCAAAGAACGTGGCGGGTATGGCCGTGAATTCGTGCCTGATCGACATTTTGCAATGGGCAGACTGAGGCGCGTTTTAATTGGCGCGGATCATGATCACCTTCCCAATTTTTGATCTGGTTGCATTCTCTTTGGCAATCTCATGTCATCTTTACAAGAACATGCTCTAAGGGCGGTGCAGATGGCGCGCTATGGAATGGTGATCGATGTTGGCCGATGCGTCGGTTGCTACAGTTGCTTTCTGGCATGCCGCGACGAACACGCGGGAAATGACCACCTACCGGTTGCAATCGCGCAGCCGCAAGCAAGCCAGAAGTGGATCGATGTGCGGGAAGACGAGCGCGGTTCGTTCCCAAGGGTGCGGCTGTCGCATATTCCCGTTCCTTGCCTGCACTGCAACGAGGCGCCCTGTATCGCCGCCAGTGGTGGAGCCGTTTACCGACGAAATGATGGCATCGTGCTCCTCGATCCTGAGAAGTCGGTCGGTAAGCGTGAGATCGTCTCCGCATGTCCACATGGAGTAATCTTTTGGAATGAAGCACAAAACCTTCCGCAGAAGTGCACGTTTTGCGCGCACTTGCTAGACGACGGGTGGAAAGAGCCGCGGTGCGTCGAGGTATGCCCGACCCAAGCAATCGTGTTCGGTGATCTGGATGATTCCGCAAGCCTAGTAACGAAGCTCAATGCAGCAGATCGGGCGGAGGATCTCCATCCCGAATACGGTCTGAAGCCGGCTGTTCGCTACATCGGTCTGCCGAAGAGATTCGTGGCCGGAGAAGTCGTTCTGGGGGACAAGACGGAGGTTCCTACCGAGGGAGTCCGCGCATCGCTGAGCGGTGGGGGCGAAGTACTGGCGACAAGTACGGACAATTACGGCGATTTCGTTTTTCAGGAACTAGAAGACGATGTTCAGTATATGCTCCGGATTGAACATTCGGGTTACCGCTCGCACCAGCAGCTGCTGCGTACCAGCAACGATCTGAATGTGGGCACGATCGTGCTAGATTTCCTGGGCCGAGCGGAAAACACCTGAGCGTGTTCGCAACCAAAGCCGTAGCGAAATCGCCGCTCTTCGATCTGAAAGGATTGACATGGACGCGCTGACTATTACGTTCCCTGCTTTAATCACAAAGGACAGCCAACAACATACATTCCCTTTCGGCAAAACGACCAGCTCCTCCTCAAGGAACGCCCCTCATTGGACGGCATGCCATTTCCCGCACGTGGGCCTCAGGGAAGACATTTTCGGGATGGAGAAAATCCAAGATCGCTGTCAACGCCGGAGCAAAAATGCATCGGCTGGCCGGAGCGAAAATACATCAGTAATGCCAGCAAGAATGCTCGCGCACTGGTGGCCTTTTTATTAGAGTCCAAGCCTGGGTGGGATTATCCGCCGGCGTATCCGAGCTGGCGCAGCGTGGGGGCGGTGCTCGCTCTGATTGAGCCTGTAACTGTCCCCGTTCATTTTCGTGATATGGACGTCCTCTTTTTCGTTTAAGCGACGCAACGGTGTGAGCAATCGCGAGTGCATCGAGTGTGGTGTTTAGTATCGCCGGTCCGAACGGCGGTGCGCAAACTGTACGAGAGATGAAGGAGGGCGGGATTTGGGTAAGGCGATTTGACGGCGTGGAGTGCTTTTCTATCTACTGGTTAGGCTACCGCTCCGGATATCTCATTGATATCGTCAAGCACTGTCATGACCACCATCGATATCCATGCCCATTTCGTCGATCGCCATTACCTCGACGAACTCACGCGGGTGATGCGGCTCGATACCAAGCGGACGGTCGCGGGAAAGACGCTCTTGCGCGGGCGGGGCGCCACCATGGCCTGGACCCGGCCGGACATGTTTGCGGTCGAGCATCGGCTCGGCGACATGGCGCATAAGAATATCGACGTGCGCGTGCTCTCGGTGAGCGCGCCGAACGTCTATCCGTGGCCGGTAACCGAGCAGGTGGAGATTGCGCGCCACGTCAACGATGCGCTGTCGCGCTACTGCCGCGCCTACCCGGAAAAGTTCATCGGGCTCGCCAGCCTGCCCCTGGCCGACGTCGACGCCTCGCTCCGCGAGATCGACCGTGCCATCGACGAGCTTGGTTTACAGGGCGTGGCCATCGGCTCCAATATCGGCGGCGGCCTGGCGCTCAACGATGCCCGCTTCGAGCCGCTTTGGGCGAAAATCAATGCCCTGCGCCTTCCGGTGGTCGAACATCCGGTGTTCCCGCGGGACACCTCCGACATGGGCGAATTCGAGCTTCCGCTGCGCGTCGGGCTGATGTTCGATACCACGCTGATGGCGGCACGCATGATCTATGCCGGTATTTTCGAACGCTATCCGGAATTCCCGTTCGTGCTGGCGCATACCGGGGCGGCGCTGATCATGCTGATGGAGCGCCTCGACACCGGCTACCGGCTGTTTCCCGACTGCCGCAAATTCATCGACAGGCTGCCGAGCGAATACGGCAAACGGCTCTATTATGACAGCTGCGCTTTCGGCCAACAGGCGCTGATGTTTGCGATCGGCGCGGTCGGCGTCGGCCAAATCCTGTTCGGCACCGACGATCCGTTCATCGGTGCCGACACCGCCCATGTGATGCGCTTGCCGATATCCGATGCCGACAAAGCGGCAATCCTCGGCGGCAATGCCGCGCGCCTATTCGGTCTCGCCTGATGTTCCGAGCTTAACGGGAAAGAATCGGTCGAGCCAAGCCTTCTCGCGCATTAGGCGAGGCAGTTGTCAGAATTTTGAGCCAATTGCCTCACGACGTTCAATGCCATCTGTTCGAGGAGGCTATAACCTCGCAGGGGGCGGATGAGCGTCCTGTACCGTCCGAGCGGCCTAGCCCTATTTTTTCACCAGCGAGCAGGCGGGATCTGGCGGCTGGAATGCATCGTCGCCCGGGATCGTGGTGAGCACCTGGTAGTAATCCCAGGGATATTTCGACTCCTCGGGCTTCTTGACCTGCACCAGCAGTAGATCGTGCACCATCAGGCCGTCCTCGCGCAGCCTGCCGTGGCGCGAGAAGAAGTCCTCGATCGGTGTCTCGCGCATCTTTGCCGCGACCTTGAGCGGCTCGTCGGTGCCGGCCGCCTTGATGGCTTCGAGATAATGGATCACGGATGAGTAGACGCCCGCCTGCCACATGGTCGGCATCTGGTTGCGCTTCGCAAAGAACCGCTTCGACCAGGCGCGGGTCTTGTCGTCCATGTCCCAATAGAACGACGTGGTCAGCACCAGCCCCTGCGCGGTCTTCAATCCCAGCGCATGCACGTCGGAGATGAGAACCAGCAGCCCGGCCATCTGCTGGCCGCCTTTGAACACGCCAAATTCGCCGCCTAGTTTGATCGCGTTGGTGTTGTCGGGCGGGCCACTGGCGATGCCGATGATCTTGGCCTTCGAGGCCTGCGCCTGCAGGATGAAGGAGGAGAGGTCCGGCGTTGCGAACGGATGCCGCACGGCGCCGAGCACCTTGCCGCCGCCTTCCACGATTACCTTGCTGGCATCGCGCTCGAGCGCATGTCCGAAGGCGTAGTCGGAGGTCAGGAAGAACCAGGTATCGCCGCCGCGCTTGACCACCTCGCGTGCGGTCCCGACCGCCAGCGCGACTGTATTAAACGTCCACTGCATGCTGTAGGGTGTACAGAACTTGCCAGTGAAATCCGCCGTGCCGGTCGCGTGCACGATCAAGAGCTTCTGCCTGTCGCGCGACACCGCCTGCACGGCGAGCCCGACCGCCGAGACCGGCACGTCGACGATCAGGTCGACCTTGTCGACGTCGTACCACTTGCGCGCGATGGCGGCGCCGATATCCGGCTTGTTCTGATGGTCGGCCGAGAGCACCTCGATCGGCTTGCCCAGCACGGTGCCACCGAAGTCCTCCACGGCCATCTGTGCGGCGGTGACCGAACCCGGCCCGGCCGCATCCTCAGCCGGGCCCGACATGTCGGTGAGCACGCCGATCCTGACCACGTCGGAGACTTGCGCGATCGCTATTCCCATTCCCGGTGCGAATGCGAGCACAAACGCGCCGAGCAAATAGCCCAACCGTTTCGACATCCTTATTCTCCCCTAAGCCGGGATTCGCCAGATGAACCCCGAACGGACGTGAACAGTAGGCGCGTTCTGAACTCATTTAAAGCCCAGACGCGAGGTGTGGCCGCTCGCACTCCTTCACCACCATACCGTCGATGCCGGGGTCGTAGTCGTTCAAGAGCGCGTAGCGAGCCATGGCTGCTAATTAGGTGGCGATTTTGCGCAGCGTTTCACGTGGTGGGGCTTTACTTTGAGCCTGATGGCGGCCTAGCGCTTGACGCGTCCCATGTCATTTTCGAGATAGATACACTCGCCATCGTAGATGTCGAACTTCTTCGCCGTACCGGGATGAACCCCCACCGTCAGGTCTGGCATATTCTCCCGCAACTATGGGATCATCCGGTGCTCGGGATGGAAATAGAGCTGCGAGCACGCATCGGTGATCATCACCAGGGGTAATTTCTTGAAAAACTCGGGCGTCGAGACCTCGCTTTGCGGCGGTTTGGTGTAGAACGGCAGCGGATCGAGCTACCATGACTTATAAGTCTTGCGGACAAATGCCGGACGCATGATTGTCTTCGTTCCTCGCGCCTGCAGCCGGCTCACAATTGCGCTCGCCGCTTAATAGCAGGCGAACGCAAGTGCCGCTATTATGCTGCGATGACAACGCCCGGCCACATAGCTAGGCTTCGCGTCGATGCAGAGATCAGGGAGAAGGCACATGATAAGGAGGCCATTGTTTTTCCGAGCCGGTACCTTCACGTTCGGCGGTGTGCTGCTCCTGTTGATGGCGGGCGTGGGCGGGCCGGCTGTGGCCCAGAGCGATGCTGCAGGTAGTTACCCCAGCCGGGTGATCCGAATCATTGTTGGCTTTGCGGCGGGCGGGGGCAATGACATATTCGCGCGGATCGTGGCGCAGAAGTTGCAGGAAGTCGTCGGCCAAGCCGTGGTGATTGAGAACAAGCCGGGCGCCGGCGGTCGACTTGCAGCCGAATACGTGATGAGACAGCCGGCAGACGGATATACGTTGCTCGTTGCGCCAAGCGGTGCCATGTCGGTCGCGGCAGCAGTGTACCCACATCTTCCCTATCACCCGACCCGCACCTTCACGCCGCTCGCCATGATCGCTAACTATCCGTTGATCCTGGCCGTGGCGGCGAACCTTCCGGTCAAGACGGTGCAAGAGCTGGTCGCTTTGGCAAAAGCCAAACCCGACCAATCCAATTACGCCACCACGTCGCCGTCGTTCACCATCACGAACGAACTGTTGAAACTGAAGACGGGGATGCCCGGCGTGGCAATTACCTACAAGAGCAGCAACGAAATGCTACTGAGCGTCATTTCTGGGCAATGCCTGTTCACGTTTGGTGATGGTCCTCCCACCATGCCGCTGGTGAGAGGCGGGCAGGTGCGTGCACTGGCGGTCACCGGATCGGTACGATCGCCGGAGTTTCCCGACGTGCCGAGCATGGCCGAGGCCGGCCTCCCGGACGTCAATATCTATTTATGGAGCGGAGTATTTGCTCCGACGGGCGCGCCGCCGGCGATCATCGAGAAGCTTGAGGCGGCGCTGCAAAAAACCATCAAGTCTGCCGACGTGGCGGATAAGCTCAAGGCGTTGGCAGTTACTCCTGGCGGCGGCCCGGCCGAAGATTTCGCCCGGATGATCGATGAAGAAATCAAAACCTATAGCGAAATCGTCAAAGCCGCGAACCTGACCTTCCCGGAAGAATAGCCGTCGGTTACCAAGTTGGCGCGAGCCGGGAAGCCGGCGTCCCTGCCGCGAGACCCGGCGGGGGTGAACTTGCAGCGCGGTCCTATGCTGGCAGGCGCAGCAGTTTTCTGGCGTTTTCCTCGAATATCTTTTTCTTGTCGGCATCGGCAATGCTCATTCTGCTGACGGCCTCGATGGTCCGCTTGATGCCGTAGTCGCCAAGCTGGGCGTCGAATGGAGCGTCCGTTCCAAACAGAACCTGATCCGGACCAAAAAAATCGTAAGCGCACATCAGCGCCGGCGTGTTGCCTATGAGCGCGGTATCGGTGAAGAACCTGTGAAAATAATCGACCGGCCGGTGCCTCAAGCCTACCGTGAAATTCGTTTTATTGCGCATCTCGGATTGAAGATAATGGTTGGTTATTCTTTCACTAAAATAAGGCACCATCGCGCCGCAGTGGTGAATGATGAACTTGAGCTCCGGATACTTCTCCATCACGCCGCCGAAGACGAGTCGCGTCATGGTGTTGGTCGATTCCACCATGAGGCCCCACATATGCCAGATCAGGTACTTGGATTCCGTTTCGTCCGGATAATCGGGGACAGCCGGATTCTTGTGCGGATGCAGCCAGATCGGCAGATTGAGTTCACACATCTTCTGGTAAATTGGAAAAAACTCGGACCTGTCGGCGGGTTTGCCGTTGATTGGAATTCGCAGCAGAATTCCACGCAGCTTCAATTCGTTGATTGCCCTGTCGATTTCTTTCAGCGAAGCATCGATATCGGCGATGGGAAGTACCGCCGCTGCTCCGGCAAATCTGTACGGATATTTTTCAACCAGTTCCGCGAGTTCGTCATTGATCCTTCGGGCCATGTCAACCCCGCCGCCCGGTCCTGCCAGCTCGTCCGGAGTCGCACCCGGCGGTGTCAGGACCTGGACCAGATCCGGATACCTGTCCATGACGCGAAATCGCGCATCGAGGTCAAAAAGGCACACATTCGTCTGCAGTTCGCGAATGGTCTTTTGCCGTTCGAACCAGATATTCTTGAGTTTTGGTGGAATGAGGTGGCAGTAGACATCAATCTGCATGTTGACCCCCGTCCGCATGTTGCGGAGCGCCAGAGTGCGCCGTTTCGGAGCGCATCGCAAGATTGCGAGCTGATGCGAATTGTTCGGAACACGCAGATTCGACATCGCCAGCCTCGGCAGTACGCCATTGCCGACCTAGAGCGCGCCCGAGACCAGGTCGCCGCAGCGGAGAGCTGAATCGACAACGATCGCAGAAGCAATCCCGACAGGGGACGCGCGGGGTTGTAGCGGGCGCAGCTCGAACTGTCCGTCAACGAGGCGCAACTGCGCTTGCGGAGCCTCCTTGAACGACGGCTTATTCGATTCGGCAGGGTACGCAGGACGAATTCCGCTTTGGCTTCGTCGGCCGACAAGCCGGAAAGGCTCATTTAGATGCGTCAGCATTTCGACTTCCGACTCAACGTGCAAATCACATTAGACTTAACCGCGTGGCTTCGGGCCGTTGCGGTTCTTGTCCACCTCTTGAGCTGAAAATAACCGGGTATTGCAGAACCAGAGCCGAAATTCCCCTCGCTTCAGAACAGGGAAATCCGGCGCAGGAACCGGGAATTTAGATTTGCAAGACTAAAGTCATCGCCGGATGATGATTTCAATACACATAACAGCGCTCGATCGTTCAAAGTTGAATGTATCAATTGACGGTGCTGAGGGTCGCTACCAGCGGTGCCTTATCAGCCGCATCCTTTTCCAAGCTTCGGGCAAAATCGGCGGCATCGGCGTAATAGTCGCTAGGCTGGGCCATGCCGGCCGCAAGTTGGGAATATCGCTCGCCATGCGTTGCAATCTTGCAGGCGTCGGAAAGTTTTTGTTGCACGCTCGGCGACAGCCCTTTTGGTCCCCAGAGCCCGCCAAAGCTTGACGGCGCGACCGCGAACCCCTGCTCCTTCACGGTTGGCGTGTCGGGCGTTTTAGGATTGCGCCGCTCCGAGAAGATACCGAGGATTCGGAGCCCGCTGCCCACAGCTGAGCTCAGTACAACGGTGCCGAAATCGAGTTGCCCGCCCATCACGTGCTGCATGACATCGCTGTCGCCTTTGTAAGGGATGGCGTTGAACTCGACTCCGGCGACCTTGGAGAACTCGAGCATTGCCAGATGCGGAATCGAGCCAACACCAAGGTGGCCGTAATTGACGGCGCCTGGCCTCGCTTTGGCGGCGTTGACAAGATCTGTGACCGTCCGAATTGAAGAATCCGGTTTGATAACGATTGCCATCTCGTTTTTGAATGCCTGGCAGATAGGAACGAACGACCGTTGGTCGTAACCGATCTGCTTGTTGAAGAGGGGAACAACGGTGATGGATACTGCCGCCGTGAACAGCAGCGAATAGCCGTCAGGTGCAGCGCGAGCGACTGCGGCACTACCAATACCGCCAGTGGCGCCGGGCCGGTTCACCACTATGAAGCGTTGTCCGAGCTCGGCCGATAGACCGTCAGCAAGCAACCGCCCAAGCACATCGGTCACCGCGCCCGGGGTCCACGGCACGGTGATCTCGACCGGCCGTTCCGGATAATTCTGCGCGAACGCACCGGTCGTGCCAAAAAACCCGACAACCGCAACGACTACCGCGATTTTTCGGTGCATCGTCTTCTCCCGCGTACTTGTTGCCCTTCACGACAATAGTCGCACGCCAGTACACATCACCCACGCTCGCAGCGACCCTCTTTTGACCCGACTCAGACATGGGCGGGCATTTTTCTGCTGCTCGCAGTCAAGACATCCCCTTGGCCGTGCGGCCTATGGCACGTCGTTACTTTATCGGCAGCGGCCAAGATGGGTTATCCCGTCTGCTCCATTCAACTTCGGTAAAACGAGCATCACCAACGAGCCGAAGCCGATCCTCCCAGCCTTCACTCCTTGGGTTCTGCGCATTCCTGTCGTCGGCGAGCGTCGGTTCTCTGCCCTTGCGTCGCATTTTAGTTCGCACTTGTTGCTCCTCCACAAAGCGCTCATTGTCGGTTGGGACGCTATTCCAGAACACGCCCAGCTCTATTGTTCAATCTTGATATTTGCGGTGCGGATCACCTTGGCCCATTTCTCCACTTGAGCGGCAAGAAATGTCCGGACGTCCGCGGGCGAGCTTGTAAACACGGTGTCCCCAAGATTGGCAAGCCGTGCCTTCACTTCAGGCCTCGTCAACGCTGCGCTGATGCTCTGATTTAGTTTAGTAACGAGATCCGGCGGCGTCTTTGCCGGCACGCCTACCCCGAGCCACCCGCCGGCCTCATAGCCGGGAACGAAATCGGCGATCACGGGTACGTCCGGGAGCGCTGCTATCCCCTCGTTGGTCGTCGCTCCGAGCGCGCGCAGGTTGCCTGTTCGAATGTATTCGAGCGAGGACTGTACCGGACTAAAGAACACCTGGACTTGCCCGCTGAGGAGATCTGGCAGCGGATTTCCGCGGTAAGGCACATGCACCAGTTCGACTCCGGAAAGCGTCTGAAACAGCACGCCATAAATATGTGGAGCGCTGCCGATCCCGGCGGATGCCATGGTCACCTTGCCGGGATTGGCCTTGGCATAGGAGATGAACTCTTGAAGCGTTTTTGCTGGGAAGGACGGGGTCACTTCCATCACGAACGGCTCGAAATCGATGCTTGCGACGGGTGCAATGTCGCGAAGAAAATCGAAATTTAGATTTTCGTATAGGGTCGCGTTGATCGTATTCGCCGTGGTCAGGATGAGAAGCGTGTAACCATCAGGGGCGGCGTGCGCGACATCTGCAGTCGCCAAATTGCTGCTTGCTCCCGGTCGGTTTTCGACCACGACCGGCTGACCGAGTTGTTCGGAAAGCGATTCTCCCAGGATACGGGCGATGATGTCGGGCCCGCTTCCGGCCGGAAAACCAACTATGATGTGTAAAGGCCGCGAGGGATAGGAATCGGCCAGTGCGGTGACGGACCCCGGCACGAGTGCCAAGCCGCCCAATATCCATTGCAAAAAATTTCTCCGCGGCAGTTCCATTTTTCGCCTTCTCCAATGTCAACGTGTTATCGGAATGTGCTGTGATGAGATCCGGGGGAATGATAGCCGACCAACGTTTATGCGGAAATGGTATTGTTTGCGATTTGACCGAATTCAATTTTAACTGGTGAAACTGTAGCGGCGCGCAACCTACCCATAGCGGCGCAGAAGTGTGGCCGCTTTAGCAGATACTTTGGAGACAGCTTCCTTCGATTCTTTCTCTCCACATTCTCCCAAAAACGCCATAAGTGCCGCGCTCAAGCTCAAGTGCTTGGAGGATGCCAAGAACCATTGTTCTGTCTGCAAATGCTTTTGAATCTCTGCGAGATCGGACGCGGTTTCGTCATCTCCAAGTGTCGCGAGCCTCGCCTTGAGTACAGTGGGTGCGCCTGTCGCTGTTCGCTCTCCGTCTGAACGCGCTCCGTAAAATTTTTGTCGCCGCAAGTCCTCATCAAATAATCGCCTTGCTCGCCCAACTATTGTTCCCAAACTACCCGTCAAACCCTTGCTCTCTTTGGCTTTTCGATAACGAGTCGAGTACGATGGTGCCGTTGACACCTGAGTTGGGAAGCGTCAAATGAATTGAGTACATAAGCGGAAAATAGCCAGCAGTCAGGGGCAAGGAAAAGGGGGCCGGACCATGAAAAATATCGTTCTGCGGAATCGATGGTGGATTGTCGTCGCGTCTGCGTTGGCGCTCATGGCTGGACAAGGCCCCATCAATGTGTTCGCGGCGGGCGTTTTTATGAAGCCGGTTTCGCAAGAGTTGGGGTTCGGGCGCGGCGAAATCTCCACCGCAATCGCCATCTCTAACATCATGACCGCGGTCGCGGCGCCATTCTGGGGGCGTTGCCTTGACACTTACGGTGTACGACATCCGCTTCTGATAGCCATCGCCTTATTCGCGTTTGCTACGGCAGGGATGGCGCTCCTGCAGCCCTCATTTGTGGTGCTTTTGACACTCTTTGGACTCGCTGGATTGGTGGGCGTTAGCCAGAATCCGACGGCATACTCCAAGGTGCTGGCCAGCTCGTTCGACAGAAACCGTGGTTTGGCGATGGGTCTAGCCCTCGCGGGCGTCGGACTCGGAACCGCCTTAATGCCGCAGCTCGCCAATGTACTGATCAACAGTTTCGGTTGGCGCATGGGATATGTCGGGCTCGGGGCAGTGATCGTCGTCATTGCCTTTATTCCAGTAGCGCTGCTCCTGCCGGAGCCTTCGCCAAAGAAGGTAACTGAAAATGAGCCAGCGTCACTTCCGGGAATGACATTTGCAGAAGCAATTCGGACACGACAATATTGGGCCCTGACAATTGCGTTCTTTTTCGCCGGGGTGACAATCAACGGAGCTTTAGTCCATGTCGTGCCACTTTTGACCGACCGGGGAATCCCGGTTGGGACGGCGGTGTCTGCTGTCTCGGCTGCAGGATTAGCACTTATTGCGGGCCGCATCATCGCCGGTTACGTTATGGATCGCGTTTTTGCTCCATATGTGGCACTTGTTTTCCTAGGGGGGCCAGTCCTGGGCTTGGCCATTCTTGGCTGGAATCCCGAGTTTGTTGGTCCGATTGTCGGCACCATTCTTCTTGGTTTGGGAATCGGCGCTGAGATCGATCTGATGTCTTTCCTCGTCACTCGCTATTTCGGCATTCGCGCGTTTGGTGCGCTACACGGTCTGATGTTCTCGATTTTCGTCGTTGGAAATGCGGCTGGCGCGGCAGCGCTTGGCTGGTCTTTCCAGCTTTTGAAATCCTATGGCCCCGTCTTCGTTGTTTTCGAAATATTCCTCGTCATCGCATGCATCCTGTTCATGACGTTGGGACCCTACCGCTATCCAGCCAGCGCAATGCATGAGTGAATTCGCTGGTTGCGTGTACTGTATACACGCTTACGTTCTTGGCTGCGGGAATGGCGATTGACCGGAACGTCGATGATGGTGCACCGCTTCGACATTTTCGAAATGCCGATGGAATTGCAGAAGAACCTGGCCTCAAATAATTCGCTGATACAGTTTACTGCCGAAACGGCGGTCGGCTTCTTCATGTTCCGGCCGGAGGAGGTGATCGGAAGGATTGCGGTCTCGCCGATTCCCACATCAAGGCGCAGCTTACTGACCTGGCGTCGTCGTGTTTGCGGGTTCGCCCACTAACTTCCGTATCGAAGTGACGTTGGTCCGCGGGAATGATCATGATGGCGGGACCTACCGTACTACACGTAAAATATATGAATTAAACGTGTGACATAACACAAAAGCGAGTGGTTCCTCTTGTTCTTTATCTCCGGGACGCCCATTGATCCTATATAGGCGAGCACTGGCTTGTCCGAAGAGCTGCCTAAAAGACGGCGACCTACCGAAGTCTC
>Ga0116225_1002248_pt1 | contig 13243 bp, 8 predicted proteins | sample Sb_taG_8_FD_88968 | JGI IMG/M metagenome (GOLD analysis project Ga0116225, IMG submission 88968) | Peat soil microbial communities from Weissenstadt, Germany - Sb_50d_c_BC metaG | ecosystem: Environmental > Terrestrial > Soil > Wetlands > Peat | place: Germany: Weissenstadt | collected 2010-09-21 | reverse complement strand
TTCAGTGCCGCTTAAGTTCAGTGCCGCTTAAGTTCAGTGCCGCTCAAGCGCGATCTGGTCGCCGGGCCCGGCGTCTACCGAGACGGCCAGGGTCTCGGCCGCGATCCAGTCCCGATAGCCGAGCAGGTCCTGGTCCGACGCGGGCAGCGACAGTACGATCCGGTCGGATAGCCCAAGCCCGGCCTCTTTCCGCATCGTGTTGACCAGGTGGATGATCTCGTAAACCCGGCCCTCGCGGAGTAGCTCGTCGTCCAGGGTGGTGTCGAGCGCGACGGTCACGCCCTCATCGGCCACCACCGCCCAACCCGCCTTCTCCAGCCGCTCCACCATGACCTCGCCGGGTTCGAGCTGGTAGCCCATCACCTCAAACCTGCCGCCGTCCAGCTCGGTGAACTCACCGGCGTCGAGCGCCTTCTTCACCAGCGGCATGTCCCGGCCGAGCCGGGGCGCGACCACGGGGAAGTTCGGCCGTACCCGGAGGCCTGCGGTCTCGATCCGCTCGACGGTGACTTCCTTGACCCTGAGTTCGTCGGCGATCTCGGCGAGGTAACCGTCGATGCCGTCGACGCCCTCAACCGCGAGCTTGCGCAGTGGCTGGCGCAGCCGGAGCTTCGCCGCCGCGCGGGCCCGGCGCCCGAGGTCAACGACCTGGCGGACCGCGCCGACCTCAGCGATAAGCCGCTCATCGATCTGCCCGGATTCCGGCCAGCCGGCCAGGAACACCGACTCAGGCGCGGCCGGGCAGACGCCGACCACCAGCAGCTGCCACAGGTGCTCAGCCAGGAACGGGGTCACCGGCGCGACCACCCGCAACGCCTGGACCAGCCCGGTCCACAGCGTGCGCAGCGCCGCCTCGTCGCTGTTCCAGAACCGCCGCCGGGACCGCCTGATGTACCAGTTCGACAGGTCGTCCAGGTAGGACTCGAACGCGCGCAGCACGCTGACCGTCAGGTACTGCTCGTACCCGCGGGTGGCGTCGGCGATCAGGCTGGACGTCCGCGCGAGCAGCCACCGGTCAAGCAGCTGCAGCTCTGGGCCGGCCTGCGAGTCGGCTCCGCCCTGCGCTGGCCACTGTGCATCCAGGTCGGCCAGGTCCGGGGTGAAGTCGGACGTGTTGGCGTAGCTGGTGAAGAAGGAGACGCTGTTCCACAGCGTGAGCAGCTTGCGCTGAATCTGCAGGCCGGGGCCGAACCCGAACAGCAGGTTCTGGTTCGGCGGCTGCTGACTGTACTGCCACCGCATGACGTCGGCGCCCATCCGGCGGAACGCCTCGTCAGCGGAGATCGCGTTGCCCCACGAACCATGCATCTCGCGGCCGATCTCGTCGAGCATCTTCTCGTAGCCGAGCACCTTGCGGTACGGCGCCTGTCCGGTCAGCGTGACCGACATGAACAGCTGCGAGTAGAACCACAGCCGGATCTGCTCGCGCATCTCCGAGACCCAGTCGGCCGGGAACCACTTCTGCCAGTATGCGTGGTCCGGCAGGTCGGCCGTGGTCAGGCCGCGGGCCGCACCGGTCGCGTAGCCCTCAGCCACCCACTGCGGGTTCTCCCAGCCCAGCGTCGAGAACGGGACGATGCCGGCGTCCAGCCAGACGTCGCCGACCTCGGCGATCCGCTCAACCTCCCGGTCACAGGAGGCGCACCTGATCCGCACCGCGTCGATCCACGGTCGCCGCAGCTCCTTCAGCCCGGTCAATGGCCCGGTCGCCCGGTCCGCGAGTTCGGCGCGGGATCCGATCACGTTCAGACGTCCGCACTGGCATGGGTAGAACGGCAGCGGCAGGCCGTAGTACCTGCGGCGGGAGATGTTCCAGTCCGACATGTTGACCAGCCAGTCATCCATCCGGCTGCCCATGTAGGCCGGAGTCCACTCCACCCCGCGGTTCGCCTCCCGCATCGGCTCCCTGATCTCATGCACCGAGATGAACCAGTCGTCGGAGACCCGGAAGATCAGCGGCGTATGGCACCGCCAGCACTCCGGATAGCGGTGGGTGATCTCGTCGGAGCGCACCAGCAGCGAGCGCTGCCGCAGGTGGTCAACGACCTTTTCGGCCACCTCGGACGTGGCCAGGCCGCCAAGCCAGCCATACTCCGGGTAGAACCGGCCGGATTCATCCACTGGCGTGAGCACCGACAGGCCGTTCGCCCGGCCCAGGTCGAAGTCCTCGGATCCGCAGCCAGGCGCGATGTGCACGATGCCAGTGCCGTCCTCCATCGACACCTCGTCCCAGCCGACTACCCGGTGGTCGACTCCGGCGCCAGGGGAGAGCTCGTCGAACGGCCCCCGGTACCGCCAGCCGACCAGAGCAGACCCGGGCAGGATCTCGGTGAAGGCCCGGCCATCGCCGCGCTCAACCGCCATCCAGTCGCCGTTCTCGTCCCGGCCGTACTCGGCGTCCGGGCGGACCGCCGCCGCCACGTTCGCTGGCAGGGTCCACGGCGTCGTGGTCCAGATGACCAGTGCCTCGCCGTCCCGGTCGAGCAGCGGAAGGCGGACATAGAGCGACGGGTCGGAGCGGTCGACGTAGCTGCCGACTAGCTCGTGCGCGGAGATCGACGTGCCGCATCGCGGGCACCACTCGGTCGGCCGGTGACCCAGGTACAGCCAGCCCTGCTCGTGCGCCACCCGCAGGAACTTCCAGACGTACTCGATGTTGGTGTCGGAGAACGTGTAGTAGTCACGGCCCCAGTCCATCCATTGCCCGAGCCTGACCGATCCCTCGATCAGGTCAGCGGCCGACTTCTCCACGGCCTCGCGGCACTTCGTGGCGAACGCCTCCAGGCCGTATTCCTCGATCTCCCGCTTGGAGTTCAGGCCGAGCTCACGCTCGACACCGACCTCGATCCAGAGCCCCTGGCAGTCGAATCCGTTCTGGTAGCGCTGCGCAAACCCGCGCATCGCCTTGTACCGCTGAAAGACGTCTTTGAGCGTCCGGCCCCATGCGGTGTGCACGCCGAGCGTCTTGTTGGCCGTGACCGGCCCGTCGATGAAGCTGAACCTGGGCCCGTTGGCAGTGCTGGCGCGAACCTTCGCGAAAATGTCCTGCTGATCCCAGAAGTTCAGGATCGCGCGTTCCAGCGCATCAGCATCTGGCTTGTCAGGCACGGCAGGGAACATGGCCGCGAGTCTATCGCCCGGTTCGGCCTTACCCGGCGGTGATCAGGCCGCGCAGATAGGCTGCCTGGCCGGCATGCTGCAGGTCGTCGGCGAGCACGCTGACCAGCCGGACGCCGAGTGACACCGGCGGATCCCAGCGCTCATCCACGATCCGGTCCAGGTCGGCATCGGTGAGCTGCCGCACGAAACCGAGCGATGCCCGGCAGACCGCATCGTGGTAGCCGGTGAGCAGGTCACCGGACTCCACCCGAACCGCGGCGACCTCGTCAGGGCCCTGCCCGTAACCGTGCGCAGCATCGTCGAATGGCAGGCCGAACCGCCGGACCCAGCCGTCGCTGACCCAGACCTGCTCGGTGCCGGCCGCCGCGGCCAGGTGATCATCTTGAATCCTGGTCAGGTGCCAGATCAGCCACCCGATCGAGTTCGCCGTGGCCTGCGGGCGGAACGCCAGTTGCTCAGCCGTCAGTCCACCGACCACCTCGTGGACAACCTCGCAGATCCGGCCGAGCGCGTCAGCGAGCAGGTCAGCCGTTGTCATGATTGGCTCCTGAAGGTTAGTGCCGAGCATGCAGCCTAACGGAGGACGAGCAGATGGCGCCCAGGCGTAGCAGCATCGAGATCAACCCGCTCTTCGCCAGGCCCGGCGAGGCCACGGAGCGCCCGAGGTTCGCCCTCGCCGACGACCCGATGCTGCCCGAGACCGCCTACCAGGTGGTGCACGACGAGGCGATGCTGGACGGCAACGCCCGGCTCAATCTGGCCACGTTCGTCGGTACCTGGATGGATCCGGCCGCCGCCAAGCTCTATGCCGAAGCATTCGACAAGAACATGATCGACAAAGACGAGTACCGCGCGACCGCCGCCATCGAGGATCGCTGCTGGAAGATCCTGGCCAGGCTGTGGCACGCCCCTGATCCCGCAGCGAGCATCGGCACCTCCACGATCGGCTCATCGGAGGCCTGCATGCTCGGCGGGCTGGCACTCAAGCGCCGATGGCAGCAAGCCCGCCGGGCCGCTGGGAAGCCGACCGACCGGCCGAACCTGGTGATGAGCTCGGCGGTGCAGGTGTGCTGGGAGAAGTTCGCCAACTACTGGGACGTCGAGGCCAGGCTGGTACCGATCAGCGAGGAGCACAAGACCCTCGACGGCCACGGCCTCGCGTCCTTCGTCGATGAGAACACCATCGGCGTGGTGGCCATCCTTGGCGTCACCTACACCGGCATGTACGAGCCGGTCGGCAAGATCGCGGCGGCGCTCGACAAGATCCAGCAGGACACCGGGCTCGATATCCCGATCCACGTCGACGGCGCGTCCGGGGCGTTCATCGCGCCGTTCCTGCAGCCTGCGCTTGAGTGGGATTTCCGGATCGACCGGGTGCACTCGATCAGCACGAGCGCGCACAAGTACGGCCTGGTGTATCCGGGTCTTGGCTGGGTGGTCTGGCGATCCGCCGAGTACCTGCCCGACGACCTCGTCTTCAAGGTCAGCTACCTGGGCGGCGAGATGCCGACGTTCGCGCTGAACTTTTCCAGGCCGGGCGCTCAGGTGCTACTGCAGTACTACAACTTCCTCCGGCTTGGCCGGGCCGGCTACCGGGCCGTGCAGCAGGCGTCGCATGACGTGGCCGCGCATCTGGCTGACGGCATCTCGAAGCTGGCCCCGTTCCAGCTTTGGGGAGACGGGCCGGACATCCCGGTCTTCGCCTGGCGGCTCACCCCCGGATACACCGACAAATGGGACCTCTACGACCTGGGCAATCAGCTCCGTCAGCAGGGCTGGCTGGTGCCCGCCTATCCGATGCCCGACAACCTCGCCGATCTGACCGTGCAGCGCGTCGTCGTGCGCAACGGGCTGTCGATGGACCTGGCCGATGCGCTGCTCGATCAGATCCGCGCCAGCGTCAGGTATCTGGACGGACTCGACGGTCCGCTGCCGCACGAGGGCCGGGTCACCACGGCGTTCCACCACTAACTCCAGGGCCGGCCGCTGACTCCAGGGCCGGCCGCTGACTCCAGGGCCGGCCGCGCACGGGTGGTCGGGTCCGCTAGTCGGGCAGCAGGCCGTCGCTGGTCAGCGGCAGCGAACGGAGTCGCCTGCCGGTAGCGTCGAAGATCGCGTTCGCGATCGCCGGCGCCACCGCGATCATCGGCGTCTCGCCCGCTCCGGCGGACGGCAGGTCGGGCCGGTCGAGCAAGATGACCTCGGTCGGCGGCACGTCCGCCAGCCGCGGCACTCGGTACGCGGAGAACGCCCCGTTGCCGATGATCCCGTCGGTGAACCTGATCGCCTCGAACAGGGCACCGCCGAGCGCCATCGCAGCGGCGCCCTCGATCTGGCTGGTCACCGTGTCCGGGTTGACCACGGCGCCGCACTCGTACCCGGTGACCAGGCGGGTGACCCGCAGCCGACGGTCGGCTCCGATCAGCACCTGCGCGGCGGTGGCTACCCGTCCGTCCTTCTCAAGCCCGCAGGCGATCCCCCATCCCCGCTGCTCTTCGCGCTCGGATCTGGCGGCTGGCCCCTTGTCGGCATCACGGCTGACCCACCCGACCCGCTCGGCCACCGCGCGCAGCACTGCCGCGAGCCGCTCGTCGGCCAGGTTGCGCAGCCGGAGCTCGACCGGATCGAACCCGAGCCTGGCGGCCAGCTCGTCGATCTGCGATTCCCTGGCGAAGTTGTTGGCGGTGGCTGCCAGCGCCCGGTAGGAGGCCTGCGGCAGCGGGCTGTCGGCCGGGACGTAGTCGAGCCGCTGATTCGGGATCAGGTACGGCCCGGCGATCGCGGCCCGGCCCGAGTTGACGTTGCTGAATGTCCAGGCGGTGAGGTCGCCATCGGCGCTGGCACCTGATCCGACGTCGATCACCGCGGCCGGCCGCAACGTGCCTACGGTGAACTCCTCATGCCTGCTCCAGGCGACCCGGACCGGCCGGCCGGCCCGCCTGGCCAGGATCGCGGCCTCGGTGGCGATGCCGACCGCATGCTTGCCGCCGAACCCGCCGCCGGTCGGCGGCACGATGATCCGAACCTGATGTTCTGCGAGCTCGAGCGCGGCCGCCACCTGTGCCCGGACCGGGAAAGGAGTCTGGGTCCCGGTCCAGACCGTGAGCCGACCGTCGTCGTCCCAGACCGCCAGCGCGACCCGGGTCTCCAGCGGCGCGGCCGCGATGTAAGCCGTGGTGTACGTGGCCTGCACGCAGGCCGTCGCGGACCGGAGCGCTTCGTCGACCGCACCGACCTCGTGGTGGAACGCCCCGCCCCAGGGAACGCCCGACTCGGCCGGATGAGCACGCAGGTACTCGGAGATAGCGGTGTCAGACGGCGCCGCCGGGAGGTCCCAAACCGCTGCCGCGGCCAGGTCGGCCACCGCTGACCTGGCTGTCGCCAGATCCGGCGCGACCACGCCGACCAGCGAGCCGGCCCGGACGAGCAGAACATCGGGCCGGCCGTCGACGGCCGAAGCGTCGAGGTCGCGCAGGCTCGCGCCTGGGGCCGGCGGCCGCAGCACAGCGCCATGCCCCATTCCGGGAAGATTCAGATCGGAAACGAACCGGCGGGCGCCAGTGGTGGCCGCTACGGTTCCCGGCGGCACCTGCGGCTGGCCGGCCAGCTGCCAGTCGGTCGGTGCTCGCAGGACTGGCTCGCTCCGCACGATCTCCACATGCCGGGTCCCGGCGGCCTCCGGCAGCAGCGTGCGGGCGTGGGCGGCGGCCCGGCGCAGCGCGCTGCCCGCGTCGGGCATCGACCGGCTGCCGAACGTGCCCATATCGAAGGGGCACAGATCGGTGTCGCCCATCGCCAGGCGCACCTGCGCCAGCGGGATCCGCAGTTCCTCAGCGACCAGCAGGCGCAGCGCGGTGCGGTTGTCCTGGCCGACGTCGACCTTCCCGGTGAACGCGGTCACCGTCCCGTCGGCGCCGATGTGCAGCCAGGCGCCGCCGCTTGTCGACCAGCTTCCTGGCGTGGCCGGCGGGGGAGGGACCACCACGACCAGACCGTCGCCGAGCACGCCGAACCAGTCGCGGTCGGCCGGGTCGGTCAGGTCCCACGGCCGGGCAGGCCGGTACCAGGGCGAACCTGGCTCAGGCGGCCCCCAGCGCTCCGCCGCCGACGAGAACTCGGCCGCAGAGCCGACCCCCGTCTCCTGGTCGGCCGGCCCGGCACCGCCGGTCCCGGGCTCGCCGGTCCCGGGCTGTGCGGTCTCGGGCTCGGCGAACTGGTCCGCCGGCCGCTGAGCGCTGGCCAGCTCGGCTGCCCGGTGTACGGCCCGGCGGATCCGCTGGTAGCAGCCGCACCGGCAGATATTGCCAGCCAGCGCCGCGTTGACCGAGTCATCGTCCGGGTTCGGATCGGCTGCCAGCAGCGCGACCGTCGAAAGGATCATGCCCGGGCTGCAGTACCCGCACTGAGCGGCACCGACGTCGGCGAACGCCTGCTGCACCGGATGCAACCGCCCCCGGCTGGCCAGGCCCTCGATGGTGGTGACGCTGCGTCCGGCTACCGAGCCGGCCGACAGCTGGCAAGCTCGGACCGGGTCCCCATCGACCAGCACCGTGCAAGAGCCGCAGGCGCCCTCGCCGCAGCCGGGTTTGGCGCCGGTGAGGCCGAGCTCATCGCGCAGTGCGAACAGCAGCAGTGCCGATGACGGCACCGACCGGTCGGCTCCGTTGACCGTCAGCGTCACAAGCTGCCGGTTGCGGTCGGCTGGCGGGACGTTCTCGGCGGCTGAGTCACCAACGGCAGTCATAGCCCCATCCTGGCGCGCCGGACCTGCCTGGCACATGGTTTGACCGCCCCGGTGGCGTAATTGATGCCATGTCGAGGCGGCGACTGAGAACGGGTCAAGGCCAGTGGCGTCAGCCGCCGGCCATCGCGCCGACGACAAGCAGCGGTTCAGACCCGGTCGCCACTGCCCTGGGCAGCGGCGTATCCGGCGGCTCATGGGACAGGTCCTGCTGGCAGGCGAAGAACCTGACGAACGCCCGGCGTCGCCCGGTGGCCTGGTCCCTGATGGTGCCCCGCAGCACCGGATGGCCAGCTTCAAGCGCGTCTAGCACCATGCCGAGCGTCACATCCGGTTCGTCAGGGCCGGCCGCGGTGATGTCAAGTTCCACCTCGCCGCTGAGACCAGCGAGGGTCCGCAGGTGCGCGGGGAGGGCGACCCTGATCATGGCACCGTCTGTACCTCCACGGAGAGCACGGCGGGCAGGTCGTGGACGATGGCAGCCCAGCTATCGCCGCCGTCAGCCGAGGCGTACACCTGCCCGCCCGTCGTGCCGAAGTAGACGCCGCACTCATCGAGAGCGTCGACGTCCATCGCATCACGAAGCACGTTGACGTAGCAATGCTCCTGCGGCAGGCCGACGGTCAGCGGCTCCCACTCATCGCCCCCGGTCCGGCTTCGGTAGACCCGAAGCTTGCCTTCCGGCGGGTAATGATAGGAATCGCTGGTGATGGGCACGACGTAGACGGTGTCAGGTTCGTGGGCGTGAACGGAGATCGGGAAACCGAAATCCGACGGCAGATTCCCGCTCACCTCGTGCCAGTTCTCGCCGGCGTCGTCACTGCGCAGCACGTCCCAGTGCTTCTGCATGAACAGGACGTCGGGGCGGGCCGGGTGCATGGCGATCCGGTGCACGCAGTGGCCGACCTCAGCCTCAGGATCCGGAATGCCTTCGGACTGCAGCCCATGGTTGATCGGGCGCCAGGTAACCCCGGAGTCGTCGCTGCGGAACGCACCAGCCGCGGAGATGGCCGCGAACATCCGGCCGGAATGGACCGGATCGAGCACGATCGTGTGCAGGCACATGCCGCCAGCTCCAGGCTGCCACCGGGATCCGGAGTCATGGCCACGCAGTCCGGAGAGCTCCTGCCAGTGCTGTCCGCCGTCGACGGAGCGGAAGAGTGCCGCATCTTCGACGCCGGCGTAGACGGTGTCGGGGTCGGAGAGCGACGGCTCCAGATGCCAGACCCGGGCGAATTCCCACGGATGCGGAGTGCCGTCATACCACTGGTGCGTGCCGGGCACTCCGTCATAGTTGAACTCTTTGCCGACCGGCTGCCAGCTCTGGCCGCCGTCATCGGATCGCTGGATCAGCTGCCCGAACCAGCCCGTCGACTGCGATGCGTACAGGCGATCTTGATCAGCTGGCGACCCTTTCAAGTGGTAGATCTCCCAGCCGGGGAAATGAGGCCCAGCGATCTCCCACTTCTCACGCTTCCCATCGGAAGTCAGCACGAAGGCACCCTTCCTGGTGCCGACGAGTACGCGTACTCCGCTCATCCGAACTCCAGTTTCGCCCGCGGATCCGCTGACCCGCTCCGGCCAGGCGCGGCTGCCGTCGCGGCCGACGCCCGGAACGTACCTAACCGACCCTAGACCCTTCCGTGGGTACCCGCCCGGTGAGCCGGGAGTTCCGAGGGTACCGCCCGGTGAGCCGGGAGTTATCGTGAGGCATGCGGGTCGAGATCTCCGACGCGGCCGCCGGATTCGTGCGCGCCCATGGCGGAAGGCTCTGGGTATGGGCTGCCTACCCCCGGCTGCGCTGTTGCGGGATGCAGGCGTGGATGCGGGCCAGCATGCAGAAGCCTGCCGACCTAGCCGGATTCACCCAGCTGCACGCCGCAGGGGTGGACGTCCGGTTCCGGAGCCTAGGCGGCCGCGCACCCGAGGTACTGGAAATCGGACTGCACGGTCGGCACCGCCCGCAGGTCGAGGCGTACTGGGATGGCTGCTGCTATGCCCTCTGATTCCACGGCCCGCTGATTTCCGCTGACTCAAGGTCAGCGGGTCAGAAGCCGCCGTTGCCGTAGCCGGGGTATCCGTACGGATCCATGGCATAGGGATCGCCTCCGGCGTAACCGCCAGTCTCCTGGGTGGCCGGGGGATAGCCGGGCGGCTCATACGGGGCAGCGTGGAACTGGCCGACCTGGTAGCTCTCCGTCTCCGCCGGATGCAGCGGGCCGACTGGATAGCCGCCGCCGAAGCTAGCGTTTCCCGCCGCCCCCGGTAGCTGAGGTACCGCAGGCGGATAAGCGGCAGCCGACCCGCCAGGGAACTGGCCGGCTGGTCCGGTGGGAAAGCCACGGTAGCCGTCGGCCGGCTGGCTGGCCTGAGGCTGGGTCTGCTGCTGCAGAGCGTCCTGGGTGGGCAGATTCCAGCCCGCGCCGCCGCCGATCGCAGGCCCGCCTGGAAGGTAGCTCGGGTAGCTGAGCGACTGCTCAGCGCCGACCGCGCCAGCCGATCCGGCGGCTGGGTAGGCAGCGTTCATCGACGCGGCAGGGTAGCTGTTACCGGTCGAGGTCGGGGATGAGTAGGCGATGGTGCTGCTATCTGGCGAGTAGTCAGCCGGACCCGCTGACGCGGGCGGATAGCCGCCAGCCCCGCTGGCCGGCGTCGAAACAGCGTAACCTCCAGCGCTCCCGGCCGCCGTCGAGGCAGCATAACCGCCGCTGCCGGCTACCGCGGGGTAGCTCGGACTGACCGCAGCCGGGTAGCCGCTCAAGTTGCCCGCAGGGACCGAATAGCCGCGCGTGCCGTCGGTCCCGCGGGCGTATCCGGCCGCAGCGGCCGGATAGCTCGAGCTTGCTCCAGCGGCATAGCCACCGGTGCTGGCCGTCGCGGTCGGGAAGTTGCCGGCACCGACCGGCGGCACGAAGGTCGCGCTGACTTGCGCCGGATAGCTGCCCGAGCCGGCCGGGTAGCTCGGACCGGCGGCTGACGCCACGGCCGGCTGGCCGGCTGAACGGGAACCGCCTGACGGCACCGGTCGATAGGGGTCGGCAGTCGATGCCGCCGCGTAGTCCGGCCCGCTCCCGCCAGGCCTGGCATATCCGCCAGGAGGAGTCGCACCGCGCTGGTCCTGGCCGTCCATGCCGCCGATCTGGTGACCTGAGGTCACGGCCGGATAGCCGACCAACTGGTGGGTCCTGGCCGCGCTATCTGGCAGCCGAGCGTCCTGGCCAGCTGCGTCCGACCGGTGACGGCGGTAGGACCGGCTGTCCTCAGCACCGATCCGCGGGAAGGACGGGCTGGTTAGCGGGTCGTCGTCGGCCAGGCCGGGGGATCGGGCGTCGTTCTGCGGCGTCATGTTGGCCAGCATCGCCAGGGTCGGCTCACCGGCAGGTGCGGCGCTGCGCCGCGTCGCTATGGCGTCGAACTCACCGCTGTTAGCTCGCACGCCAGGGCCAGCCTGGTTAGCCGGCACCGGCTGACGAGCCTGCCGGACCGGAAGCTTTGACCCGCGGTCCCGCGGCGTGCCGCCCGGCCTGCGGTTGCGTGCCTGACCGTCACCGTTCTCGGAATCGCGCGGCGCATCCGGACGCTCCGGATGCGCCGACGCGGCGGGCTGGGCCGTCGTCGTCAGCGGCTTGTCCGAGGCTAGCTCTGCCCAGTAGTCGACGTCGGACAGATCGTCCCACTCGGTGCTCGGCCAATCGCCCTCGCTGTCACGCTTGCCGCGGCTCTGGCGCGGACGCACGGCGGGCAGCGACTCGTCTCGTCGGCCCTGGCCACTGTCTCTTCTGCGATCATCTGCCCGGGAGTCGGCACGCGCGCCACTTCGTAGGTCGCGGTCCTCTCGCCCCGTCCTGATGTCCTGGTCTCGCAGGCTGCCGGCCGCCCGGCCGTTGCGGCTTTGCCCGGTCTCGTACTCGCGTGCGGTTGGGACCATTCGGGCAGGCCGCTCGTCGTACTCATCAGACCCGCGCTGACCGACCCGGACCGGAGCTGGCCGACCGGCCCGGGTGCGCACCGCGTCCTGCTCGTCGGTGTCTTGCTGACCGCGCCGGGCTGGTCGGCTTGGACGCTGTGGCTGTCCACCCCTGGCTGGCCGATCTTCGCGCCCACGTCGGCCATCTTCCTCGCGCCAGTCCTGGCCGGTGCGCTCGCGCGAGCGGCTACGGCCGACGGCCTGGCCGTCGCGCTTCGACCGAGCGGGTTCCGCGGGGAGATCGTCGAAGTCCTCTTCGTCGTCCGCTCGCAGGTACCGCATTCCGGTGAGGACGACGATCACGATCAGGACGACTACGGCTGCCAGAATGATCAGCAGGGTATTGTTGTGCATCGCACCATCCAACCCGGCATGGCCTTAGTGAGGCGCTCGGCAGCCCGCGCGGCCATAGCCGCGGACTCCCTGGTAATACAAGCGCCCTGGACAGGTCCCAGGCGAATCATCTGAGCGCTCATTCTGTCGTACCACTATGGCCCGTGTCACCAGATTCGAGAAGTTTAACCGGCTCTGTCTACTGACCGTAACGTTTCGACTACGGCTTGGCGAGAGCGGTTAGCCTACCGACCCCGACCACATGACGGGCAATCGCCGACCAGGTCGCCCGCAGGCCTGCCCCGGCCGGAAGCCGCAGCATGGCGTTGAGCGCATACACGGTGAACCGGTATAGGTGGCCCGCCGGATCATCGGGGCAGATTGGATCGTAGCCGGCCGATCCCCGGCTGTTCTCGGCTTGGCGTGCACCTGGCGGCAGCTGATTCTGCGGCATGGCTGTCGTGTTCGGGCTGATATCAAACACGATCCAGTAAACGTAAGGAGTAATTGGAGCCTGGGAGTCATCAAGCATGATCGCGAACGATTTAGTCGCTCCGGCTTGCGGTGCTCCTGACCAATGCAGCGGCGGACTCAGACCGGCCCCGTGGCAGGTGTACTGCAGCGGAATATTGACGTCAGGGCTGAACACCGGGCTGGTGACGGTAAGGATCTGTGGAGTTCTCAGTGCCGGGCCAGCCAGACCGCCCAGCGCGCTGCAGCCGCCGACTGGCAGCGTGCAGGCTGCGACGGCTGCCGCCACGGCAACCAGCCCGTGTCGGCGGCCGACGCGTCCGGCCCGGACCGCGCCGAACAAGCCCGCAGGACGGACCGCGGCCGCGGAGCCGACCGAGCTTGCGGAGCGAACCAAGCGGTGTTCCTTACCAATCCAGCGGCGAAAGCTTGCCCGTCGGATCCTACGCCGGGTGACCTGCACCCAGGGCGGCACCACAGCCGTGATGCTGCTGGCCCACTTGCTTCGGCCAGCAGCGCCAGCTAATCGGTCTGGCGGGAGTTGCCGAACATGATCTCGTCCCAGGACGGCACCGATGACCTCCTGGCCCGGCCGCTGGACGCCCGCTTGG
>Ga0116225_1002244_pt1 | contig 13253 bp, 14 predicted proteins | sample Sb_taG_8_FD_88968 | JGI IMG/M metagenome (GOLD analysis project Ga0116225, IMG submission 88968) | Peat soil microbial communities from Weissenstadt, Germany - Sb_50d_c_BC metaG | ecosystem: Environmental > Terrestrial > Soil > Wetlands > Peat | place: Germany: Weissenstadt | collected 2010-09-21 | reverse complement strand
CGGCCGAACTGGCCGCGCTCGGCCTGCCCGCCATCGCCAAGGGTTGACGCTATGTGCATGGCCATTCCCTCGCGCATCACCGCCATCGACGGCGACATGGCCACCGTCGAATGCTTCGGCGTCTCGCGGGTGGTCAGCCTGATGCTGCTGCCCGAACCGGCGGCGCTAGGCGATTACGTGATCATCCAGGCGGGCGGTTTCGCCATGGACAAGGTCGATCCCGCCGACGCCGCCAAGACTCTGGCCTATATGGCCGAGGTGTTGGCGCGGACTGAAGCGGCGGACGGTCCCGCATGACCGAAGGCCTGCCGGCTGAAGGCTGCATCGATATCGGTCTGTCGGTCGCGGACGGCAGGATTGCCAGCGTGGACATCCGCAACCACCGCAACCATGCCGCCCTGGTTCCCTTGATCGGCCATTCCGCCGAAGACGGGGTTCGGCTGTTGACCCGGCTCTATTCGGTATGCCGTATCGCCCAAGGGCTGGCGGGAGCAGCCGCCGTCGAGCAAGCCGCCGGTCTTCGCGTCGGCGCGATCCAGGACGCCGCGCGCAGCACCCTGCTGATGGCGGAAACTGTGCTGGAGCACGCCAGCCGCGCCGCTCTCGATTGGCCGCTGCTGCTGGGCGAGCCCCCCGACGTTGCCGCAGTGAAAATCCTGCGGGCGGCGCTGGCCGATTTTCATCGCGACCTTTATCCCGATGGCGACTGGATGTGCCCCGGCGGCGGGCGTCTGATGGTTGACGGCAAGGCTTTGGCCGGTCGAGCAATGCAAGCCGGGCGCTGTCTGCGCGAGGCGGTGTTTGGCGGAGAGGCGCCGCTGAACCCTGAGGCGTGGCAGCAATGGGTTGCAGGCGGGAAGACTCCGGCGGCGCGGCTGGTGGCCAAGCTGCGGGCGGACGGGCTGGCGGGGTTCGGCGCATCGCTGGTGACAGCCTTGCCGGATCTGGACAGCGGCACTCTCGACGCGCGGTTGGCCGCCGATGACGGAGCTTTCGCGGCCCGTCCGGATTGGTTGGGTTCGGCGCATGAAACCGGCCCGCTGACACGGTCGTCGAACCACCCCCTGGTTGCCGCGATCCTGTGCGAACAAGGGGCTGGCATCGAGGCGCGCATAGCGGCGCGGCTGGTCGAACTGGATCTGACCGCCCAAAAAATGCAGGATTACCTGCTGGGGCTGTGCAACGATAACGGCTCAATGTTGACCCTGGTCACCGGGCATGGTCTGGGTATCGTCGAAGCGGCGCGCGGGCGTTTGATCCACCGCGTCGAGTTGCAGGAGGGATGTTTGGCCCGCTATCAAATCCTGGCCCCGACCGAATGGAACTTCCATCCCGCTGGAGCCTTGGCGCAGGGCTTGGTGGGCGCGCCCGCTGGAGCCGATCCGGCATACCGGGCGCGGCTGCTGGTGGCGGCGCTCGACCCTTGTGTGGCGACGCGGGTAAGGGTGCTCTGATGCATGAAATGTCCCTGACCGAGGGTATTATCCGCGTGCTGGAAGATCAGGCGGCGGCGCAGGGCTATGCGCGGGTCAAGACGGTGTGGCTGGAAATCGGCGAACTCTCCACCGTCGATCCCGACTCCTTGCGCTTTTGCTTCGAGGCGATCCGCAACGGCACCATCGCCGCCGAGGCCGTGCTGGATGTCATCCGTTTGCCCGGCCAAGCCTATTGCATGGACTGCGCCAAGCCGGTCCATGTGGCTCAACGCTATGACGACTGCCCCGACTGCGGCGGCGCCAGCCTGCAAATCATCGGCGGCGACGAAATGCGGATCAAGGAATTGGAGGTCGAGTGATGTGTACCGTCTGTGGCTGTGGCGAAGGCCATTCGCATGACCATGAGCACCCGCACGATCACGATCATTCGCACGGCCATGACCACGCGCATGATGGTGGCGACCTGCATTACGGCCACGGCCCGGCGGGGGCGCATGTGCCGGGGCTTAGCCAGTCGCGCATGGTCAAGATCGAGCAGGACATCCTCGGCTACAACAACGCCTATGCCGCCGGCAATCGCGCGCAGTTCGCCGAACGCGGCATTCTGGCGCTTAATCTAGTGTCCAGCCCCGGTTCGGGCAAAACCACGCTGCTGTGCCGCTCGGCCTCGGCGCTGGCCGGGCGCTTGCCGGTGGCGGTCATCGAAGGCGACCAGCAGACCAGTTTCGATGCCGACCGCATCCGCGCCACCGGGGTTCCCGCTGTGCAGGTGAACACCGGCAAGGGCTGCCACCTCGACGCCCATATGGTCGGGCATGCGGTGGAAAAGATGAACCTCGCCGAGGATTCGGTTCTGTTCATCGAGAATGTCGGCAATCTGGTCTGTCCCGCCGGGTTCGATCTGGGCGAGGCGGCCAAGGTGGTCATCCTCTCGGTCACGGAAGGCGAGGACAAGCCGCTCAAATACCCCGACATGTTTGCCGCCGCCGAGTTGATGATCCTCAACAAGGTCGATCTGCTGCCCTATCTGTCCTTCGACGTCGAGCGCTGCATCGGCTATGCCCGCAAGGTCAACCCGGCGATTACGGTGATTAAGCTGTCGGCCACCAGCGGCGAGGGCATGGAGGAATGGGAACGCTGGATCGCTGGCAAGCGTCAAGCCGTCTTGTCGGCCCGCGCCACCGCGCTTGAAGCCAAGCTGGCGAGCATTCGCCGCGATCTGGAGGCCTGATCATGTGCCTAGCTTTGCCGGCTCGGGTGACAGCCCTGCTGCCCGATGACATGGCGGTGGTGGCGCTGGGCGGTGTGTCCAAGGAAATCTCGCTGGCCCTGGTCGATGACGTGGCCGAGGGCGATTACGTCATCGTCCATGTCGGCTACGCGCTGAGCAAGATTGACCCGGACGAGGCGGCGAAGACCCTGGCCCTGTTCGCCGAGATGTCCACGGCCCCCGAATGAAATATATCGACGAATTCCGCGACGGCCAATTGGCCCGCCACATCGCCGCTTCTATCGTCGCCGAGGCCAGCCCGGCGCGCGGTTACGCCCTGATGGAGTTCTGCGGCGGCCATACCCATGCCATTTCGCGCTATGGCATCGAGGATTTGCTGCCGGCCAATGTGCGGATGATCCACGGGCCCGGCTGTCCGGTCTGCGTGCTGCCGATCGGGCGGGTGGACAACGCCATCTCGATCGCCCAACAGCCGGGGGTGATCCTCTGCACCTATGGCGACTTGCTGCGGGTGCCCGGCTCGAAGCGGCTCAGCCTGTTGAAGGCCAAGGCGGCGGGCGCCGATGTGCGCATGGTCTATTCCGCTGGCGACAGCCTGACCATCGCGCGCGACAACCCCGACCGTCAGGTGGTGTTCTTCGCCATCGGCTTCGAGACCACCACCCCGCCGACGGCGCTGGTCATCAAGCAGGCCCGCGCGCTGGGGCTGACCAACTTCTCGGTGTTCTGCAACCATGTGCTGACGCCCGCCGCCATCACCAACATCCTGGAGAGCCCGGAGGTGCGGGAGTTGGGCACGGTGCCGCTCGACGGCTTCATCGGCCCGGCCCATGTCTCGACGGTGATCGGCAGCCAGCCCTACGAATATTTCGCCGAGGAATACCAAAAGCCGGTGGTCATCGCCGGTTTCGAGCCGCTCGACGTGTTGCAGGCCATCCTCATGCTGGTGCGCCAGTTGAACGAAGGCCGCTTCGAGGTCGAGAACGAATTCAGCCGCGCCGTCACCCGCGACGGCAACCGCAAAGCCCAGGCGGTGGTGGCCGAGGTGTTCGAGTTGCGCCGGGTGTTCGAATGGCGCGGGCTGGGCATGGTTCCCTATAGCGCGCTGTGCATCAAGGAGGCCTTCGCGGACTGGGACGCCGAGCGGCGCTTCGCCGTCGAAACGGTGTCGGTGCCCGACATCAAGGCCTGCGAATGCGGCACCATCCTGCGCGGCCTGAAAAAGCCCGTCGATTGCCGATTGTTCGGCACCGTCTGCACCCCGGAAAGCCCGATGGGCTCCTGCATGGTCTCGGCGGAAGGCGCTTGCGCCGCCTATTGGACTTATGGGCGCTTCCGTCAATCCTCGCAAACTCCGACCAAGGCATCGTCATGACCCTGCAGCGTAAAGGCCCCTCCATCGATTTCGTCCATGGCCGCGTCGATCTGACGCATGGCGGCGGCGGGCGGGCGATGGCGCAGTTGGTCGAGGAACTGTTCGTCGCCGCCTTCGACAACGACATGTTGCGACAGCGTAACGATCAAGCCAGCTTCACTGTCGAGGCGGGGCGCATGGTGATGACCACCGACGGCTATGTGATCTCGCCAATGTTCTTCCCCGGCGGAGACATCGGCTCGCTGGCGGTCCATGGCACGGTCAACGACGTCGCCATGGCCGGGGCGGTGCCCATCGCGCTGTCAGCCTCGTTCATCCTGGAAGAAGGCCTGCTGCTGGCCGATTTACAGCGGATCGTTCGCTCGATGGCGGAAGCCAGCCGTGAGGCCGGGGTTCCCATCGTCACCGGCGACACCAAAGTCGTGGAAAAGGGCAAGGGCGACGGCGTGTTCATCTCGACCACCGGCATCGGCCGGGTGCCGGTGGGGCTGGACATCTCGGGCGACAAGGCGCGTCCGGGCGACGTCATCCTCATCAGCGGCACCATGGGCGACCACGGCGTCGCGGTGATGAGCCAGCGCGAAAGCCTGGGCTTCGAGACCACCCTGCTGTCGGATTCGGCGGCTCTGCATGGTCTGGTCGCCGCCATGGTCGCCGCCGTGCCCTCCATCCACTGCCTGCGCGACCCCACGCGCGGCGGCTTGGCGACGACGCTCAACGAACTGGCGACCCAGTCGGGCGTCGGTATGATGATCCGCGAGGACGCCATCCCGGTGCGCGCCGAGGTGCGTGGCGCCTGCGAATTGCTGGGGCTGGATCCCCTTTACGTCGCCAACGAGGGCAAACTCATCGCCATCGTACCGGCGGAGGAGGCGGAACGGCTGCTGGCGGTCATGCGTGCGCATCCTTTGGGTGCGGATGCGGCGATCATCGGCAGGGTGGTGGCTGACGACCACCATTTCGTCCAGATGGAAACCAGCTTCGGCGGCAACCGGGTGGTTGACTGGTTGGCCGGCGAGCAATTGCCGCGTATTTGTTAAGCCATGCGTATCTTGTTCCTGACCCACGGCTTCAACAGCCTGACCCAGCGGCTCTATGTCGAGCTGAGCGGGCGCGGGCATGAGGTCTCCATCGAGTTCGACATCAACGACGCGGTGACCATCGAGGCGGTAGCCTTGGCTGCCCCGGATCTGATCATTGCGCCGTTTCTGAAACGAGCAATCCCCGAGGCGGTATGGAGCAAGGTGGTCTGCCTGGTGGTGCATCCCGGCATCGAAGGCGACCGCGGCCCTTCGGCGCTCGATTGGGCGATCCTGGAGGGACGCGCGGAGTGGGGCGTCACCGTGTTGCAGGCCAATGGCGAGATGGACGGCGGTCCCGTGTGGGAAACCCGCCGTTTCCCCATGCGCGATGCGCCCAAGGGCAGCCTCTACCGCAATGAAGTGACCGATGCCGCCGTCGAAGCGGTGCTGGCCTGTGTCGAACGTTTCCCCCATGCGCAAGCCCGCCCGCCACTGCCGGGCCGCTGGAAAGCGGCGATCACCCAAGCCGACCGGGCGGTCGATTGGGCGCGCGACGACACGGCGACGGTGCTGTGCAAGATCCGCTCGGCGGATGGCGCCCCCGGCCTGCGTGACGAGCTTCTGGGGTTGCCGGTCAGCCTGTTCGACGCCCATGCAGCCGAAGGTTTGACCGGTGAGCCGGGCAGGGTGGTGGCGCGCAGCCGGGATGCAGTGGCGCGGGCGACGGTGGACGGGGCGGTATGGATCGGCCATCTGCGCCGCCGCGACGTCGAAGCCAGCCTCAAACTTCCGGCGACGATGGTCCTTGCCGGGCGGCTGGACGGCGTGCCCGAAGTGGCCGGCGATGATGACATCCGCTATGAAGAAGACGGGGTGGTCGGCACTCTGCATTTCGCCTTCCACAACGGCGCCATGAGTACCGACCAATGCCGCCGTCTGCTGGCCGCCTACCAGGTAGCCTTGGCGCGGCCGACGCGGGTCATAGTGTTGATGGGCGGGCGCGATTATTGGTCGAACGGCATCCATCTCAACCTCATCGAAGCCGCCGCCAGCCCCGCCGACGAGTCCTGGGCCAACATCAACGCCGTCAACGATCTGGCCCGCGCCATCATCACCACCACCAGCCACGTCACCGTTTCGGCGTTGCAAGGAAATGCCGGGGCGGGCGGGGTGTTCCTTGCTTTGGCCGCCGATCATGTGTGGGCGCGCCAGGGCGTGATCCTCAATCCGCATTATCGCGGCATGGGCAACCTTTACGGTTCCGAGTACTGGACCTATCTGTTGCCGCGCCGCACGGGTGCCGAGGCGGCACGCCGCATCACCGAAGCGCGCTTGCCCATCGGCACTGCCGAAGCGCTGGAACTGGGGCTGATCGACGCGCATTTCGGCCCGGAACTAGACGTATTTTTATTAAAAATCAAAGCGGTGGCGGAACAGATCGGGCACGGTGCGGAGTTTCCCGAACGCTTGGTCGGGAAGCGCACAAAGCTTGAACAAAGCGAGAATATTAAGCCGTTGGACGATTATCGGGCCGAGGAGTTGCAGAAAATGACCCTCAATTTCTATGGCTTCGATCCCAGCTACCATGTGGCCCGCTACAACTTCGTCCACAAGATTCCCAAATCACGGACACCGCTCTATCTGGCGGCGCATCGGCGCAAGCCGGTGACGCTATCATGACCGGTCTGCCGATCATCCTGGTCATCGACGACGAGGTGCGCTCGCAGGAATCGTTGAAACGGGTTCTGGCCGAGGAATTCGAGGTGCTGACCGCGTCGTCTCCCGCCGAGGCCGAAACCTTGCTGGAGGGAGAGATGGTCCACGCCATTCTCTGCGATCAGCGCATGCCGCATTGCACCGGTGTCGAGTTCCTGAAGACCGTGCGGGCACGCTGGCCGGATCCGGTGCGCATGATCATCTCCGGCTTCAGCGATTCCGACGACATCATCGCTGGCATCAACGAGGCCGGCATCTATCAGTACATCACCAAACCGTGGAACCCGGAACAACTGGTCGCCACGGTCAAAGGCGCGGTGCAACTCTATCAGTTGCAGCGCGAAAACCAGAACGCCAGCATCGAGATGCGCGTCGCCGCCTCGGCGCTGGAGCAGGTGGTGGCGGGCAAGCGGCGGGCGCTGAAAAGCCGTTACGACTTCGAACGCATCGTTCATGCCGAAGACAGCCCGATGGCCGAGGCAATCGGCTTGGCCCGCAAGATTGCAGTCTACGACATCTCGGTGCTGTTGACCGGCGAATCAGGCACCGGCAAGGAACTGCTGGCCCGCGCCATCCATTACAACTCGCACCGCGCCGACAAGCCCTTCGTCGTCGAAAACTGCGGCGCGCTGCCCGACCAGTTGCTGGAATCCGAGCTGTTCGGCTGCAAGAAAGGCGCCTTCACCGGGGCTTACGAGGATCGCATCGGCCTGTTCGAGCAAGCCAATGGCGGCACCATCTTCCTCGACGAGGTCGGCGAGACCTCGCCAGCCTTCCAGGTCAAGCTACTCCGCGTGTTGCAGGAAGGCGAGATCCGCCCGCTGGGAGCGCGGCTGACCCGCAAGGTCGATGTCCGCGTCATCGCCGCCACCAACCGCAACCCGGAAGACGAGGTTGAAGCCAAGCGTTTTCGCCGCGACCTGTACTACCGTCTGGCCGCGTTCCGGCTGCATCTGCCGCCCTTGCGCACCCGGCCCACCGACATTCCGCTACTGGCGCATCTGCTGCTGGGGGAAACCATGAAGGCGTTCGGCAAGCCGATCCAGGGCTTTTCCGACGCCGTGCTGTCGCGCCTGCGGGCGCATGACTGGCCCGGCAATGTGCGCGAGATGCAGAACGAGATCCAACGCATGGTCGCCTTGGCCGACGGGCAAATCCTCGATGTCGATTTGCTGTCGCAGGCTTTGCGCCCGGCCGACCTGCCCGAACCCTGCGGCGAAGCGGCCTTGGCCGGCACCTTGCGCGAACGGGTGGAGACGCTGGAGGAACAGGTTATCCGCGAGGCCTTGGGCCGCCATCACTGGAACATCAGCCGGGTCGCCGACGAGCTGGGGTTGTCGCGCGTGGGCTTGCGCGGCAAGTTGCAGCGCTACGGCCTGGAAAGGATGAACTGACCGATGGCCGCCCCGCCTCCGCCGCGCCCGCATCCGGACAGCCTGATCGATGCGGTGGCCGCTGGGCAGCTTGACGGCCTGACCGAAACGGCGTGGATCGAAGTCATCCGCAAGATGGACGAGGTCTATTCCGACCTCATCCGCTACGAAGTCGATCTTGAGCAAAAGAACACGGCGCTGGCCCAGGCCCAGCAATTCATCGCCAGCGTCATCGCTTCGATGTCCGACATCCTGGTGGTCTGCGACAACAAGGGGCGTATCCAGCAGGTCAACCCGGCTTTGCTGGGGCTCACCGGCTTCATCACCGACGACCTTGTCGGCCAGCCGCTGACGGTGTTGTTCGACGACGACGACGCGCGGGTATTCCGCCCCAACGGCATCGTCGCCGAGCACGAGGCCCGTCTGCGCGACAGCCATGGCGGCTACACTGATCCGGTGACGATGAATTGCTCACCGCGGTTGGACCGCCAGCGGCGCCTGCCCGGCATGGTCATCGTCGGTCGCCCGGTGGGTGAGTTGCGCCGCGCCTACGAAGCCTTGAACCTCGCCCATCTGGATCTGCAAAACGCCCAGCAGCAATTGATTCAGGCGGAGAAAATGGCCTCGCTGGGGCGCTTGGTCGCTGGGGTGGCGCATGAGTTGAATAACCCCATCAGCTTCGTCTATGGCAATGTCCACACGCTGTCGCGCTACCGCGAGCGCCTGGCGCGCTATCTCGACGCCATTCATGGCGGGGTCGAAGGCGAGGAGCGAGAGGTCTTGCGCCGCCAGCTACGGATCGACGACCTGCTGGGTGACCTTCAGCCGTTGATCGAAGGCACCCTGGAAGGCGCCCAACGGGTCACCGAGATCGTCAAGAACCTGCGCCGCCTGTCCTTTGTCAATCCCGCCGAACGCCAGCATTTCAACCTTGCCGAGGTATTGCGCAACGCCGTCCACTGGGTGCTGAAATCGGCCAAGCCGGGCATCGGTTTCGACGACCATATGCCGGCCGAATTGCTGGTCGAGGGCATGGAAGGCCCGCTGCATCAAGTGATGGTTAATCTGGCGCAGAACGCCGTCGATGCCCTGGAGGATCACCCCAACCCGTTGATATCGGTCAGTGGCCGGCACATTGGCGAAAAGGTGGTGCTGGTGGTGCGCGACAACGGCCCCGGCATCGATTCCGCGCATCTGCTGAAAGTGTTCGATCCCTTCTTCACCACCAAGCCGGTGGGCAAGGGCACTGGGCTGGGGCTATGGGTCAGTTGGAGCATCATACGCGACCATGGCGGCGTCATCGAAGCCGCCAACGCCCCCGATGGCGGGGCGGCGTTCACCATCATCCTGCCGGCGGGGTGAGGTTTTCATGGGCTCCACCTAAACCCGCCAGGGCCGGTGACCCTGGACCGCATGAATAATAACCGTCATGCCCGTGCATGTCGCGGGTATCCACGCCGTGAGGCGGTATATAATACTTTAATTATCGCGCTGCATTACCGCGTGGATGGCTAGAACAAGTTCGGCCATGACGGTATATAGTTGCGAATACAGGATACCTCCGATCAGGCTGCGGTGGTCGGCAGTTGGTCCATCTTGGTCAGCAGGTATTCCAAATCGGGCGAATCGAAGGTGACGCCCAGTTCCTCGTACTGGGTCAGCACGCGTTCGATCATGCGGCGGCAATAGCGTTCGCGGTCCTGCTCGCCGCCATCAAAGGCGTTCTCGCGGGCAACGTCGATGGCGCAGCGGATAGCGGGGAACAACACCTCGGGCAGCTTGGCCTTGTCGTACAGCGCTTTCAGGCCGATGGGGCCGCCGTCATAGATCAGCCGCTGCGCATTGGCCAGGGGCACTTCGCCCAATTCGGCCATGCCGGCCTCGAAGAAAGCCATGTCGCCCATGCACACCGCGCGCAGCATGATCGACGGCGTCAGGCGCTGATTGGCGTTGAGGTGGCGGACCAAGCCTTCAACATCGTCGCGGTCTGCACCCGCCGACAGCGTGATGGTGGCGCGCTCGCGGCTCTGGGTAATGATGTCGCCGGCGACGTTTGTTGAAAGCTGGTGGTGGCTGACGAGACGATGACGCAATTGGTCCGAGACCATGGTCAGCAGCCGTTCGGTGACCGTCACCGGCAGCTTGGCCCGCTGCACCAGTGAGCCCTGAACATCGGTATCGGCGCCGAAATCGTCGACCACCCGCTGTAGCGCCGCATCGGAGATGTCGGCGCCGTCATTGGCGACCAGACTGACCACGACTTCCTGATTGTGGGTTTCGACCAGGGCGTCCGACACGCTGGCGGAGACGTCGGGGCGCTTGGCGATGGCGACCTGTTTGACCACGCCCTGACTGCGCACGATCTCGATCAGGTCGCTGTCGGTCAGCACCTTGGAAAATTGCAGGATGGGCAGGGCGACCGTATCGACGTCCTGGGCCAGGGCGACCGCCACGTCATGCGGCAGGGCCGAACTTTCCTTAAGGTGAATGGCCAGCGACTGACGTACCCGCACCTCGGCGTCGCGCACCATCAGGCGGAAGATTTCCTCGGCTAGCTGGCGTTCTTTGCCGGATAACTCGCCTTGTTGGAACTGCTTGGCCAGCTTGGCGGCGGTCTCGACGCGGGCATCAACGGACCGGTCGGTCAACAGCCGGGAGACATCGTCGTTCGACAGCGTGTTCTTGACCATCACCATGACTGCCTTGGCTGTTGCGTTCGTCCCGCCGGGCGACGCCCCCGACGTCCCTAATATATACAAAAGTTAACGGCGTGTAATTGCCTGCGGTGACGATATCGGCTTTGGGTTCTATTTTTGTGACCCGACCGACACAATGCGGCGTCATGCCGCCGCGTCAAGGGGCGGTGTCATGCCGATGCAGACGACAAGCGGCCCCCCGTGGCGCAAAGGCCACGGGGGAGTCCTCATGACTATTCGTCGCTGACGTCGTCGATGACTTCAGTGGCGGCCATCACCGACACGCCCGAACCATCGTCGTCCTCGATCAGCACGACGTCGCCTTCGATGCGACCCTGGCCCTCGGGCAAATTGTTGAAATAATGCCAGATAAAAGACACAGAAATGGTCTGGTCGATCTGGTCGTCTTCGTCGAGTTCTTCGTCGTCGATGGCAGAGATGTCACGCAAAATCTCAAGAGATTCATCCAGCATTTCCTCGAAGTCGGTACCGTCTTCGATGATGCTCTTGATGATCTGCTCGTGCTCCACGTCATCCAGCTCGTATTTCCACTCGGCATCGCCGGACTTGAAGTAGACGGTCTTCATCGGTAGCTCCTGGTCAAAAATAAGGAGGGACCGGCCACATGGGCCGTGATGTTTAACACCCGGGCGATGCCGATGGTCTCCTCGGTCCCGCGAACGCCGCCCGCCCACCAAAGGGCTTCGGCGAACCATCGTTAATCTTGAACCAAAATGCAAGCCGTGCTCGACGTCCGTCGCAATCATCTTGGCATATCGCATTGCGGCAAGGGGGAGGGCGGGTGAATCGGCGGCGCCGGATGGGGCGCACAGGCTCTCGTCAAGGCGGATATTTATCGCTAGGATAATCGCCGCAACCACAGAAAATCATCATGGCACACGAAGCGAACTTTTCCTTTGACGGCATTCCGCTGCTGGCGTCCCTGACGCCGGCCGAGCGCGAGGATCTGGTGCGCCAGTCGCGCTGGAAACGCTATGCCATGGGTGAGCATATCATCGACGGCCAAAGCGATAGCCGCGACCTTTACTTCATCGTCGAGGGCACGGTGCGGGTGGTCAATTACTCGCTGTCGGGGCGGGAAGTGGCGCTGGACGATATCGGTCCGGGCGGCTATTTCGGCGAGCTGGCGGCGCTGGACGGCGGTCCACGTTCGGCCTTTGTCATGGCCCATGGCGGCGACGCGGTGACCGCCGCCATGCCGCACGAGGTGTTTCTCGCCCTTTTGGCCCACAAGCCGACCATCTGCATGGCCATCATGATGCGGTTGGCCCGCATCGTCCGCCAATCCACCGACCGCATCATGGATCTAAGCACGCTGGGCGCCAATAACCGCGTCCATGCCGAATTGCTGCGCCAGTCCTGGGCTTTCACCACCGATGGCCGCACGGCGGTAATTTCGCCGATTCCTCTACATGCCGATATTGCCAGCCGCGTCAGCACCACCCGCGAAACGGTGGCGCGCGTGCTTAGTGAACTGGCTAAGTCCGGCATCGTTGAGCGCACCAAGGATGCTCTGATGGTGCGCGATATGACCCGGTTGGCCGTTCTGGTTGAAGACGTGCGGGGAAATTAGGTGGCTGTGATGAACATCACAGCCACGTTGGCTGGGGCAGATATGATCTTCCTCGATACCGGTGACCACCCCTGGCGGATGCCGGTCTCATTTTCCCTCAAGAGAAACTTATAAGGGCCGAGCTTGTCTCGGCCCCTTTTTTTTGGTCAGGAGGCACTGTCATGACAGCGGAGAAATGGCGGCGCGGCTTCATCGTGGTTGCCGGGTTGAGCGGCGCGCTGGCGGTCGGCATGGGGGCCTATGCCGCGCATGGGTTGTCCGGAGTGCCCCAGGAGTTGGCCGAAAAGGCCTCGCGCTTCGAGATCTATCACGCTCTGGCATTGCTGGCGGTGGCGCAGATGCAGGGCTCGGGCGGACGGCTTGCCGTGGTATCGGGGCTGTTGTTCACCATCGGCTCGCTGCTGTTCTGCGGGGCGCTCTATGGTATGGCTGTCTGCGGTTGGGCGGTGGGGTTCGTGGCGCCTTATGGCGGCAGCGCATTCATTCTGGGCTGGCTGGCCTTGGCCGGCGCGGCCCTGGCCGAGCGCCGTCCGTGAACCACGGATATTGCCGCCGTTGCCATCGAATGGTACGACAGTGGCGGGCATTGGAAGGGGAGAGTGGGATGACCGGCGCGATAAAGGGTAGCGAGAAATTTGCGGTGCTCGATCTGGAACCGCTGACTCAGGCCTTTGGCGAGTTCGGCGAGGACGTGCTGGAAACACTGGACTTGTTTCTGACCAGCACATGGCCCTTGCTGAAGGACGTCGAGCGCCACTTGGCCGCCGATGACCTTAACGGGGCGGGCGAGGCGGCGCATTCGGCCAAGGG
>Ga0116225_1002220_pt1 | contig 13354 bp, 10 predicted proteins | sample Sb_taG_8_FD_88968 | JGI IMG/M metagenome (GOLD analysis project Ga0116225, IMG submission 88968) | Peat soil microbial communities from Weissenstadt, Germany - Sb_50d_c_BC metaG | ecosystem: Environmental > Terrestrial > Soil > Wetlands > Peat | place: Germany: Weissenstadt | collected 2010-09-21 | reverse complement strand
CCGCGCGCCAACTACGCAAGCGCGTTGAGCGCACGAGCCGCGGAAGTGTGCCGGGAATCAGATCCGTCGGCCGCCCCTCCGTCTCCGCCATCTCCTTCTCAACAAACCTCTCGCTTACAGAACTCCAGGAACCGCACAAACGGATCTCCGGACCTCGGCGCCGAAGAATCTCTCGCGGAGTTTCGCGAGCTCCTCTTGAGCGCCGGCGGTCAGGTCGTCGCTGAACTTATGCAGCGCCGCCCCAAGCCCGATCCGGCCACGCTCATCGGCTCCGGCAAAGTGGAAGAGATCGCCGGCATCGCGGCCTCCACGCAAGCTGACCTCGTTCTCTTCGATCACGACCTCTCGCCCACGCAACTGCGCAACCTCGAGGCCGCGTTGCGTTGCCGCGTCCTCGATCGCACGCAGCTCATCCTCGACATCTTTGCTCGCCACGCCCGCACCCGCGAAGGCCAATTGCAGGTGGAACTCGCGCAGCTCGAGTACATGCTCCCGCGCCTCACCGGCCGCGGCAAAGCCATGTCGCAATTAGGCGGCGGCATCGGCACCCGCGGGCCCGGCGAAACACAGCTCGAAACCGACCGTCGCCGCATTCAGCGCCGTATCGATCAACTCAAGCTCGACCTTGAAGGCGTCCGTCGCGTGCGCCGCCAGCAGCGTCAGCGCCGCGAAGCCGTTCCCGTCCCGACCGTCGCGCTCGTCGGCTACACCAACGCGGGCAAAAGCACGTTGTTCAACTGCGTCACCGGTGCGCAGGTGCTTTCCTCGTCCCGCATGTTCGCCACGCTCGACCCCAAATTGCGCGCCGTTGAACTGCCCAGCCGCCGGCGCGTGCTGCTGTCTGACACGGTCGGCTTCATCCGCAATCTTCCCCACACGCTGGTCACCAGCTTTCGCGCCACGCTCGAAGAAGTCGAGCAGGCTGAAGTACTCATTCACGTGCGCGACGCTTCATCAAGCTATGGCGAAGAGCAAAAAGCCCAGGTCGAAAAAGTCCTTGGCGAGCTCGAATCTCTTGCCAAGCCCCGCATCGAAGTCCTGAATAAAATCGACCTGCTCTCTGAAGACGAGCGCGCGGCCTTGCTGTCTCGCACCAACACCTGCCCAAAAGGTGAAAGCGCGGTAACGCCCGCGTCGGCGCTTACCGGCGAAGGTGTCGAGTCTCTCCTCGCCGCCATCGACGCCGCTCTGCGCTCCGATCCCGTCGTTGATGCAGAATTCCGCATTCCGCAGCACGAAGGCGCTGCGCTCGCAGCCGTTGAAGCCGGCATGATCATTCACACCCGCGAATACGAGGGCAACCTTGTCCGCCTCACGGTCAGCGGCCCGGCCTCACTCGTTGGCCGCATGCGCCGTTTCCGCGCAGAAAAATCCGCGTAGCCTTCGGAAAGGAATTATGGGATTGTCATCCTGAGCGAGGTCGCTCGAATTTTTTGCGAGCGACGAGTCGAAAGACATGCTACTTCCTTTTATAGGTGCCAGTAACAAATTACTTCGTCAGGTTGTAAATCAGCCCGTAGGGGTCCTTCACATAGCAGCGAGGAAATTCCGGCTCATCTTTCACGATCTCGCATCCGATCGCCACCAACCGCGCCTTCGCCTCTTCCACGTCAGCCACTGTCACCTCCAGCACAGGGCCAAGCGCCGGTCCCTCTTCAATAAACAGGTTGATGTGGTCCCCGTGCAGGTCAATCCACCGATCATGCTCACCGGTGATTGTGAAGCCCAGTTCCTTCACATAGAAGCCCGCCGCTGCCTTCGGATCCAGCGCTTGTATCAGAATGTCTGTGCCGAATGTATTTGCCACATGGTCTCCTCATAAGCCGCAGACAGACAAAGGGGCCATTCGCCTGCCGTTCAACCCCGCTTCCAACCGCCGCGCTGCCCGCCGGGCCGCGAGAATCCGGGCTTTCGGTCGCGCCCGCCTTGGCCACGAAACTTGCCAAACCCTCCCGGCTTCGCGCCAAACTTCGCACCCGTCTGAAAGCCCTTGCTCTTTCCGCCTTCGAACCGTGGCTTTCCCTCGCCGGCCCGTTCGAGGGCTGGCCGCTCTCCGCGTCCGAACTGCGGCCTTTCACTTCGCGGGAAAGCCGGCCGCTCACCGCGTGGCGGAAATGGCTTACGCCGCTCGCCATCGAAGCGGCCTCCTCCACCCTCACGCCGTGGACCACCCTCACGCCGTGGACCGCCCTCGCGCCGCGGAGGCCCGCTAAATCCCGGCTTCTTGAAACCTGGCTTCGCACCAAACGGGCGCTGCCCTTCGCGCCGCCCACGGTCGCCCCAAGCCTGGGGTCCTCGCGGACCGCTCTCCATCCGTGGCGAAGAGTTTTCGCCACCACGAAAGGGCTTCCCTCCGCCCTGAAACGGCGCCCCACCGCGCTCGCGCCGTTCTCCGCCGCCAAACGGCCTTCTCTCTCCACGTTCGCGCCGTTCTCCACCTGCAAACGGCCTTCTCTCTCCGCGCTCGCGAAACTCCCGGTCCCGCGGCTGCCATTCCTTCTTCGGTTCACGCGCCGGGCCCTGACCCTGCGGACGTTCACCTTGACCCGCCGGACGATCACCCGGCCCCCAAGGCTTCTGCCCGCGCTGTTCCTTCCGGCCGAATTGTCCCCCTGGCCTCTCAAAGCGCGGCTTCGCAGCCTGGTTGCGGCGTTCGCGGAATTTGCCGCGCTTCTCCGCCGCAATCCCTGCCTCCTTCGGCAGCACCCGGTCAAGATTCACACGCCGCGGCTTGATCTTGCCCTCAGCGGTCAATCGCAGAGCGTTCACTTCATCCGTCGACAGCTCGCGCATCTTCCCCGGCTCCACGTCCAGCACGAGCGGCCCGTATCCCACGCGCCGAATCTTCTCGGCAAAATGTCCGATGGCCGCGAACATCTTGCGCAACTCGCGGTTTCGTCCTTCGGTCAGCACCACCTCATACCAGGGGTTGTCGCCATGGCGTACCTGATGTACTCGCGCCGGCGCCGTCTGCACATGCTCCGAGCCCTTCTCGCCCCTCTCGATCGCCAGACCGCCGCGCAGCCGCTCCAGTTCCGCCTCGCTTGGTTGTCCAGCAACCTTCACCAGGTATGTCTTCTCCACTCCCGATCCGGCCTTCGTCAGCAAGTTGGCCAGCTCGCCATCGTTGGTCATCAACAACAGGCCTTCGCTCTGGTAGTCGAGCCTTCCCACCGGATACACCCGTTCCTGCATCTTCGCGAAGAACTTCATCACCGTAGGCCGGCCTTCGGGATCGCTCACCGTGGTCACGAAGCCCTTCGGCTTGTTCAGCAGGAAATACCTGTGCCGCTCCGCGCCATGCAGCAGTTTTCCGTCCACGCGAATATGGTCGCGCGCAGCATCGGCCTTGCTTCCCAACGTTGTCACCACTTGCCCATTCACCATCACGCGGCCCGCTACGATCATCTCTTCCGCGCGCCGGCGGCTGGCAACTCCAGCCTTCGACAAAATCTTCTGCAGCCGTTCGAGCTTCCCCGGTTCCCGCGCCTCGTCCGCACCTGCAAAGTCAGCCGCGGCCTCCGTATCTGTCGCCGCCGCCGCGTCCTTCGCCGCTTGCCTTGCGCGTTCTTCCTTCGCCAGTCGTGCCGCTCCGCGCCCGGGTCCGGCTTCCAGGCCCGCGTCCATCGCCGCCAGGTTCGTGTCGGCCCGAAACGCCTCCATCTCCACCTTCGCGTGAGCTTTGGCTTCGCCCGTGTAGGTTCGGCCTTCGCCATCCGTCGTGTCCCCGACCGGATCAACAACCGGGTCGCCAATCCCATATCCGGCGAAACTCACCTCAACTTTGGCTTTCGTCTTCCGAGCCTTCGTTGCCGGAGCTGCAGCCTTCGGTTTGGCCTCGCTCCCCTTTGAGGCGCGCTCTTTCACGCGCTCGACCGTCGGCTTGGCCCTTGTTGTGGCGGCCTTCACGCCCTTCCCGGGCTTGGCATTCGCAGCCCCTGCCTTGGCAGGCTTCGGCGTCGCCACTTTCTTTTTGGCCGCGGCCTTCTTCGTCTTCGCGCCGGTTTCTTTCGCCCGCGCCGCTAACTCCACTGAGGCAGACGCGCGCTTTGCCGCAGGCGCGGCCGATTTCCGTTTTACTTTTTCCGTCATGGGAAAGCCTCGGTTCCTGATTACTCGGGATCGCCCGGTGCGCGCTCGCCACTTTGTGTTGAGCCGTCTAGGTTAGATTCCGATTCCGGCGCGGGCTCATTCTGCTCGACACTAAGATCGGGGTTGAACTCCTCGGTCGCAGGCGCCGCCGTTTCCGCGTTCGCTTCCGATTCCGGCTCCTCCAGTTCGCTGGCGGCCATCTTTTCAAACTCCTCCATCGACGGCAGCTCAGAAACATCTTTCAACCCGAAGCGCAAAAGGAACTCGCGCGTGGTCTTATAAAGAATCGGCCGGCCCACGACCGGTTTGCGTCCCGCCGTGGTGATTAGCTTGCGTGCCAGCAGCGACCCAAAAACCCCCGATGAATCCACGCCGCGAATTTCGTTCACCTCCGGCGCTGTCACCGGCTGCTTGTAGGCAATCACGGCCAGTGTCTCCAGCGCCGGCATTGACAATTTGAGCGGCGGTTTCTGACTCTTCACAAACGAGCGCACCGCATCGTGGCATTCCGGCTTCGTAGCCATTCGATATCCGCCGGCAATCTCGCGAATCTCAATGCCGCGCCCGTCCGCTGCGTACTCTGCGATGAGCTCGTCCAGCAGTTGCCTGATTACGGCGCGAACCTCGCGCTCGCGCAACTTCGCAGCCCGTTTTGCCTCCGCTTCGATCGCAGCCTCGTCCGTTGGTCCGGGTTCCGCAGCAGGTTCCGCGTTCGCTTCGCCGGTCTCAGGCAATGATTCCGTTTCTTGCGGAGCTAGCACAGAATCTTCTAGTCTCTTTGACTGCGAGCTCTCATCTTCAACGTCTTCGCCCGCAGCTTTGCTTTCCTCTCCCGCCTCGCCAGTTGCAACCGGCTCCAGCTCAAGGTAGGGAAAAGCATCGTTGAGCTGCGACGCTGAATTCTGCGGCGTTTCCGGCGCCGCTTCGCGGACTTCCGCCGCCGCGGCATCCTGCTCGGCCTTCCACTCCAACGCTTCGTCAGCAAACAACGCGGCCAGTTGGGCCGGCATCACCGGCTCGTCAACGGCATAAATCACGGCTTCAAGCTTTGCTTTCAGGCTCATGTGCGCATCAGGCACCCCGTCAGAACTCAGGCGCCATTCTGTATGGTACCGGATGTGCCTTTCCCTCTGCCTCTTTCCCCAACCTGGCGCCGCTCTTGCTTCCAAAATAGAAGCGCTGAATGCGCTTTTCTCCGAATCGCAATCCTGCGCACTCACCTCAAAGCAGTTCAGAACGACAATCACACCAGCCGCTGCGGCATACCGCGGTATTCTCAAACTCACTGCTCTCCCGCAGGGAGGTCCCCGATGGATGAGTTCGAAAAGCTGATCGATGCTGCAAAGCGCGGTGCATTGGAAGACGTAAAGGTCATCGTTCGCGACCATCCGGCATGGGTCAGCCAGAAAGATGAAGAGGGTGCAACGCCCCTTCACTATGCAGCGCTTGGTGGGCATCGCCCCGTCGTCAAGTTCCTCGTGCAGCAAGGCGCGGCAGTCAACGCTACCGACTCGCAATTCGGGGCGACGCCTGCGGGATGGGCGATTGAGTATCTCCGCGAGATGGGCGCCTTTCTCGGGATCGAGCTTGCTGACCTCGCGTTCGCGATCCAGCGAGGCCACATCGATTGGGTTCGTCGATTCCTTCAGCGATTTCCAGCGCTTCGCCAAGCCAGCGATACCCAGGGCCGTCCCTTCAAACAACTCGCCGCTCAATCTGGCAATCCGGAAATCCTCCGATTGTTCGAATCGGATGCAGCCCAATAGTCCGGAACTCCGGCCAACCTGCGCGCAAACAAAAGGCGCCCGGCCCCGTCGGACGCCCTTCAATTTCAGAGCCCGGTCGCTCAGAAGAATGTATGGAACAGGAAGTAAAGCGCGCCCGAAAGCAGCGCTGCGGCCGGCAGCGTGAACACCCATCCCGCCGCGATATTCCGCACCGTCGACAAATGCAGTCCGCTGCCATTAGCGGCCATGGTTCCCGCCACGCCTGAGCTGAGGATATGCGTGGTAGAGACCGGCAGTCCCCACATGTTGGCGGCAAAGATCGTCACCATCGCGACAACCTCGGCGCTCGCGCCTTGCGCATAGCTCAGGTGCTGCTTGCCGATCCTTTCGCCGACGGTGATGACAATTCTCTTCCAGCCGACCATCGTGCCCAGGCCAAGCGCCAGCGCCACTGCCACTTTCACCCAATTAGGAATGTACTTGGTGCTCTTATCCAGCTTGTTCTCATAATTTTTCAGCACGGCTGTCTCCGCCGCACTGAAGGCTGGGTTGTGCGCCTGCTCCATCTGCCGCAGAGCCGCGCCGGTCAAGTACATGTCGTTGCGTACATTTGCTTGGTCGCGCGCTGGAACCGACTTGAAGCTCTTGTATCCCACAACCTCATGATTCACTTCCTTCACCAGCAGGCCCACAGCCAGCAGGGTGTCGGGCTGGAACTGTTTCGTCTGGATGTACTTGGTCACCTCGGCGCGCGCATCCGGATCAAGAGCCACCTCCGGATTCACGTGCTGGTCGAGGATGTGCCCCGCCTGCTCTGAAGCGGCGATGAAGCTCTGCACCTCCATCGGGCTCACAGCGTGATTCAGCGCGTATGCGGTGGGGACGGTCCCGATCAAAATCAGCATGATCAGACCCATACCCTTTTGCCCATCGTTCGAACCGTGAGAAAAACTTACTCCGGAACAAGTCAGAAGCAACAATGCGCGAATCGGCCAGGGAGGCGGTTGATGATTCGTCGGAGCTTCATAAAGTGAAGGAAACTTGATCAGCCGCTTTGACACAAAGATCAAAAGCGCGGCCAGGGTAAATCCCAGGAGCGGCGATACCAACAGAACCTTGAAAACCTTGATCGCCTGCTGCCAATCCACGCCAGAGCTTCCCGAGTTCGGATTCATGAACTGATTAGCCAGCCCCACTCCAATGATCGACCCGACCATGGTGTGCGAGCTCGATGCCGGCAAACCAAACCACCATGTGCCCAGATTCCAAAGAATTGCGGCGATCAGCAGCGCAAAGATCATCGAAAAGCCAGCGCCCGAGCTGACCTTGAGAATCAGCTCCACCGGTAGCAGCGTAATGATGGCGAACGCCACCGTGCCCGAAGAAAACAGCACGCCCGCCAGGTTGCAAAGTCCAGACCACACCACGGCAATGTTCGGCGCCAGTGAATTTGTATAAATCACCGTGGCCACCGCGTTCGCCGTATCGTGAAAACCGTTCACAAACTCAAACCCGAGCGCGATCACCAACGCCAGCCCTAGCAGAAGATAAGGCCAGATGCTCGTAACGGTCACACTGTCCAGATCTTTGGCGACGTGAACGCCGATGTAAGCCAGCCCGCTCAACAAGGCCAGCGCGAAGATCCACACACCGGCCTGGCTCGAATTTCTCTTAGGGCTGCGCTCAGTGAGGGAACGAGTCGATGAAATGACTGGAACTGCCGTCGCAAGATCGGCCATCAGAAATCTCCACGACGGCCGGAGAAATTCCGGGTCCGCCTGGGCCTCCGGCTGGAAGACTCAACAACGGTGCAACTTCTGAACTGAAATGGAGATGGATTTTGGCTGGAGAAAGACGATCCGGAGAATATGGCGTCCATAAAATCTCAACAACCGCAACGTTCCACGGTTGTTTACCCGGCGGTGAGGAAATTGAAACCGGGCTACAGCAAAGTCTACACCCGGCGGCCCAAACGGATGTGGAAGATCGCGGCCTTTACCCATGCTCACCGGTGAGCTCCGGTGACATCCGTCCTCGCATATCTATATGTAACTAAATAACTTATAGGTTTCGCGATCCTGTTCTCAATTCTGGGACGGCGGCTCGACCACCCCTTGACGCAAGCGCCGCCAAAAACCATGCCTTCCAGGAACTGGAGTCGCCTCATCTTGCCGAATCAAAATAAGTTACTCCGGAAGTGTCAGCGTGCCCTCAACCGCGAAGCCGCCAGCCACCCTCTCGGTTCCGGCGATCGGCTGCCCTCCGCCGATGCTTACGTGATAATCGCCCGCAGCGACCACCGGCTCGCCCGCCTCGGTGACCATGCACAGGTCGCGCGGCTTCAGCTCAAAATGCACCGTCGTTGATGCGCCCGGCTCCAGGTGCACGCGCTCGAATCCCCGCAGCGCACGCAATGGCGCGCCGGCAACCGGCGGAAAACTCAAATACAATTGCGCCACTTCGTCGCTCGCACGCGGTCCTGTATTCGTCACCGTCGCTTGCACCACAACCGTGTCCCCCGCATGCACCGCGCCGCTGGGCCCCTTCAAATCGCTGTAACGGAACTTTGTATAGCTGAGTCCATAGCCGAATGGATAAAGCGGCGTCCCGCTGAAGTAGCGATACGTCCTTCCCTTCATTGCGTAGTCTTCGAACGGCGGCAACTGATCCGCGCTCTTGTAGAACGTCACCGGCAGTCGTCCAGCAGGATCATTCGCTCCCGAAAGCGTCTCCGCGACCGCCGTTCCACCTTCTTCGCCGGGATACCACGCATCGAGAATCGCGTTCGCGTGCTCATTTGCCCACTTCACCGCCAGTGCGCTGCCGTTGGTCAACACCACCACCAGCGGCTTTTGCGCAGTCTCCACCGCTTCAAGCAGATTGCGCTCGGGCTCCGGCAAATCCAGGCTCGTCCGGTCGCCGCCTTTAAAGCCCGGCTCGCTCACCAGCATCTCCTCGCCCTCCAGCTTGCTGGTGATTCCCACCACAGCCACCACAACGTCTGCGTTTTGCGCGGCCACAACCACTGCGGGATCAACGCTCCGATCGACCTTGTGCCACAACAGCCTCACGTACAGTGGCGCATTGTCATCGGTCCGCTGATAGTCCACAACCACTCGGTACGGCTGGTCCGCTTCAAGATGAACCTGGCCCATGTGCGCCTCCACTCCGTGCGGATAGTTCGCATTGCTCACACTCTTGCCGTCAAGAAACAGCCGGAAGAACCCATCCGTCTCGATCCCCAGGCTGTAATCGCCCGTCTCTTTCGGTGTCAGCGTTGTCTCCCATTTCACTGTCAGCGGCTTGGCGTCGGCTGCGGCGGCCGGCACCGTCTCAGCCGTCGTATCGATTCCCGCCTCGATGCGGGTCGCCAGCGCAGTCCCTATCGAGCTCTCATTGTTCGTGAACCCGACGATGTTTGTGCTGAAATAGCTGGCCTTCGCGCCGGGTTGCCCCTCCGTTGTCAGCACCGCGTTCGGCACCGGCTCGGTCTGCTTGCTCAGGAATCCCGTTCCCTGCACATAGTTGATCGTGTCGCCCGCAAACTCTTTCTTCATTCCCTCCAGGATCGACACCGTGTGCGCAGGAATCCCGTTGTAGTTGCCCAGCAGCACAGGCGTCTGATCCGCCAGCGGCCCCACCACCAGGATCTTTGTCCCAGTCGATTTCAGCGGCAACACGCCGTCGTTCTTCAACAGCACCATCGACTCGTTGGCCAGCTTCAGCGCCAGCTCGCGATGCGCCGCGCTATTCAGTTCGCTTGAGTCGATCTTTGTATAAGGCACCATCTCCGGCGGATCGAACATCCCCAGCTTGACGCGCGCCGTAAACAACCGGATCAGCGTCGTGTCGATCTCGCTTTCCTTCAGGTATCCCTCTTTCACTGCGTCAAGATACGGCTTGTAGTCGTGATCGTCGGTGACCTTGGCGCGAAAATCTACGCACTCGTTGTCCATCCCGCGCTCCAGGCTGATCGCCGAGGCCTGCGCCTGGGTCGGCTCGTAGTGGTGATTCTCGAAGATGTCGCGCACCGCTCCGCAATCCGACACCACGTATCCCTGAAATCCCCATTTGCCGCGAAGCTGGTCATCGAGCAGGAACTCGTTCGCGCACGCGGGCTCTCCATTGATGCTGTTGTAGGCGCACATCACGCTGTCAGCCTTGCCCTCCGTCACCGCCGCGCGAAATGCCGGCAGATACGTGTCGAGTTCATCATGCTTGCTCACCGTCACGTCGGCCTTGTGACGTGTCGGTTCCGGCCCGCTGTGCACGGCAAAGTGCTTGGGTGTTGCGATCACCCGGTAATAATGCGGATCGTCGCCCTGCATTCCCGTCACGAACGCCACGCCCATCCGCGCCGTTAAAAACGGATCCTCGCCGTACGTCTCCTGGCCGCGCCCCCACCGCGGATCACGGAAAATGTTGATATTCGGCGCCCAGAAATCCAGCCCATGAAAAATGACGCTGTCCCCGCCATTCGCGGCCAACGATTGCTCATGCACAACCCGTGCCTCGGTGCTGATGTCCACGGCCATCTCGTGAATCTTCGCGGTGTCGAAGGTCGCCGCCACCCCGATCGGCTCCGGAAACTCAGTGGTGTCGTTCACAGCCACGCCGTGCAGCGCCTCGCTCCACCAGTCGTAGCCCGGCACGCCCAGCCGCGGAATCGCGCGCGCCTGGTTCACCAGCTGGCTCGCCTTCTCCTCGAGAGTCATCCTGTGCACCAGGTCCGCAGCGCGCTGTTCGGCAGGCAGATTCGAATTCAGGTACGCAGGCTTCTCCCCAGTCTGCGCCGGCACCAGCCTCGCCGCTCCCAGCACAACCAGCCCCGTCATCACCATCCGCATTCCAATCATCGTCGTCCTCTCCCGTCTCGCTGCCCCATCCTTGCGGGCGCCTTTGTCTTTGCCGCAAGGGTGGGATGGCCCCCGAATGAACCACAAAATCATCGGCTGCACTTCCGTGCGTAGAGTTTCTTGTGCCCTCAGCGGCCCACTCTAATCGCCGCATTCCTTCGCTGTCAACAATCCGCCACCATGCAAAATCGCTTTAGATCAGGCAACCCCAGTCTCGTCCTGCATCGCAAATCAGGAGCTCTCCGAGGCCTTGATTCCGACACCTGGTTCGACAGATCCAACCGCGCCGATGATGCCCAGGCGCCTCACCTCTGCGGAATAACTCCGCCAACTCCGCTAACCCCGCTCTTCCCCTGATCACTGACCCCTGACCACGGTTTCGGTGTAACCTTTCTGCGGTCACACGCGTAAACCCAATCAGAAAGGGAAGACGGATGCCGGAACGAGCGAGCAGCGTGCTGGATCTCTTTCAGCAAGGTGATCTCGACGCATTCGAATCGCTCTTCCGCACGCATCAGCGCGCCGTTTATGGCTGGATCCTGCGCATCGTCCGCGATCCGTCGGCCGCTGAAGATCTCACGGTCGAGACGTTCTGGCGCATCCATCGCGCACATGCGCGTTTTCAGTCCGAACGTTCTTTCGAGCCCTGGGCGCGTCGCATTGCCACGCGCGCTGCACTCGACTGGCTCCGCGCGCGGCGGCCTGAAGTTGAGCTCACCGATCAGGTTCTTGCCGATCTTCCCTCCGCGCCCGCGGCCGATCCCGGCGTCACTGCCGACATTCGCCGCAGAACCGCGCAGGCGTTCGCGCGATTGCCTTATCGCCTGCGCACTGCGGCAATTCTCGCCGTTGTTGAGGAACAGCCGCACAAAGAAGTGGCCGCCGCACTCGGCATTACGGTCACCGCCGTGAAACTGCGCGTCTTTCGCGCCCTTCGATTGTTGAGAAAAGATCTGGAACGACAAGGAATCAAGCCATGAATGCACACCCCGGAAAGCGAATCGACGACGATCGGATCAAGGAACTGCTCACTCAGGCCCTTCCGCCGGTCGAGCCGGATGTCGAGCCGGCTCGCGACCTCTGGCCCTCGGTGCTCCGGCGCCTCGATACCGAACCCGCAGCGCCGGCGTCAGGCTCGCTGCGCCGCAACTGGTTCGACCTGGCGCTTCTTGCCGGCCTCATCGTTTTCGCGGCCTCATTCCCGGCCACGATCCCGGTCTTTCTCTATTACTTGTGAGCTGAAAGCTGAAAGCTGAGAGCTGACAGCTTGAAGCGACTGAAAGGAGCTTCACCATGTCCACCCATCCATACCTTCGCGCCTATCTCGCCGGAATCTTTGTGCCAACTCTCATCCTGCCGCTGATGCTCACGGCGTTCATCGTGCTGCGCCTCGTGCTGCAAGTGCCGGTGCCCATTGAGCGGGGGCTCGTTTTTCCTTTAGCTCTTGTTCCCGTGGTGTGGGGATTGTGGAGCGTGCTTTGGCTCGGTTCGCATGAGCACACTCACCTCAACGTGGGGGTGCACGGCGCTATTCTGCCCTTCTTGCTGTTGCCTGCAGGAGCCTTCATCGCACATGCCTCGGGCGTGGTCGCGTTCGGAGCTACCAGCGTTACCTGGTTCCAGGCCCTCCAGATCCCCTACGTACTCATCGCCTGCGGCTTTTGCTGCGGCGTCGCCGCCTACTACCTGGTCTGGAAGTACATCGTCGGCTTCGTCAACCGCGTTCTCGGCATTGCGGCGTAGCGCTGGCCCCAACTGCCGCCGGTCCCTGGCACCGTCGGTCTCCTGACGGCCGGGGGCCACGCCAGCAGCGATCACTGAATGACTGACAACTGAGAACTGACAACTGAAAACCGATAGCTGAAAGGAGCCCCCATGTTCGTACTTGTTCGCACCCTCACTTACGCCACCATCTTTGTCGGGCTCCTGTTCATCTATCTGCCAGCGCGGCTCCTCGCGTGGAGCGGGATTGTCCACCCGATCAGTCTGGGCTGGCCACAGATTATTGGCCTCGTCATTGGCAGCGGCGGCGCGCTGCTTGCCCTCGCCTGCATCAGCGCCTTCATCTTCATCGGCAAAGGCACTCCAGCGCCTTTCGATCCGCCACGCCGCCTCGTCGTCCGCGGACCCTACCGCTTTGTTCGCAATCCGATGTACATGGGCGCAGCTCTCGTTCTCGCTGGAACTGCTCTCTACTATCAATCCGCTGTCCTGCTCGCCTTCCTCGCGCTCTTCATCCTGGCCACGCATCTTTTTGTCGTGATTTACGAAGAACCCACGCTCCACCGCAGCTTCGGATCTGACTATGTGGCGTACTGCGACCATGTCCGCCGCTGGCGGCCGACGGCCTCGCGCAGTTAGCTTGGCTCAGACTTCAGTGATGTGACACTTGGCGAACAGTCACAGTCGCCCAAACAAGCGCTGCAGCCTCGACTAGCCGGCTGTGATTGAAGCTGATAGCCGACTGGTGAAAGCTGGCACCTAGCAGCTAGCAGCTGCCTTTGAAAAAATCCCCAAGCCCCGCCCGCTCCGCATGCGCCGCCATCGATGCTTGAATCGTAAGCGCCAGCTCCAATGCCGCCCGTCCCTGCCGCGCCGTGACCTTCGGTTCGCGCCGCGTCCGCACCGATTCCAGGAACGACTCAATCTCGAGCTTCAACGGCTCGCCCGGCGTCACAT
>Ga0116225_1002190_pt1 | contig 13451 bp, 10 predicted proteins | sample Sb_taG_8_FD_88968 | JGI IMG/M metagenome (GOLD analysis project Ga0116225, IMG submission 88968) | Peat soil microbial communities from Weissenstadt, Germany - Sb_50d_c_BC metaG | ecosystem: Environmental > Terrestrial > Soil > Wetlands > Peat | place: Germany: Weissenstadt | collected 2010-09-21 | reverse complement strand
TGCGATGGCGGCGTGTAAACGAGGACCTGATTCCCTTCGACTTTCACGGGCGCGAGCTGCAACGCTCCGGCGACGAATGTTCCGCCCGGCGAAGGACGCTCGGAGTTGAACACATAAGTCGTCTGCCCGCCTGAGCCCGACTGCATTTCCGATTTGCCAGTCCCGATGACCGCGAACGTGTCCGGCACGGTGATTTTGAAATTCGAGGTGTAGCGGTTCGACGGATAATTCGTTAGCGGAAACCAGCGCGCAGGAAGAAGCAAGTAGGCGCTGTCTTTGTCCACGGAACCCAGCCGGATGCCCTTGGTCGGACTGTCATCTTCGAGAGAAAGAGGCCCGGCGTACTCAAACGTCACAGTCGCCGTTTTTCCCGCGACGAGCGCTTCCGGCAAATTTACCCGCAGATCGAGCGGATTATTGCGGTCGCGATCGAATTCCAGTGGCTTGCCGTTTGCGCCGAGAACCGAGATCACTTTCAAATCCTGGTGCAGCTCGACCAGCAGCGTCCGCGCTGGAGCGTCGGCGAGGAATTCCACCTTCGCTTTCGCCGAGATCGTTTGGTCGGCGGGATGAAGCGTGACGTCCACGTCATAGTGCGTGGCGTGCGCGGGAAAGCGCGAAGGCGCCTGGGCGCCCGCGGCGCTGGCAAACGAAAGGGAAATGAGGGTAAGAATCGCCGCTGCAGGTGTCAGCGCGAACGTCGAAATCCGCTTGGTGGTGTTGGGCACAGAATTTCCTTTCGCTTCTGTAAGATACCAAATGCGCCCGTCCAGTTGCTTTCAGGATTTCGCCGGGAGTATGGCCGCGAGCGCATCGGCGGCGCGATCGATGGCGCCCCCGGGCCCTAGGCGCCGGCGGACTTCCGCCAATTCGCGCTTCATTTCTTCGCGATCGGCCTCGGAACCGAGAAGCCGCCGCACTTCGGCTTCGACGCGCGGGCCAGTAAAATCGTCCTGGACCAATTCCGGGACGACGCGCTTACCTGCAATTAGATTCACCATGGCCAGAAATGGAGCGCGAATCATGCGGCGAAGGATGAACGCGCTCGTCTGCGAGACGCGATAGACGACCACCATGGGCGTGCCGAGCAGTGCAGCTTCGACGGTCGCGGTACCGCTCGAGACGATGGCGCAATCGGCGCTGGCGAGCACATCGTACGGCGCGCCGGCAATTCGCTTTATCACCAGGCCCGGACGCAAGTAGCGCTGAAAGAAGCCCTCTTCGAGCCCCGGCGCCGCCGCCATTGTGAACTGCGGGCGCAAATCGCGCGCGAGGCCCTCGCAGGCATCGAGCATCGCAGGCAAATTCAACGAAATCTCCGTCGGGCGGCTACCAGGGAGCAGCGCGACGATCGGCTTCGATGAGTCCAGGCCCTGCGCCGCGAGGAATTCGGCGCGGGTCGCGTTAGGCTTCACGACATCCACGAGCGGATGACCGATGAAATCCACGGGGATCCCTGCCTTGCGATAGATTTCCTCTTCGAATGGAAACATGACCAGGACGCGGCTCAGATTTTTCTTCATGGCATGAATGCGCCACGGACGCCACGCCCAGACCTGCGGCGCGATGAAATAGACCACGGGAATGTTCAGGCGATGAAGTTTCTTGGCCAGCGGCAAATTCGTGCCGGGGGAATCGACGACGATCGCCAGAGCCGGTCGGCGGCTTGCGGCTTCTTTGCGCAGGCGGCGCAGAATCTTGAGGACCGTCGGAACTTTATGGATGACTTCGGTGATGCCCAGGACAGCGATTTCTTTGGCGTCGGCGATGATTTCAACGCCGGCTTCGCGCATGCGCGGGCCACCCATGCCGAAAATGTGCGCTCCTGTGCGAGTTTGCAGCGCCTTCGCGAGCCGCGCAGCGTGCATATCGCCGGAAGCCTCGCCCGCCGAGATCAGAATTTGTGGAGCGGAGTTCGATGGCACGGCTCAGTCGTCAGCGGGAAGCGGTCCGGCGGGGCCTGCCAGCGCCGCGCCAGGAATCGAGACTTGAAGTTCCTGATCCTTGTACTGGAGTTGATAAAGGCGATAGTAAATGCCGCGGCGTGCGAGCAATTCCTGATGCGAGCCTTCTTCGCGCAGCCTGCCTTTGTGGAAGACCAGGATGCGATCAGCGTGCTGAATGGTGCTGAGGCGGTGCGCGATAACCAACGCGGTGCGGCCTTCGAGCAGGCGATCGAGCGCCTCGCGGATCATCAGCTCGGTCTTGGTGTCCACGCTCGAGGTGGCTTCATCGAGAATCAGGAATGTAGGATTGTGCGCAAGTGCGCGCGCGAAGCTTATGAGTTGTCGCTGGCCGACGGAAAGCGTGGCGCCGCGCTCGGTGACGTCGGAAGCGACACCGGACGGAAGCGAGCGCACAAAATCGCCGAGGCCGACTTCCTGAATGGATCGCTCGACGGTGGCGCGATCGATTTCGCTGCCGAGACGCACATTCGATTCGATCGTGCCGGTGAAGAGAAATGGATCCTGCAGCACGATTCCGAACTGACGGCGCAAATCGTCGACCTTTAGGTCGCGAATATCAATGCCGTCGAGAAGAATCTCTCCGCGCTGAATTTCATACATGCGCAAAAGAAGCTGAATTAGCGTGGTCTTACCCGCGCCGGTATGGCCGACGACCGCGACCGTCTGGCCGGGCAGAATGCGGAACGAAATGTCGCGGAGCACCCAATCATCGTCTTTCGGAGCAGCGCCGCCGCGGTAGGCAAACCAGACATTGCGGAATTCGATTTCGCCGCGCGGCGAGTGAATCGTGCGCGGCGCTGCCGCTTCGATCGTCGTCAGCGGCTCATCGAGTAGCTTGAAGATTCGCTCGGAGGCGGCCATAGCCGTTTGCAGAATGTTGAATTTGTCGCTCAAGTCCTGAATCGGACGGAAAAATCGCTGCGCCCAAAGCATGAAAGCCACGAGCAGGCTGGCCTTCAGCGTTCCATTGATCACACGAACGCCGCCATACCAGAAAACCAGCGCAATCGCCGCGATGCTGAGAAATTCCACCGCGGGATAAAAATAGGCAAACGCGTTGATGGCGTCCTTGTAGGCGTCCATGTGCACGCGATTCAGCTTTTCGAATTCCCGCCGCGATTTGCGTTCGCGGTTGAAGAGTTGCACGACCGCCATGCCGGTGATGTGCTCCTGCAAGAACGCGTTGATGCGCGCGATGGCGGTGCGGATGCGCCGGTTGGCGTCGCGCACCTGGTTGCGGAAGATCAGCGTAGTTATCAGCATCAGCGGCAGCGGCGAAAGAGTCGCGAGTGCCAATTTCACGTCGAACCAAAGCAGCACGACCACGAGACACAGCAGCACGAAGAAATCGTTCAGAATGGCCACCACGCCGGACGCGAAAAGGTCATTCAGTGCGTCCACGTCGGTGGTGACGCGAGTGACCAAACGCCCGACCGGGCTCTTGTCGTAGAAACTTAGCGGCAGGCGCTGCAAGTGCACGAAAATCTCGCGCCGCAGGTCGTACATAATGTCCTGGCCCACGCGCTGCATCACGCGCATTTGGATGTATTGCAGGACGAAACTGAATATCAGCGCGCCGAGGAATGCCAGCGTGATCAAACCCAGAATGCGCATTCCGTCCGCGAATGCGCGATGGTGCTGTAATACCGGAGTGATGGAAGAGTCGATGGCGATCTTGAACAAGTAAGGCCCGATAATTTCCACGGGAGCGACCGCAAGCGCCAGCGCCAACGCGAAGAACACCCACCACTTGTACGGGCGCAGGTATTGCATCAAACGCCGCGTCAGGTGCGAGTCGTATATTTTTCCTAACGCTTCTTCTTCTCGGATATCGCTCATGCGCGCGCGAGTTCCTCTTCCAGCAGTTGCTTCTGATAAAGATCGGCATAGTAGCCGCCGATGCCCAGCAGTTCCGAATGAGTGCCGCGCTCGACGATGCGGCCGTCCACCAGCACTATGATCTGATCGGCGTCGCGTACCGTCGAGCAGCGGTGCGAGACGATGATCGTGGTGCGCTCCTTCATCACTTCGCGGAGATGGTTAAGGATGCGTTCTTCGGTTTCCGTGTCCACGCTCGAAAGCGCGTCATCGAGCACCAGAATTTTCGGATCGCGAATCAACGCGCGGGCCAGCGCGGTGCGCTGCTTTTGCCCGCCGGAAAGCGTGATGCCTCGCTCGCCCACCATGGTCTCGAATTTTGCGGGGAATTCGGTGATCTCCGCATAGATGCTCGCGCTCCGCGCCGCGTCTTCGATCTCCGGCTCGCTCGCGTCGTCGACGCCGAAGGCGATGTTCTCTGACAGTCTCTCGCTGAACAGAAATGTGTCCTGCGGCACATATCCGAGAGCCCGGCGCAAGGCGCCGAGCGGCCACTCGCGAATCGAGCGTCCGTCGAGCGTCAGCGTGCCCGGTGGCGCTTCCCAAAGTCTGGCGACCAGCGCGGCCAGAGTCGATTTCCCGCTGCCGGTCGGGCCCACAATGGCGAGCGTCGAGCCCGCCGGTATGTTTAGGTTGACATCCTTCAACACCGGCTTGGGTTCCTTGCCATTACCGCCCGTTGGATACGCGAAAGTCAGATTCCGGAATTCGATCTCGCCGCGAATCTCGCCGGCTTCCCGCACCAGCGCCGAGTCCTCCGTTGCCACGCCGCTAAAGCCGACCGCGGCATCATCGATTGACGGCTTGGCTTCGAGAACGTAATTCATGCGTCCCATCGAAGCCGCTCCGCGCTGAAAAATATTCGTCACCCAGCCCAGCGCCACCATCGGCCAGATCAATTGCCCCAAGAACATGTAGAAGGCCACCCACTCGCCGAGCGATATGCGGCTCAGCATTACGAGCCGGCCGCCCTGCCAGAGCACCACCAAAAACGTCACGCCAATCAGCGCCGTCAGCGCCGGCATGAACATGCTCCAGGCAAGGATCAGTTTCATATTCTTCGAAACGTATTCGCGATTCACGCTGTCGAATTGCCGCGCTTCGGATTGCTCCTGGCGGTACGCGCGAATCACGCGCACCCCCGCAAGATTCTCCTGCGCCCGCGCGGAAAGGACCGCGAGCGACGCCTGAATCTTCTCGAACAAGTTGTGAATAATCTCGCCGAAATAGCGCACCGCGAATGCGACGAATGGGACAGGGATCAGCACGTACAACGTGAGTTTCGGCGATACCAGCAGCATTACCGCTACGGCCAAAATGAAGGAGACGATCGTTGTCCCGCTGTACATGATTCCAGGACCCAGCACCATGCGGACATTGTTGAGATCGTTCGTGCAGCGCGACATCAGCTCGCCGGTCCGGTTCCGCACGTAAAATTCCGGCTCGAGCTGCAACAGGCGCACGAGCAGATCATTCCGCAAGTCGTATTCGATTTCTCGCGAGACGCCGATCAGAATCCAGCGCGTCAGGAACGAGAAGATCCCTTTCAGCGCGATCGCGACGATCAGCGCGATGCAGAAAAATCCCAGAGCGTGCCGGTCGAGCGGTGCGTAATAGCGCGCTGCCAGATTCGTGAGCCAACCCATGCGGCCCGCAAGCGTGCTGAGCGGCGCGCGCGCCCCTTGCAAACAGTCAAAGATGATGCCCATCAGCAACGGGACGATGTTGCCGACGATGCCCATGGCCACCAGCGTGACGAGCCCGATCGTCATCCCGCCCTTGTAGCGGCCCAGGTACGGCAGCAGCCGCATGAGCTGCTTCCAACCGGGCACACGGGCCTCCGCGGCTTTGGTTTGAGGAATTGTTTGTGCCGCGGCGCTCATTTGGGACTCACGTCTGGGATTTCCAATTCCGGCGCTTCCCCGAGAAACTGGTCGAAATTGCGGTCGAGCGATTGGTAGCGCTTCACCTTCGAGTTCCAGCGTATCCCGATCGTCTGCTGGTATCCACCCGCGGGTTTATCGAGCGGCGTGAAATACATCACCAGGCCCTTATCCTCGTGCTGCTCGAACTGCAGGCGCCATGCCGGTACAGGTGCGAGCGGTGTTGCGCCGAGAAAGCCCTTCGTATTCTTCAAATGCTCGTCGCAAAGGAAAACCTGCTTCCAGGTCCCGCCGTCGTCCTCGACGATCGCCGCGCGCGTCAATATGGTTCCTGGCGCTTTGTTATCCGGCGTCTTCTTCAGGCGGTTGATCACCAGAATCTGCTGCTTGCCGGTCAACGCCAGATCTCCGAAGACCAGCACTTCGGCTTCCGAGCCCAGCGCGTTCTCGGCCACCTGCTCTATATCCGGCGGAATCGCCGGCGCTGCTGGTTTTGCAGCCTCTGCCTGCTGCGCGGGCGTCTCCGTCTTCGGATTAGACGCGCCAGAGCCGCCACAGGCACATAAAAAAAACGCGAGAATCGCCGCGGTGAGAATAATGCCCGGTTTCTTCAATCCGTCCCCCCGGGGAGCTCGCTGAAGTGAACTCTATTGTATCCGGCTAGGCGCGAGGTGAAAAGCGGCTCGAAGGCGCCGGTTTCATCGCGCCGCCAGAATCTCTTCGATGCGCGCCTCGAAGTTCTCTTCGCCTTCGGACCACAGCCGCCTCGTCTGCACCGGCATGGCCCGCTCGATCCGCCGCATCCAGTCGAAAAGCTTGCGGATGTTCTCTTTCGTCTTTTCCTGATATTCCTCCAGCTTTGCCGGCTGCGCCATCAGCTCGAAGAACCGCGCCTCATCAGGATGCTCAGGCGTCGCCGGCTGGCCATTCCGAAAGCCCAGCAGCCGCCCGTGCCCAGTGAACTGATGCTCCAAGCCGAGGTCGACTTGAAAATGGCCGAGCTCCTTCCACACGCCGTCGTCATATTCTTCGCCATGGCAAGAAATCTCGAGCAGATCAGGCCGCGATACGAATTTCTCCGACGCCGCGTCGAATATCCACAAATCCCAGTACGCCTGCACCTCGTAAGCGCAATCCGGGTTCTGGAACTCGCGCGTCACTTCGACAATCGCTGCCGCATCCACAGGATTCGCGCGCAGATCAGGTTCGATCAGCGGCATCTCAGATGGCGCAATCGCGCGGATCGCGAGCCCCGTGAATCCAACCCGCGTCGCAGAGAAGGGAACCGTCGAGAGAAATTGCCCAAGCCGCTCGAGCTGCACCTCAGCCCCGAATTCGGGGCACCAAACGCTAGCATAAGCATGATTCGCCATCGGCCCATTATAGCGGCATCGCGCAAATGAGCCGAATCGTCCTGGGTTGAATCGGAATTGCAGCAGATAGGGCTACTTGTTCTCGTCTTCGGTCTTAGAGTTTTCGCTAGGTCCAAAATCGGTGGAAATGCCCATCAGGCGCTGGCGCAGGCTGTCGCCCATATTGGCGAGCACGTCGGAGAAAGTCTCGCGTAGGCGTTTCTCGGCCGCCGTCGCAAGTGCTTCGATCACGGCCTGGGAATGTTGCCCGAGTGTCGTTGCTGAAGCGAGGAGCCACGAATTCGACGCGTTCTCGAGCCGAGTCTTGTACTGCTCGATGGCATCGTCGCTCGCGCGATTGAGCTGTCCAAGCCACGCGCGCTCCTGCTGCTCGCGCTGCGCGTGCCACTGCTCCATCAACGGCTTGAGCTGTGATTCCAAACTGATCCGCGCCTGCGAAACTCCCTGCGCCACGTTCTTGATCAATTCCTCGCGGAATTCGCCGAGAGAATTATTCTGCGTCGCCTGCAAATCGGCGCGGGTCCGTTCGGCTGCGTCCTGAGCAGCTTGGTCGAACTCGCTCAGCGTGTTGCTCGCCACGCGATGCGTCTCATCAGCAAAAGTGGCCGCGGTCGTTTCCGCAGCTTCCTTCAAGCGCTCGCGGTTCCGCTCCAGCAGCTCATTGGCCGATTCCGCCATCTGATTCTTGGCGTGGTCCGCAAAGCTGCGGCTGTAATGATCGAGCTCCGAAGCCATCTTCCGCGAAGCCTCGGCCGCGCGCTCGTGCAGCAGGCTCGTCGAATGTTCGACAGCCTTCTCGAGCGAGGCCTGCATGCTCGTCTGCGCCTTCTTCGAGTACCAATCGGAAGCCTTCAGTAGCGATTCGAAAGTCGTATGCGTGGATTCGGTGGTCTTGGTCTCGAGCTCTTCCTCGGCCCGCTTCAACATCGCGCGAATCGATTCCTCGAATTGCACCGGGAATTGCGAAGTCTGTTCCTTCAAGCGCTCGAGCGATTTCTGCAGCTCGGCTTCCGCAGCCATGCTGATCGTGGACTGCACGGATTGCTGCGCCGCTTCAGCCTGAGCCCGCGCCGCCGCCAATTCTTCTGTCGCCCTGTGCGCCGCTTCCACTCCGGGCACCAGCTGCTGTTCGATCTGGCTTGAGACGCGATCGAAAATTTCTTGCGCCGAAGCATCCAGCGCTGGCCCAAGCTGTCCCGTGCGCTCGGCCACCATGCTATCAGCGCGCCGCTGCAGCTCGGCTTCCTGCTGCGACAAAAATTCCTGCAAGCCGCGACGCACTTCTTCGAGTGTGTGATTCGCGGCCCCCTGAATCAGGTTCTTCGTCTCTTCGGCGCGCGCCTGGCCCTCGGCGAAAACGCCTTCCAGATTGCGCCGTGCATTTTCAAGCGCCTCGTTTGCCGCGCCGTGAATTTGGTTCTTCGCTTCTTCGGAGCGCGACTGGCCTTCGGCAAGCACGCCTTCTAGACTACGCCGCGCATTTTCGACTGCTTCATGCGCCGCGCCATGAATCTGGTTCTTCGCTTCCTCAGAACGCGCCTGCCCTTCGGCGACGCCTGCATTCATGGCCTCGATCTGGCTGCGCGCCTGCGCCGACGCTTCATCGAGCGAGCCGCGGATGCTGGCGGCCCGCACGGCGATATCTTGCTCGGCCTGCGAGAGCAGATTTTGCGTGACGTCGTTGATCTGCTGATTCAGCTTTTCGGACACGCCCGAAAGCGTGGATTGCAACTCTTGCTGCCAGCGATTTTTCGCCTCGGCCGCTTCGTTGTGAATCTGCGCGATGCTTTCTTCGCGCAAGCGCGCGGCAGCCTGTTCCACATCCCGCCGCAGCTCTTCACTGCGTCCACGAGCCGCTTCATCGCTCGCGAAGTAAGCCGCCTCCGTCTCCGGCCGGTTCGCCAGCGCCTTGGAGATTTCCTGCTGCACCGCCTCTTGCAGCGCCTGCGATGTCGAGTTCTGATTGACCTCGCGCACAGCTTGCTCGGCGGCGCGCGCAGTTGCTGTCTCGACGGCCGCGTGCAGCGATTCTCGTAACTGCGCTTCAAGTTCCTCGACGGTTTGCCGCGTAGCCTTGCGCGCATCCTCGACAACCGAAGATGCCCGCGCCGCCGCCTGATTCATCACCACGTCCAGCGCCTGCGCCGAAACGCGCGTCATCGAAGTTTGTACGGCCTGCTCGACGGCTTCGCGCAATTGCAAATCCACTTTTGCCCGCGTCGACTCGAGTTCCTCAGCAATGGCGCTGCGCGATTCATGGCGCGCTACCTGGTGCAGGCTCTGCCGCGCCTCGGCCACCAGTTTCTCCATTTGTTTCGCGATATCGTGCGTCGGAGAGGGCGGCGCGGGCGCCATCGCCATCGGCGACTCTTTCGGCGGAGCCGAAGCTTGTGCCGTGACTTGTGGCGGTTGCACCGGCTGCGGCGGAGCAGCGGCGGGCCGCTTTTCCTCGTGTGTTGCCACGGCGACCGACTCCGGCCGCATTTCCGGTCGTTCCACCGCGGAAGGTACCGCCGGCTGGGGCGGCACAATTTCAAGCTTCTTCTCCGGAGGCGGAGCCTGCGGCGGTGGCACAAATTTCGGAATTCCGAGGATGCTGGTGGATTGCACCACGCTTGGGGTTGCGGCGGCGGGCGCTGGAGCTGGAGCGGCGCTCTTAGCTTCTTCAGTCGCGGCGGCCCAATCGTCGGGCGGAAACGCGATGCCCCAGACGTTGCCAGCCTGCTCGAATTCAATGCCGATCTGGAAGAGCTCGCGCACGGTCCTCGGCCGCTGGACCCAGATCACTTGGCCCTTCACGGTCCGCGGCGGTAGGGAAGCCTCAGTGCGCGGGATTTCCAGCTCCACGACGGAGTGTTTCGGGACGTAGTGCTTCGAGTGGTACTTGCACCCGTGACAGCTCACCATCACGGTCGAAGTGCGTTCTTTGAACGGCTGCCCTAGCGCGTCCGCTCCGGCGACGGTGATCGGCACGGCCTGCACGATGCGCGTGCTGCGCCGTTTGCCCAAGCTGGGGTCGTTCGATGCGTCTGGTTCAGCCACGTGAGTCCTTCCAAAGCCCTCCGAGGGGGTTTTATCAGCCTAACACTGGTACGCGCCCGTAGCGCAGCCTCGGTGAGACCTGTTCGAATCAGTTACTTACGGATTGGAATCGCTCCAGCCCCGCCGCCTTTGCTGCTACCTGAGTACTACTCCGGCCTGGAACCTCGGTTTTAGAGGATGAATCCTCCGCTTCATTGTGACCTCCCGAAGCGCCTTCTATTCTCGTGGAAAGTTCAGCCTATCGGAGAAGTGAGGTAGCCGATGAAGTCTAGAATCCTGGCGTGGCTGCTAATTGTTGGCGTAGCTGGTACCGTTTCGTTCGGGCAGCCCAGACCCCGGAAAGCGCACTACCACTGCATGTGTTACGAGATCTGCAAGAAAGCAGCGGCGAATGAGCAGTGCGGCTTGATGATGTGCAACGGGCAGGATCCGAACTACAGAGCAGACTAGCATCGAGCTTGGTAACTTTGGTTCCCTGGCGGGCAAGCTCGATGCGTTCCAGCAGCACTTTACCGCGCCGTAGTTGAGCCGTGACCTCGTCCCAGCAGCGCATCCTTCAATTCTTTTGCAATCCAGATTGGCCCCACCAGCAGGTAAATCAAGCCTTGAAAGAATGCCGGTTTATTGCCCTCAATCCGGTGCCCAGCAAACAGCAGAATCCAGCCGCCCAGAAACAGCGCTAGCCCCAGCTTCCAATGCATCAGCCCGGCAAGCACGATCCCCGCGAGGATTGCCGGAATGCCAATTCCGTGCATCACCTTGTTCCACGGATTGTGGTGCTCGTGATCGTACTGCGTCATGTACCGGTCAATTCCAGCCATTCATCACCTCACCCCGGCGCGCGCACGCCACCAAACTACAAATCCCGCCGTCCCTCCATCGCCTTGAACATCGTCACTTCATCCGCATACTCGAGATCCGACCCGACCGGAATGCCCATGGCAATCCGCGTAACGCGCACGCCCAGCGGCTTCACCAGCTTCGACAGATACATCGCCGTAGCTTCACCCTCAGCCGTAGGATTCGTCGCCAAAATGATTTCTTCGACCGTGTTGCCCTTCAACCGCTCGATCAAGCTCTTGATTTTCAACTGCTCCGGCCCGATTCCCTGCAACGGCGAGAGCGACCCGCCCAGCACATGATAAAGTCCGTCAAATTGCCGCGTTTTCTCAATGGCCAAAATATTCGGCGCATCTTCCACCACGCAAATCATCTTCCGGTTCCGCGCCGGGCTCGAGCAGTAATTGCACGGGTCGGTATCCGTAATGTTGTTGCAGATCGAGCATTCGCGCACATTCTCTTTCGCGTCGCGAATCGCATCGGCCAGCGCCAGCGCCTGCTCGCGATCCACGCGCAGCAAGTGAAACGCCAGCCGCTGCGCCGTTTTCTGCCCGATGCCCGGCAAATGCTTCAATTCATCAATTAAACGGCTAATCGTAGGCGCGTAGTCGGGCATGTGGCTCCTGAAGAAGACCGCACAGAAGCATAGTATAACCGACGCGAAAAGCGAACTGCGGCGGGTTGGTAGCGCCGGCGTCCCTGCCGGCATCTTACGAGCAAATACCTCACCAAGGCCAACACACGCGCGCGGATCTCTCAAATCAATCAACATCGCCGTATCGATTATCCTGCGCCGCGCACGATTGCAGCCGTCGCGGTAAATCACGCTCGTCCGTTGCCGGCAGGGACGCCGGCGCTACCCTCAATGCGTTAACACAAATGGCACCGCCAACGACATATAGAATGTGAAACGAATGCTTCTGGAGCAGGGAATTCGCAAATGGCACTTACCTGGCGCGCATCGCGGGCCGTACCCGCCAACGCGCCGTGCACCCCTCGCCTGCTTTATTGCAGCGCTCAGTTTCTCTCTGCTTTCCCAGTCACCTGCGCAGAATCCTCGGCCCGAATTGCTGCCCTCTGCCGTAGCACCGATCTACTCAAAGGACCCAAACGATGCCTGGAATCGAATCTTCTACTACTTGTTTTCGCGCCGCTTCAAAGCCCGCTTCTCCGACGAATTCCCCGAAGGTAAGCCCTTCACGGAATTCGAAAATGATTCCAAAATGCGCATCAGCTCTGGTCTAATCGAGCGCACGGAAACGGGCGATCGCTCCATCGAGCCGCTCTATTACCCGTACCCCGCCACGGCGGAGGGCAGGCGCCAGCTGCTAATCGAGCCAATCTATTCCGGCATCGCCGCGGCTTTGCAAGAGGCGCTCAACGACACCACGCAACGCCCGGCCATCGCGCGCGCAATGATGCAAAGCGATCTCTGGGCTGCCTACGAAATTCTCCTCGAGCCACTATTCCCGGAAGACCGCAGTGTCGAACTCGATCACCGCCATCAGGTCGTGCTCGACCTTCTAGGCAAAATGGTCGCGAAGCTCGCTCTCACGCGCGCCGAAATCAAATCGCTCCCCGATAACTACGACGCGGCCAAGTCCAGATATTCGCTTCCCGATCTCTTCAGCAAGAACAGCCCCTGGATTGAAATCGAGTGGTTTCCGGATCGCACGCACGACGCCGTTTCCAACTACCGCCGCTTCACGCGGGTATTCGTCAAGCCGGCTCACCCACCGCAGGACAAGCAGAAATTCCTCGATTCTCTTCGCAATCGCGAACAAGAGATGTCCGCAAAGCTGGACGGTGTCGCTCTCGTAATGCAGTCCATTCTCGTCGACTCGCAAGGCAAGCTGGCCCCCACGCGTCTTACAACCGACGTTCAACTTCGCCTCTTCAAGAAATTGGATCAGGGCGGATCCAAGGGTCCGGAGATCCGCGTCTGCGAACTGAGCCGGAAGCTGATGCTGACCGAGCCGGAAACCGGCGGGCTCGCCTCCGAAGACGAAAACTCCCCAACGTATCGCGGCGGCTACGGCTTCGCTCCGCCGACCTATCGCATCGGACCGAGCGACCAACCCGCTCCGCCGATTGTCGTCAAACTCAGCACGCGCTGCCAACATTGCCATGGCGAAGATGCAACGTCGCTCATGACTTTCATGATCGCGCTCCCTCCGCATTCCAAGCCGCCCGACGTCAGGCAGCTCGATCCAGTAGCCAGCGAGGCCGCCGAAACCGCCCTATCGCGTAAGAACGCGAGCCACGATTTCAAATTGTTGCGCGCCTACTTCTAAGAACGGACGCCACGCAATACGTTGAACTGCCCGATGCGGTGCGAGAATCGCCGCCAATCGCTCACAGCGTCGCATCGAAAGACAGCTTCTCGATCATCTCGTCGAGTTCAGCCTGCGCTTGCTCTTGCTTCTTTTCGAAATCGGCAATCTCCTTCTGGATCGATTCCAGCCGCG
>Ga0116225_1002176_pt1 | contig 13507 bp, 12 predicted proteins | sample Sb_taG_8_FD_88968 | JGI IMG/M metagenome (GOLD analysis project Ga0116225, IMG submission 88968) | Peat soil microbial communities from Weissenstadt, Germany - Sb_50d_c_BC metaG | ecosystem: Environmental > Terrestrial > Soil > Wetlands > Peat | place: Germany: Weissenstadt | collected 2010-09-21 | reverse complement strand
GGCCAACCCCAAGGCGGCCAAGCTGACGCGGCTAATCTGTTTCATTGGTGAATGGCCCTCGATCTGACGTTTGTCGCTCAATCGTTGAATTGCTCGGCGCCAACCAGGCCGATCTTGGTGACACCCAGGCGCTGGGCCGAGGCCAGCACCTCGGCGACGTATTTGTAGTTGACCAGCTTGTTCGGCCGCAGATGCACCTCGGCCTGGGTGGGAGCGGCGGCCAGCCCCTGCAACTTGGCCTCCAGGGCCGGGCGGTCGGCCACCACCTGGCTGTTCCACAGAATGGTGCCGTCGAAATCGACGTCGATGTTGACCACCTCCGGCTGCACCGTCACCACCGGCGGAGTGCCCGTCGGCATGTCGAGTTTCACCGCGTGGGTTTGGATGGGGATGGTGATGATCAGCATGATCAGCAGCACCAGCATCACGTCGATCAACGGCGTGGTGTTGATCTCGACGACCACATCCAACTCGTCGGAAGAGCCGCCCAGCCCGATTTGCATTGCCATGGAACTCTCCTGTCTCAGCCGCCGCGCGCCGGCGGTTCGGTGATGAAGCCAACCTTCGAGATGCCGGCCCGCTGCGCCGCCGAGACCACCTTGCCGACGAATTCATAGCGGGCGTTTTCATCGCCACGGATATGAACCTCGGGCTGGGGAACCACGACGGCGGCGACCTTCATCTTGTCCACCAGATCCCGGAAACCGGGGATCTGCTGGTCGTTCCAGAAGATCTCGCCCTCGCGGCTGACCGAGATGTTGATGTTCTCTGGCTTGGTCTGGGTGGTCTGATTGGTTTCCTTGGGCAACGTCACCGGTACGGTGCGCGTCACCACGGGAATGGTGATGAGGAAGATGATCAGCAGCACCAGCATCACATCGACCAAGGGGGTCGTGTTGATCGCCGACAGCAGTTCGTCTTCCTCGCCGCCCTCCGCCGGACCGATGGCCATCGCCATGATCAGGCGACCCGCGCAACGGCCAGGGTCGAGGCGACACGCGCCGAGTCATGCGACGAATTGCTCAGCAACACCGAATGCAGATCGTTGCTGAAAGTGCGCACGTCTTCGATGGCGGCCTTGTTGCGGCGAACCAGCCAGTTGTAGCCAAGCACCGCCGGCACGGCGACGGCCAGACCGATGGAGGTCATGATCAGCGACTCGCCGACAGGACCGGCAACCTTGTCGATGGACGCCTGTCCGGCGATGCCGATGGCGGTCAGCGCGTGATAGATACCCCAAACGGTACCGAACAGACCGATGAACGGCGCCGTCGAACCGACCGTGGCGAGAACCGCCAGACCACCCTGAAGACGGCTGACGATGCGTTCGACCGAGCGCTGAATAGCCAGCGTCACCCAGGTGTGCAGATCGATCTTTTCGACCAGCGAACCCTCGTGATGCTCGATAGCGCTCAGGCCGGTGGTGGCGATGAAGTGGAAGGGGCTGCCGCCGGCCAGCGTCTCCACGCCCTCGCCCAGCGACTTGGCCTTCCAGAAGGTCTGATTGGCAGCCTTGGCCTGACGCAGCAGACGCGACTGCTCGATCAGCTTGGTCACCAGAATATACCAGGTGGCCATCGACATGATGACCAGGGACAACAGCGTACCGCGCGCGACGAAATCGCCCTGCGCCCACAAGGCGTCCAGGCCATAGGGGTTTTCGACCAGTTGCGTGGTGTGAACCACCGCCTCGTCCGCATAAGCGGCAATGCTGGTGGCCGCCAGAACGACCGGGCTCACGACCGCCGCACCAAGGAACGCGGCGCTGCGCAGGGTAGAACGAGAGAACAAAGACATGGATTTACCTCCAAATTCCGAGAAATAACGAGAACGCGCGGTTCCCATCACTGAAGCTTCCAAACGTATCTAAGCCGAGCCCAGGTCTGTTCCGGCTTGCCGTCGATGGTGCCGGGCTTGAACTTGCAGCGGCCCAAGGCGGCCAGTGCCGCATCGTCGAGACGGGAATGCCCGCTGGAACTTTCCACCTTGCTCTCGATCACGCCGCCTTCGGCATCGATCAGGAACAACAGACCAACCGCGCCAACCTCTTCCGAACGCCGTGAAGCGGCGGGATATTCCGGCGGGTGGCAGGAATGACCGGCATCCAGCACCGCGGGAACGCGTACCGGGGCGGCGACCGGCGCCGGAGCCTGGACCGGTGCCGCCACCGGCTCGGGCGGCTTGACATTAGTGACCGCGGCGATGGCGTTACTCGATGCCGGGGCCTGGATCTGCACCTCCGGCGGCGGGATATAAGGTGGCGGCGGCGGTGCGAATTTCAGCGGCGGCGGCGGAACATCGGCTGGCGGCTTCACCTCTTCGATGATCTTGGTGATCAGCGGCTGGCGCAGAACCTCGATGGCTTGACGGCCAAGGCCGTTGACCAGCGCATACAAGATGCCTAGGTGCAGCAGGCCGACAAAAACCACCCCCCCGATCCGCCGCGAAGGACTTTGTTGCAAGGCGTAGCTCATCTCGGGTCTCCAAACTCCAATGCACAGTCAGTCTATCTGTTGAGTAGATTATTGCACATCAAACAACCCACAATCTAGATAGATTTTGCATGCCAGCCAAACGGGGACAAAAAAAAGGGGCCGACCATGCCGGTCGGCCCCCAGGGGAATGCGGTTGAGAGATTTGCCGATCAGGCTGTGACCGGCTTAGCCTCTTCCTCCGCCTTGCGCAGGGCGAAAGTGCGGCGCAGGCGACGCCAGCCCAGGACCACCGAGCTGACGCTCAGCACCAGACTGAAGCCGATCCAGGTGACCATCCAGGCGTCCCACAGCGGCCGCGTGTAAAGCCAGCCGATATCCCAGTTATGCAGCGCCGAGAACAGCCAGCGATAGGCGCGGCGGCTGGCGTCCTGCTTCAACAACAGGCGACCGTCCTGCGGATCGAGGTAGAGATGGGTATGCCCGGCATCGGACAACTCGACCCGCAGCACCGGCAGCGGCTTGTCCACCGAATCCTGGCGATGAGTCGGGTAATAGTAGTTGTCGTAGTCCCGCTGCAGCGTCAGCAATGAGATCGTCGCCTTGCCGCCCAGGCGTTGCGCAGCAGCCAGCAAGGTGGCCTCGTCGAACGTCGTCACCGCACCATCCACCGCCTGCGGCATCCGGCCGCCGTCGCGGGTATAGGCCAACAGCACAGCCTTGTCGCCAAGCCGCCGCCAGCCCAACTCGACCGCATCCGTCGCCGAGGCCAGGGCTGCCGGCTGCCAGGATTTGACCACATCGGGCAAGTCCGCGCCCTGATAGCGCACCAATTCCTGGCGCGTCGCCGTCGCCGCCGAGAACCATTGCCAGGGATTGTTGACCATATAGCCACTGACCGTCCACAACACAGCCAAGCTGCCGCCGATCAGGCCGGTCCAGAAATGCCAGCGCAGCCAGAAGGTGCGGTAAGGCTGGGTGCGGCCCTGCGGATAGGTCGGCTTGGCGAAATAACCTGGCTTCCACCGCAGCCAGCCGATCACCATGCCGGTCACCGAGGTGATGGCGGCGATTGCCACCGCCCATATCAGCACATCGCGCCGGTAGTCTCCCGCCCCGATGGCGTCGAGCGGGCGGAAGAAGTGAATCCAGTTACCGACCAGATAGAGCCCGCGATCCACGCGGCTGACCGCCTGCAACACCTCGCCGCTGGTCGCCGAAATCAGCAATTCGGTACCGGCGCCGTCATCCACGGCCACCCGCAGGAACGGCTTCAAATCGGTGTAGTTGCGCAGGCTGCTGGTGGCGTCGATGGTATCAAGATAGGTGACGGCCGGCAGCGACGCGGCGCTCTCGGCAGACAGCCACTGCTGGGCGATCCGTTGCGCCTGCTCGCCGGAAAAGGTTTGCACATGTCCATCGATGGCTGACACGGCGACGCGGTGTCCACGGTCGTCTTCCACCAGCCAATGCGGCTCGCCGGCGATGCGCAGCAGACGGGCATCGACGATCGTCGCCTGCCCCCCGCTACGCTGCCATGCCTCGCCCAGCGACAGCCAACCGGCCTGCGGGCTCAACGTCTCTGCATGGACGAGCTTTTGCGCCCGGCTCGGCAGGGTGCCGCTGGCATAGACGATGACCAGCCCGGACAGAATCCAAATGGTCATGAACAACGCCAGGGCAACGCCCGCCCAACGATGCACTTTGTAAAGTAGACGTATCACCGCAACACCCCCAGCGCTTATTTCTTCAGTGGCTTGTAGATATCATGGCAAGCACGGCAAGTGCGCGCCGCCGAGTGGGCGGCATCGGCCGCGCCGTCGAAGTCTTTCGCCGCCGCCAGTTTGGAGGCTGTGGCGATATACTCCTCGCCCTGCTGGGCAATCTTCACCGCATCCTCGGCATTGCCCTTCTTGGCGAAGTAGGTCTCCATCCACTTGTAGGACTCGCGCAGAATGTCGGCGTCCTCTTTCGAGGCCAAGACATTCCCGGCCGAGATATCCGGCTCGAAATATTTGATCGTCTGATCCAACGTGCGCATCAGCTCGTCGTCGTAATCATGCAGATCAAGATCGACCGTCGCCGCATAAGCGACGCCACTTGAAATGGCCATGAGTATGAAAAAGAACGAAAACAGCCTGCGCATTTGCGACTCACATGCTCGATGCCAAAACATTCAAAAATCGTCATGGCCGCGCTTGTCACGGCCATCCACGCGGTTCGGCGAAACAAGATCCGGCGGCCACCTGAGACCGCCAGACATGCACCCTGGCGTGGATCACCGGGACAAGCCCGGTGATGACGACTATTGGTTTATTCATCAGCCTAGGCGATGAGGTCTTTCACGACGTCGCCAAAGACCGTGGTCGGACGTTCCGAGCGGCCATTGTACAGGTAGGTGACTTTCTTGTAGTCCAGCCCCAGCAACTGCAGGATCGTCGCCTGAACGTCGTAAGTATCGACCGGGTTCGACGCCGCCTTAAGGCCGATGTCGTCGGTCGCCCCCACGGTGGTGCCGGCCTTGACGCCGCCGCCGGCCAACCACGTGGTGTAGCCATAGGGGTTGTGATCACGCCCGTCGCCGCTTTGACCATAAGGCGTGCGGCCGAACTCCGAGATCCACACCACCAGCGTGCTCTCCAGCAGACCGCGCTGCTTCAGATCGGCCAGCAGCGCGCCGATGGGCTTATCGACCATCTTGGCGTTCTTGGTGTGGTTCTTCTCGATATCGTGGTGGGCATCCCAGTTGCGGATGTCCTCGTCCGGCGGACCGGACACCACATGGACGAAGCGCACGCCGCGCTCGACCAGACGACGCGCCCGCAGCAGGTTGGTGCCGTAATCCTTGGTGGCGGCATCATTGAGGCCATAGGCCTCCTTGGTCGCCGCGGTTTCCTTGGACAGATCGACGGCTTCCGGCGCCGAGGACTGCATGCGGTAGGCCAACTCGTAAGAGCGGCTGCGCGCCTGCAACTCGGTGTCGTCGGGATATTTCGACGCGAAGCGGTCGTTGAGGTTCCTCACCAGATCCAGGGTGTCGCGCTGCTCGGCCTTGCTGACCAAAGCCGGCGGTTTCAGATAAAGGATCGGCGAATCGCCCTGGCGGAACGCGGTGCCCTGGTAAACGGCGGGCAGGAAGCCGGAACTCCAGTTGACGCCGCCGCCTTCGGGCTCCTGCTTGCCGTTGTACAGCACCACATAGGCCGGCAGATCGGGGTTGGTGCTGCCCAGCGCATAGGTGGTCCAAGCGCCCAACGACGGGCGGCCGGGGTTCAGGCCGCTGGTGTTCATCTTCAGGATCGAGATGTTGTGCGTCGCGCCGACGGTCACACTCGATTTGACGAAGGCGATGTCGTCGGCGTGCTGGGCGATGTTCGGCACCCAGTCGGAGAACCACGCCCCGCTCTGGCCGTACTGCTTCCAGGTGCGGTTGGTGGCCAGCAGCTTGCCGACGCCACCCTGGGTGCTGGTCTTGATGCCCTTGAGGAACGACTCCGGCACCTCCTGCCCGTTCAGCCGCTGCAATTCGGGCTTATAGTCAAACAGATCGAGCGTCGAGGGAGCACCGTTCTGGTGCAGCCAAATCACCGCCTTGGCCTTGGCCGCGAAATGCGGATCCTTGGGGGCCAGCGGATCGACCAGGGCGGATGCAGCGACAGCCTGCATGATCCCGCCACCCGGCAGCATGGTGCTTAGCGCGAGACCACCCAAACCGGCCCCGGTATGCGCCAGAAACTGGCGACGCGATGTTTTCTTGCTCATGACTTTGGTTCCTGCTCTCGAATGGGGATCACAGCCGATAGACGAACTCGTTGGAATTCGCTACGGCATGGACAAGATCAACAAACGCTGCTGCCCGCAGGGGATTCAGGTTCTTCGTGTCCGTAAGGTTGCTGGGCAAATTGATCGTCAGCTTGCCATTCAGTTCTTGTTCCTTAAGGACCAGTTCATGCTTGTCCAGGAACGACGCCAAGGTGGCTTTTTCGGTCTTGTCCGGAAGGCGGCCGAACAGGATCTGATAGAGACGATCGAACTGCGCCGATTCCGAAGGACCGGCTTCGCGGATGACCCGGCCAGCCAGAGCCTGCGACCATTGGAACACCAGATCGGCATTGACCAGGGTCAGGGCCTGCAACGGAGTGGTGGTCACATCGCGGGTGCTGTGCAACTGCTGCGACGAGGCGGCATCGAACGGCAAGGTCAGCGGATAGGGCACGCTGCGGCGGGTCAGGATGTACAGGCTGCGGCGATTCTGGTCATGCGCGTCGGCGGAGGTCCGCCAGAAGCGGCCAGCACCCAGGTTTTCCGGGATCGGCGGAGAAACGCTGGGACCACCGATCTTGTCTTCGAGCTGACCCGAAGCCACCAGCAGCGAGTCGCGGATCTGTTCCGCATCCAGGCGCTGACGCGGGAAGGCCCATAGCAGCTTGTTGGCAGGATCGATAGCCGAGGCATCGGCGCGCGAGGCCGAGGCCTGACGATAGGTGTTCGACAGCAGAATCTCGCGATGCAGCTTCTTCGGGCTCCAACCGTCCTTGTTGACGAATTCGTCGGCCAGATAATCCAGCAGTTCCGGGTTGCTGGGCTTGGCGCCCGCCTTGCCGAAATCGCTGACCGTCTCGACGATGCCGTGGCCGAAATACTGGTTCCACACGCGGTTGACGAACACGCGCGAGGTCAGCGGGTTGTCGGCGTTGGCGATCCAATCGGCCAGAGCCGTACGGCGACCAGAGGAGGTCTCGGACGGAGTGATGACCGGAGCCGCCGAGCCGAAGACTTCCGGGAACGCCGGCTGCACTTCATAGAGCGGCTTGTCGTGAATGCCCGAGAACAGCACGAAGGTCGGCGGCGAATCGGGATGGCCAAGTTCGGTGATCGCCGAAATATTGCTGGAACCGCTTTCCGGGCGAAGGTCGTCATAGGCCTTCAGATCAGCGGTCAGCTTCTTGTACTCTTCCCACTTCTTGGTGATTTCCGGGCTGTAATTCGGGCTCGACTTGTCCTCGCCGGCATCCTGCAGATATCCGGCCAAATTGGCGTCGTTCAGGTAGATCGAGTCGCGGTGGTTGATCCAACGGTCGAACGGAGTCCAATCCTTCTCGGCCTTGAACAGCGATTCGCGGGTATCGGGCAGGAAGCGTTCCTTGTGATACTTGACCGCCTCGTCGCGGACCGAGTCGATGATCTCTTTCTGACGATCACGAATGGCCTTGGTCGCGTCGCGATACTTCTGACGCGCCGCCTCGAACTGAATCTCCTGCTCGCCCTTGGCGGCCGGCAGGTTGTCGCTGGCGCTGGCATTGGCGAAGAAGGCGCGGAAGGAGTAGTAGTCCTTCATGCCGAACTTATCGAAATTATGGTCGTGGCACCGGGCGCAACCGGTGGTCTGGCCCAGGAACACCTGACCGGTGGTGTCGACGATGTCGGTGGTGTTCTCGTACTTCTTCAGCACCAGATCGCGCGAATTGCTGTCGTCGGGATAGCCGCGCAGGAAGCCGGTGGCGACCAGCGCCTCTTGGCTGGCGGGAGTGATCTCGTCGCCGGCAATCTGTTCCTTGACGAACAGGTTGTAGGGCTTGTCGTTGTTGAAGGCGTTGATCACGTAATCGCGGTAGCGCCACATGTTGGGGCGCAGCTCGTCATTGGTGTAGCCAACGCTGTCGGCATAACGCGCCAGATCCAGCCAGCGGCGGGCCTGACGTTCACCGTAATGCGGGGACTCCAAAAGGCGGTCGACCAGCTTCTCGTAAGCGTCGGGAGAGCGGTCGGCGACGAAGGCCTTGACCTCTTCCGGCGTCGGGATGAGGCCCCAGGCGTCCAGGGTGGCGCGGCGGATGAAGGTGACGCGATCCACCTCGGGCGACGGCTTGACGCCCTTGGCTTCCAGCTTGGACAGGATGAACGCATCGATCGGCGTCCGCACCCAGGCCTTCTGCCCAACTTCGGGAATGACCGGAGCCTGCACCGGCTGATAGGCCCAATGCGGCTTCGACGCGGCGACGGCCGCTGCCGGCTTGTCGTCCGCCGCAGCCGCGCCCGCCGTCGTGGCCAAGCTTAATAGAAAGACCAAATATGCTTTTTTAACGGCGCTCTTCATGTCTTTACCCCCAGAGCCTAATCGACAAATCCCGCGCTGCCTTGCGTTGGCACAGGCCAAATTTCACCAGCGCCGACCCTACCCGGCCGGCCGCACCTCTCGACCCGGCTTCGGGCCAACTTTAATACTCATGTTAGTCCATAAAATTGGTAGAGTCGATGGGCTAATTTACCATCCCGATCAATGCAAGCTTGTCGGGCAACCTTTTTACAGAAGCGTGATATCCACCACCGCCTGCGGCGCATGCCCGATCACCCAGGCCAGGACCAGGGACAGAGCGACCACCAGAACGCCCGCCAGCCAGGTGCGTGACGAGTGAATGGGTTCGGCATCGCCGAAATGATGAGACGGCTTGCGCCCAGTCACCATTGCCCGCAGAAGCCGTTCCCGCTTGAACACCAGATGCGCCAGCACCGCCAGCACATGCAGGCCGACCGCCGCACCGATGCCAAGAAACAGCTTTCGATGCAGCGAGGTCAGTTGCAGGCTGAAATCCGCGCTGACATATCCGGTAAGCGGGCCGACATTGAAAATCTCGTCATTGCCGAACAAGCCGCTTACCGCCTGGACGGCCAGCGCCAGCAGCAACGCCACCACCATCACTGCGCCCAAGGGGTTATGACCGGCGTAGCTTTGCTCTTGGCCGCGCACCAACTGCCACAGATAGCGTAGCGTCGTCACCGGACCTCGGATGAAGTTCCAGAACTTGGCATGATGGGTGCCGACCACGCCCCATATGATGCGGAACGACACCAGCACAATCACCGCATAGCCGCACCAGACGTGATACTTGAAATAGCTGACGCCCAACTTGTTCGTGACGAACGCGCCAACGACAGACAACACCAGCAGCGAATGGAACAGTCGCACTGGCAAATCCCAGACCAGATGAAGGTCGTCCTTAGGCGATACGAGGATCTGTTTGTCGATCGTCATCGAGAACACCTCAGTCGCAAGTCATGCGGCACCCTTGGGTATTACGGCCAAGGGCGCCGCTTTGGATCGATGGACCTACTTAATCTTATAGGTCTCGTGGCATCCCTTGCAGTCCTGACCAACCGTCGCCACAGCGGCCTTGAAACCGTCGGTCGCGCTTGCTTCCGTGGCGCCAACCTTCACCAGGGCGGCGGCGTGCGACTGGAAATCCTTCAGCTTCTTGTCGAATTCGGCACGGTCGGACCAAATCTCGGGCTTGGCTTTGCTGTCCGGCTCGCCAAGATTGGAGGCGTCGGGGAAGGTTTCATCCAGCAGGCCGGCCAGGAAAACGACGCGCGCGGCGCGCTTTTGCACTTCTGCCGGATCGAATTGGGCATTGCCCTTCACCACTTCGCCCAGCGGACGGAAGTTGTTGGCGATCAGGGTGAACACGGCCTTACGCGCCTCGACCGCCTGACGGGCCGGCGACGGGCCCGGAGCGCTTTGCGCATTCGCCGACAAGGCGAAGCCCGCCCCCAACAGCAAGGCGGCGCTAACAACCAGCGCACGGGGAGCAGTGAAGAATGAGTGACTCATAAGCTTAGATCTCCAGAGATTTGGATTTACTTGTCGGTCACCGTCACGGTGCCCGACATATGCGCGTGCTGGCCGCAGCTGAAAGCGACAATGCCCGGCTCGCTGAACTTGAAATCAAAAGTGTCGTCGACGCCCAGCAGCCCGGAATCGAACTGCGGCTTATCGGCGACGACGTTGTGCGGGGTCGGATCGCGATTGACCCATTCCACCGTGGCGCCCTTGGGGACGGTGACGTTCGCCGGGCTGAAGGCGAAATTCTCGATGATGATCTGGACGGTCGGGGCGGCGCTAGCTGCGCTGGCGAAGCTCACCCCGGCCAAGACCACGCCCAAAACCATGGCCCGCAGCCGCGAAGCAGAGGCTTGACGGAACGGATTTCCGATCTCCTGTCCGGTGGTTGCTCGTTTCATGCCGACACTCTCCCCCTGATCCGAAACCGACGTGCTTCAGGCCGCTTGGCCCCACGGAAACGCGATACATGCTTTCATAACAATTTATTTATTCCACAGAGTCAATAGATTTTATCAATTTTACTCCCGCACCTACCAAGGTGACCCCAAAATGCCGCCATGAAATCACATAAATAACAGTAATATCATACATATAACGAGTCATTGAACCGCCCCTTGGCGGGGCCGCGATCCGCCAGCCAACCACCGAAGCCGGGCACCGATAGGGGTTGACTGGATATTTGTCTATGGTATTGGTGGACTATTAAGGACGGAACGAACCTTGGGGAAGCCACCCGTTCCATTCCGTTCAAAGCCGACCGCACCTCGATGGAGCGTGCCCGATCAAGGGGGATCTTGCCGACAATGCCCACGCCTTACACGCACCGGAAAGCGCTGCCAGCTCAAACCCGTCGCCGCCTGCGCGTCTTGTGCCGTACCGTCGTCGTCGCTGCGTCGGTCAGCGGCGGCGTGGCCTCGACCGCGATGGCGGCCGATCCGGCTCCGCCGCCGCCTCCCAGCGCTAGCGCCGGCACGGTTGAAGAAGTTGTGGTGACGTCCACCCGCGCCGAAAAGGTGCAGGATGTGCCGGCGCCAGTTCTCGCAGTCAGCGGCGACGCCTTGGAAGCCGCGCATATCGATAACATCGTCGACTTGCCGAAAATCCTCCATAGCGCCGATTTCCACGCCTATAACGCCAACAACGCCGTCGTCACGGCGCGCGGCCTGGGCGCCGAATCGGTAGCGGCGGGACAGCTCGGCGATGTCGGCATCTATAATGACGGCGTCTATCTGGCCCGTCAGAACGAAGTTCTCTACGGGTTGCACGACCTCGACAGCGTTCGCATGGATCTCGGCCCGCAAGGCACTGCCTATGGCCGCGCCAACATCGCCGGTGCGCTGCATATCAACAGCAACAAGCCGACCTTCACTACCGGAGGCGACGCCAGCGTCACCATTGGCTCGCACAATACCCAAAACTATGCCGCCATGCTCAAGACGTCGCTGCTCGACGACGCTGATGTCATCCGGCTATCGGTTTATTCCGACTCTCACGATGGCGCGATCAAGAACACCGTCACCGGCAAGAACCTCGACGATTCGGAAGATCGCGGCATCCGCTTCCAGAACCTGTTCCAAAAGGACAATTTCCGTCTGCGCATTATCGCCGCCGACGACAATATCGACCAAGCCGCCGGGCTGAACACCTTCGCTTCCGAGACCACGCAAAAGGCTGGCGGCAAGAACTTCCAACAGGCCGCCGCCGCCAATGCCAAGGCCTTGACGATCACCAATTACGTCCTGCCGACCAACGTCAATCAGACCGACATCAATCAGAACCAGAACTTCAAAGGCTTTGACGACCGCTTCAGCGCGCAGGCCGATTGGGACATCAACGACAAGCTGACACTGACCTCCATCTCGTCGCTGCAAGCCTATAAGATTTGGCCAAACAACGACGGCGACCATTCGGCGCTCGACATCATGACCAAGAACGGGTCGCACAACTGGTCGAGCCAGCGCACCCAGGAGTTCCGCCTGGAATCCAAGGACAATAAAGTCGTGGATTGGGTGGCTGGCACCTATTACGGCTTCGATCGAGACACCCAGGTATCGGACAGCGCCTATGGCCGCGACGCCTTCGCGTTCTATACGCTGCCCAACGGCACCTCGGCCAAAGTCAACGGCGTCGCCTATACGGCCCAGGCCTTCACCGAATCTGAAAACGAAGCGGTGTTCGGGCAAGCCACCGTACATATCGACTCCGCCTGGTCGGTAATTGGCGGCCTGCGCGAAAGCTGGGATCGCCGCACTCTCAGCGGCAGCTCCTTCGTGGTTGGACGTGGCGGCGGGAACTACACCGACGCGCAGATCGCCTCGGGCTTCAGCACGGCATTCGGCAATTTCGGCGGCGCTGCCGAAAGCGCCAATCTGGGCGGCAAGAGCGGCCTGAATTACCAGGCCACCGACGACATCCTGTTCTACAGCGACGTCAGCCGAGGCTACAAGCCAGCCGGCACGCAGACCGCCATCCTGACCTCATCGGCCGTCGCACTGGGCGGCACCAGCACCTTCGGCCAAGAGAAAGCCATCGATGGCGAACTCGGCGCCAAGACGCAGTGGCTGGACAAGAAGCTGACGGTGAACGGAAACTTCTATCGCGGCGCCGATTTCGGCTATCAGGAAACCGTCGGCGCGGTGGACGCCAATGGCAATACTGCGTCCTATCTGGCCAATGTCAAAGGGGTGCAGCTCAAAGGCTTCGAACTCGACGGCAGCTACAAGCTCACCCAGCAGTTGGAGTTCGGCACGTCAAGCTCCTACAACCTGACCACCTATCAGTCCTACCACAACGCGCCATGCAGCCCGGAAGCCGCCGCCTCCGGACAGAAGCAGTGCGACCTGACCGGCTCCAGGGTCTTCGGAAGCTCGCTGTGGACCACCAATTTGTGGGGAGAATATAACGAGTCGCTGGCGGACGACGTCGATGGCTACATCCGCACCTCGTACAACCACAAGAGCGGCCTGTTCCTGGCCGCCACCAACACCGGGCAGTCCTGGCAGCCGGCCTATGGCACCGTCAACGCCAGCATCGGCACGCGTTTGGACGGTGGAGCCATCGATCTCTCGCTGTGGGCCACCAACCTTTTCGACACCCGCTTCGCCACCTACTTCACCGCCGCCAATGGAGCCAACTGGGTCACTCTGAACGACCCGCTGACCGTCGGTGTAACGGCCAAGGTCACGTTCTAAGTAAGTATAAGGAGACACTGCCGTGACGCGTAAGACGGCCGCAGATTTCGATCCTGAAGTCCTAAAATTGTTCGACCTGTATGTACACGGGTTGAGCAGCCGGCGAGCGTTCCTGACCGGTGCCGCCAAGTTCGCCGTTGGCGGCGCAACGGCGGCGGGCTTTCTGGAAGCCCTGAGCCCGCGCTTTGCCGAAGCCCAGGTGGTTCCCACCGACGACAGCCGCATCAAAGCCACCTATGTGGAATACCCGTCGCCGGATGGCT
>Ga0116225_1002175_pt1 | contig 13516 bp, 9 predicted proteins | sample Sb_taG_8_FD_88968 | JGI IMG/M metagenome (GOLD analysis project Ga0116225, IMG submission 88968) | Peat soil microbial communities from Weissenstadt, Germany - Sb_50d_c_BC metaG | ecosystem: Environmental > Terrestrial > Soil > Wetlands > Peat | place: Germany: Weissenstadt | collected 2010-09-21 | reverse complement strand
GCCTGGCTCGACTCCTCCGCAATCTCGTGCAACTCTTCAACCGCGATCGGCCCGCCCATCGGCTCGTGTGGCGCGGGCACTCCCTTCGACAAGCTCAGGGCAGGCTCTGCCCGCGTCCTGGCGGAGACCACCCTCCGCTTCGACCAAGGCGAAGGCTTCTCGCCTTCCAGAACATCTCGTGTAGGGACAGCCGCCCCCGGCTGTCCGGCCGGGCGAAGCACGGCGGGTTTGTCCCCCCGCAGCACATCCTTCAAAATCCGATGCACAATCAGATCCGGATACCTCCGTATCGGCGACGTAAAATGCGTATACGAACTCGCCGCCAGCGCAAAGTGCCCCAGATTCTCCTCCGAATACCGCGCCTGCTTCAGCGACCGCAGCATCAGGTAGCTCAGAATCCGCTCCTCCGGCTTGCCCGCAATTTTCTCCGTCAGCTTCTGATACATGCGCGGCGTGATGTGCACCTCTTTCGGCACCTCGATCTCTCGCACGCGCTTGCCCGTGCCGTAAGCCGCGCGCCGGTCGGCCTTCATCGGAACCCGCTGAATCGGCAGCGCCCCCACTCCCAGCGAGTATCCAAACGTCGCCGCAATCACCTCGAAGTCATACACCCGCTTCGCGTCCGGCTTCTCGTGAATGCGATACAGCGACGCAACCCGCCTCGATTCCAGATGCTGCGCCACGCACTCGTTCGCCGACAGCATGAACTCCTCGATCAGCCGGTGCGCAACGTTGCGTTCCGACCGCGCAATGCTCTTCATCAGCCCGAGCTCGTCGAACTCGATGAACGGTTCCGGCAAATCAAAGTCAATCGATCCCCGCCGCTCCCGCTTGCGGTTCAGGATCAGCGCGAGATCCCGCATCAGTTCAAAGTTCCCGACCAGCAGCGCATACCGCTCGCGCATCGCCGCATCGCCCTCGAGCACCGCGTTTACCGCCGTATACGTCATCCGCTCCGCCGACCGGATCACGCCCTCGCTCAACTCATATCCCACGATCTCGCCGCGATGGTCGATCTCCATCACGCAAGACAGCACCAGCCGGTCCACCTGCGGCCGCAAGCTGCAGATGTCGGTCGAAAGCTCCAGCGGCAGCATGGGCACAGCGCGGTCGGGAAAATAGACGCTCGTCCCGCGCAGACGCGCTTCCTGATCGAGCGCCGATCCCGGCGTCACGTAGTGCGCCACGTCCGCGATGTGTACCTGCAATTCGAAGTTACCGCTCTCGAGCCTCCTCACCAGAACGGCATCGTCGAAGTCGCGCGCCGTCTCGCCATCGATGGTCACAATCGGCAAGTCCCGAAAATCCCGCCGCCGGTGCAATTCCCGCGCCGAAATAGTGCCGGGCGCATTCTGCGCCTCCTCCAGCGCGGCTGCTGGAAAATGGTGCGGCAGATGAAACTTCCGGATTGTGATCTCGACATCGACGCCAAAATCATCCTCCCGCCCCAAAATCTCGATCACCCGCCCTCGCGGATTCTGCGTCGGAGAAGGCCAGTCAGTGATCTCCACGTCGACGGCCACGCCCTCCAGATCGTCCCACTCCGTCCGCCGCGCCGCTTCCTCCCCCAGCACGCGATCGACAGACTTGCGTCGTAGCGCCGGCGTCCCGCCGGCTGTCGCGAGGCCGTCCCGGCCTCGGCTCTGGGGACGAGGCACCCCCACGCCAGCCGCCGCACCCGGCGCCGCTACCACCTCCGGCCGCTCCATCCCCGCCGGAATCTCAATCTCCTGCGTGATCTTCGCGTCCATCGGCGTGACATAGTTTCTCCGCCCGCCGTAGTGAAAAATCCCCACCACGGTCGGATGCGCCCGCCGCACCGGCCGCACAATGCGCCCCTCCGCGCGTCCATCCGGCCGCACGTTGGAGATATCCACCAGCACGAGGTCCCCGTGCATGGCGTCGCCGACGAGATGCGGCGCAATGAAGATGTCGCCCGTAAGCCGCGCCTTGAGTGACGCGTTCAGCGACTGCGGATCGGGAATGACGAACCCGAACCCGTCCCGATGCATGCTGAGCCGCCCCGCGACAAGATTCTTGTCAGCCGTAGCTTGTGGAAGAGCGTAGCGATCAGAACCGAGCGACAGAAGCGCGCCGCCGGCGACCAGCTTCTGCAAGCGGTCATCCAGTTCGCGGCGTTCCTCTCCATGCAGTCCCAATTCGCGCACCAGTTGCTTGAATCCGGCCGCGCGCTTGGGCTGCCGGGCGATGTGTTTGAGAATGGTCGAATCCGAGAGCATGAAGCTGTCAGCCATCAGCTTTCAGCATAGCGCACATCTCGTCGCTGGCAGCCCGCGGGAAGACCAATGCTGCTTTCGGCTCCAGCCATTCCTGCTGAATCCCGCTTTCGCCTCCACGTATTCTGCCGAATGCTGCTTTCGCCTGCAGCTACTTCTGCCGTTTTTGCCGCCGTGGAAGAGCGGCCCTTCAGGGCCGCGTAAGACGCAAGAAAATAGTTGGGGCTTCAGCCCCTGTAGCCGGTCTTCACCGGATTGCAGGCTCAGTATTGTCTGACAACGCGGGAGGCGGCCTTCACCAGCTATCCCCGCCGCCCCCCTGTGCCGCGTCAAAGACCGCCAGGCGCGATTCCGCGGAGGCTACAACCCATCTCGTAAATGGCTTTGGGAAGGGCACGACTTCAGTCGTGCCGCCAAGGTCCGCATGAATACTGGGCTTCAGCCCCTGCGGTGAGTGGTCCTTCCCCCCGGGGTCTTATTGAGACGACGCTAGTTCCGCGCCGGGAAGATGCCTTGCAGCGCAATGATGCAGGTCATGCCCAGGTAGGGCTGCATGTTCTCATGCGGCTGGCCCTGTCCTGCGGTGTTGACCGACGTGCTCGCCAGCGCCACGTTCGGTTTCCCCGTACTGTAGATTGCGGCAGTCGAGCTGTCGGCCAGCGTGTCGCCTGCCGGCGCCTTCGAGTTGGCCGTCGCGCTCGAAGCCATCAAGCCGTGCCGGTGCGAAGGCATTTGCGCGACCGTGAGCGTGACGCTCTCCAGTCCACCCTGTTCGCCGAGTGCGCGGTTCGTCAACCCGGTCCCCTGGCCCGTACCGACCGGTACGCGGCCCTGCATGTTTGGCAAGGCAAATGTGGTTTTTCCATCGCCCCCGAAGCTTGTGCCCAGCAGATTGAACAGGGCTTCATTCTGAACAATGGGCAGGAGCTGGCCATCGCACAGCGCCCATCCCTTCGGTGCGAAGTTAAACGCCACGTAGCGAATTTCGCCGACAAATTGGTCCTGCGCACTGGCCGGCAAGCATGCCAGCAATGTCAACGCGACCACACAAAGAAGCAGAACTCTGCAGCGTGAAACCATAGATTCCTCCAGGGGGCAGGCAGCGAGCGGAACTCGCTGGGAACGGTGTGAACTGCTTTCCGTCGCATCGTACTTCAGCCCGATGCAGGCAACAAGCAAAAACCGCCGGACGTCCCAGGAAAACCATTCCACTGTGCAACGCCCTGCGCAAAAAGAGGAACTGCATGGAAGGAATGAAAAATCTCTTGCACGGTAGTGGGTAATTCGACGGCCGGCGAAACCAATGCGATTCCTATCAGGGCACGCATCTATGCGTGCCCTAAGCCCTACCAGCTATCCCCGCCGCCCTGCGGTGGCCACGCCCCCAGCGTGCGCCGGATCATCGCAATCTGCCCTATGTGATAGCTGTTGTGCGCCACTGTCTGCCACAGAATGTCCTCTAAAGTTCCCGCCAGTTCGTTGTGCCTCTCAGTCGTAGCTTCCACCGCGCGCTCCAGTTCTGCCCGCGACGATTCCGCCAGCCGGGCGTGCTCCGCCAGAAACCACCCGAAGTCCCTCCGCAGCCGGTCCCACTCCTCCGCATCCGCAGGCGACGGCCCCGCCGGAAAGCTCTCCGCATTGTGCTCGGGATAGGGCGGCCGCTCTCCGCCTGCGCGGCGCAGATCATAGTTCATCCAGTAGTTCATGTGGAAGACGAGCTGGCCGATCGAATGAGGAAATCCCGCGACCTGCCGTGCCGCCAACTCGGCGGAAATATCCTCTACGCACGCGATGGGATCGGCGTGCGCGCCTCGCGCTCGAAGCAGTTCGGTGAGTGCGCGCTGAGACATAAAAGGCCTGTCATTCTGAGCGAAGCGAAGAAGAAGTATCCTTACCGCTCCACAAAGTACTTCTCTTCCAGAATCCGGCGATGATGCAGCTCATGCCCCGCGATCAGATACGCCAGCGCCCGCACGCTCATCTCATTCTTGTTGGCCACGCCGCGCCTGCTCCACGCCGCTTCATCGAGGTTGCGAAACAGCGTGATCGTCGCCCGCCGCACCGCAATGTAATCTTCAATCACCTCGGCCAGCGGACGATTCGCAAACGGACCGTTGCGCACGTAGTCGTCCTGCTCGAACCCCTCGATCGGCGTCTGGTCGGCGCGGGCAATGCGCAGCGCGCGATAGGCGAAAATCCGCTCCGTGTCGCACAAGTGCCCCAGCGCTTCTTTCGCGTTCCACTTGTCGGGCGCGTAGCGGGAATCTCCATCCTCTTCCTCGCGCCCGGAAAGCAACAACACCGTCTGCCGGCGCTGCGAGTCCAACGTCGCCAGAATGTCCGATCCCGGCACCAGAGAAATGTAGCGGTCATAGTAGGGGGCATACTCGCCCGGCTCCGGGCGAGCGACGACCAATGCTGCAGGGGTAACAACAGCTGATTCCGACATGCTTGGCTCCCACTTGGAATGAATTCTCGGCGCCCCAGATTTCCTTGAAAATTAGACGCTCCAAATCGGATTCCGTTTTCGATAAATCTTCGACTCTGGGAGAATAACCGCCGCACCCTGTGGAAGGGTACGGGCGATGATTTTTTTCCTGAACTGCTCGACGGACTAGGCAAAAAGGAGGTAGCACCAGCCGCCTTTTCGGATTCCGCAGTCGACTTCAGGGCGTACCATCCAAGGAACTCCCGTTGAAAATAAAGGGTTTTCCACAGCGCTCATTTTGAGACGCGGGAGTACAATTCGCTTTGGTCACGAACGTGCGGCTTGTGACCCCTAATTCCAACAGGAAAGGAAACCATTTCACCCATGTGGAAGCCGACCAATCAGCCCCAGACCCCGAACCGTCCTGAAGCGGAGCGTCCGACTATGGCCACCACTCCCAGCGCCCCCGCGATGACCGCCCCCGCTGAACCCGCCGCCGCACCGCGCCCGGTCGCCACTACCACCGCGGACCAGGCCACCATCGGCAAGTCGCTGGTGATCAAGGGCGAGGTGACCGGCTCCGAGTCGCTGTACATCGACGGCCGGGTGGAGGGCTCCATCAATCTTTCCGGTAACCGCGTCACCATCGGCCGCAACGGCGTCGTCGCCGCCAACATCAACGCCCGCGAAATCGTCGTGCTGGGCAAGGTTCGCGGCAACCTGACCGCCAGCGACCGCGTCGACATTCGCAGCGACGGCTCGCTCACCGGCGACGTCGTCGCCGCCCGCATCTCCATCGAGGACGGCGCCTTTTTCAAGGGCGGCATCGACATCCGCAAGGGCGGGCAGCCGCAGACCAAGCCCAACGGCGAAGAGAAGTCGATCCCGGTCTCCGAGCCGGCCGCCGTCGGCGCCCGGGCCTAGATCCGCCCCGAGAATTCTCGGGTGCCCCATTTCTCGCGCGTCCTGTGCGCGAGAAGTGGGAGTCGGCTTTCCACATAGCATCGGGCATCCGCAAGGATGCCCGTTTTTCTGCGCCTCGCACCTTACCCCAAGCCGGCAGCGTCAACGTGACAGAGCTCAACCCGATCAACCCAGCCCCGAAGGGGCGAAATTCATTAGCCCAGGGCGTAAGCCCTGGGTAAGTTCCGAGAAGAATAAACGAGTCCCGTAGGGACGGAACACATCTCCCGCCCCCGCACCGACCCTCTACCCGGCGAACACCGGCTCACTTCCCCGCCCCCGGACTCTTCACGTACATGCTCAGCCAATTATTCATCTCCCAGAACATGTGCAACACCGACTCCCGCCCGGCATACCCATGCGATTCGAGCGGCAATAACACGAACCGTACCGTCCCGCCCGCTCCCTTGATGGCGCTGAACAACCGCTCGCTCTGAATCGGAAACGTGCCCGAATTGTTGTCCGCCTCGCCATGAATCAGCAAAATCGGCGTCTTGATCTTGTCCGCAAAAGAAAACGGCGACATGTTGTAGTAAATCTCCGGCGCCTGCCAGTACGTGCGCTCCTCGTTCTGGAATCCGAACGGCGTAAGCGTGCGGTTATAGGCGCCACTGCGCGCGATCCCCGCCTTGAACAAATCGCTGTGCGCCAGCAGGTTCGCCGTCATAAACGCCCCGTACGAGTGCCCCATCACCGCAACCCGATTTCTATCCACCACTCCCAGCCGCGCGCCTTCGTCAATCGCGGCCTGCGCGCTGGCTACAAGCTGCTCGACATAGCTATCGTTCGGCTCCGCATTCCCCTCCCCCACGATCGGAATCGTCGCATTCTCCAGCACGGCATACCCCTGCGTCACAAACGGGATCGGCGATCCCCAATACAACAAGGGAAACTCATAGGGCGATCCGCTGATCTGCCCCGCCGCCGACTTCGTCTTGTACTCCGTCGGATACGCTTCCATCAGCGCCGGCAGCGGCCCGTCTTCCGCTTTGTACCCCGGCGGCAAGTACAGGTTCGCGCTCAAATCCACGCCGTCGGAGCGCTTGTACTTGAGCACCTGCTTCTTAGGGAGCGGCGCGTTGCCGTAAGGATTGGGGAAGAACGTCACCTGCTTCAAATCTTCCTTCGCCGGACTCTTAAGGTAGTAGTTCGGCGGCAGTTCGGGCGATTCCCGGCGTATCAGCACACCCGCGTTCCCACTCTCGAGCACCGCCGCAGGGAACTCATAGAACTTGTCCTCCGACTGCCACAGACGCTTGCTCTCTCCGCTCGCCGCACTCATCACCGCCAGGAACGGACGATCTCCCTCCGGCGATGCCCCCTCGGCGCGCAAATAAATTCCCGCTCCATCCGCCGTCGTCTCCAGCACGCTCTTCCCGCTCGCGTTCATCACTTCCAGCGGCTTTCCCGGATCGTGATACCGATCCTGAAACGATCCTTCAAATAACTTCACCAGCGCCCCTCCATCCGGGGCAACCGCCAGCATGATCCTCTTCCGATCCTTCCACCGTTCCTCCTCCACCAGCGCCAGCTTCCCGCTTGCCCAAACTATGCTGCGAAGCCGCACCGGAAGCTCGGCCAGCTTGCGCGGCGTTCCCTCAAACGGAGCATCCTGCAGAAACAAGGTGTCACGAATCGCCACGTCTTTCCGCGGATCGCCGCCATCTCCCGCTTCCACCCAGAACGCGGTCGCCGGAGCGTCGCTGCGCCAGTCGAACTCCCGCGGCCCGGCTTCGACCGCGTCGTGAAGGTTGGGGATCGTGTCCTGCAACGGCTGATCAGCCAGTTGCTTGCTTGCCCCGGTCGCCAGGTTGATCACCGTAACCCGCTCCGGAAAAAAATCCAGCGGCAGCAAATACAAATACGGATGATGCCGCTCGTCGATCATCACGTATTTCCCATCCGGCGATGGCGATGCGCCCTGAACCACACCGGGCTTGCCCGCCGCCTTCATCGCGCCGTCGAGGTGTACTACTTCCACCTGCGAAGTGGCGTAATAATCAAAAATCCGCTCATCCTCCGGACTCTTAAGCAAATCTTCATAAGTCGCTCCCGGCGTCACCCGCCCCAGATTTTCCTGAACCACCGGCCCATCCGGCACGTCGCTGCGTCGCGGCGCCGCTCCTCTCGTCCTAGCCACCACTTTGCAAATCAGTCTCTGGCTGTCGCTCATCCACTCGCAAGGCGTGCCAAACACTCCGTTCAGCGCGACGCCCGGCAACTGCTTCGCCTGAGCCGTGGACACATCCACAACCCACAAACTCAGGCCCGCATTCTTGGCATCGTCGCTGGTATTCACGAACGAAACATGCCGCGCATCCGGCGCCCAGGCCGTAAACCGGATCTTCGCATTCGCCGGCAGCCCCGAAACTTCTTTCTCTTTGCCGTCCGGCAAAGCCTGCAGCCGCAGCGAAGTGAAATATCGTCCCCGGCTGGGCCCGTTCGTCCTCGGATTGAAGCGCAACCCCGCCAGCCGTAACTCCGGCTGCGCCAGATCCGCAATCGGAGGCAACCCCGAAATCGCCTCAATCAACAGCCACTGCCGGCCCGCCTTGTCCTTCGGCGAAACTTCCACCGTCGGCGTCGGACGCGTGTCAACCAGATCGACGATCGCCTTCGGAGGCTCCTGGTACTTGAGATTGGTCTGCGCCTGCAGCCCGACCATCGTCGAAGCAACGAACAGCACGGCCAGAGCCGCTAACGTGCGTGCAGAAAATGAGTGCATGAGCAACGCTCCTTGTCCAAATAAGGCATCAATACTACCGCGGACAGACCGCCTGCGTGCCGATGGTCGGAGACGAGCAACGTTGCGCCGAGCCGAATCGAAGGTTAAGGGGGTGAGAACCGAATGTTTGAGGTGCAGATCGGAAAAGAGAGTTGACGGAGTGGAAAGGAAAAAAGCGCGGGCGAGAACCGAACATTCAGGACCAGCGTGGAAGAGCGGCGCTTCAGCGCCGCGTCAAGCGACGGATTGAATGGGGCTTCAGCCCCGCTGGTCGTCTTACCGTCGCTACTCCACCAACATGCAGTCCCCATACGAGTAAAACCGATACCGCTCGGCAACCGCGTGCGCATATGCTCGCAGCACATTTTCTTTCCCGCCCAACGCGCAGACCAGCATCAACAAAGTCGACTGCGGCAGATGAAAATTCGTCAGCAACGCTCCCACCACCTGAAACTTGTATCCGGGATAAATAAACAAATCCGCCTCGCCCGAACCCGCCCGCACTTCACCCTCCCCGGGTGCCCCATTTCTCGCGCGTTCTGTGCGCGAAAAAGCCTGCCCTGAGCCCGTCGAAGGGTGGGGCTCCTCCGTATGCCCCGCCGCATACTCCAGAGTCCGCACCGTCGTAGTTCCCACCGCAACCACGCGCCGCCCCTGGCTTCGCGCCCGGTTGATCTTCTCCGCCGCTTCCTCCGAAATCGAATACTCTTCCGTATGCAGCTTGTGCTCTTCCACGCGCTCCACATGAACCGGCTGAAACGTTCCCAGCCCCACATGCAGCGTAATCTCCACAGTCTCAATCCCGCGCTCGTGAATTCGCGCCAGAATCTCCGGCGTAAAATGCAGCCCCGCCGTAGGTGCCGCCACTGATCCCCGCTCCCGCGCATACACCGTCTGATACCGCTCCCGATCCCCCGCCGAATCCGCCCGCGCAATATAAGGCGGCAGCGGCACATGCCCAATCCTCTCGATCACCCCAAAAAACTCGCGTAGGGACGGATGCCCTCGTCCGTCCGCATGTAGGGACAGCCGCCCCCGGCTGTCCACCGTGCCCTGGCGCGCCTCTTCCGGCACAAACCGAATCCTCCGCTCCCCAAACTCCCCTCTCCCCATCACCTCCGACTGCAACTCATCCCTCTCCCCAAAAAACAACCGCTCCCCCACTCCAATTTTCCGCCCCGGCCGCACCAGACACTCCCACTCGTTCGGCTCTTCCTGCACCTGCCGCGTAAGCAGCACCTCAATCCGTCCTCGCAGAAAATCCCGCGCCGCCGGATTCCGCGGGCTTACCGTCTGAGCCTTCGTCCCGCCCCGCCGTCCATACAAACGCGCAGGAAACACCCGCGTGTTATTGAAGACAAGCAGGTCGTTCGGCCGCAGCAGCTCCGGAAACTTCCGAAAGTGCAGATCCTCAAACCCGCCCGTACAGGAATCCAGCCGCAGCAGCCGCGAGCCTGCCCGGTCCGCCAGCGGCTCCTGGGCAATCAACTCTTCCGGCAGATGATAGTGAAAATCGGAGACCAGCACGCCATCCGATTATAGGGACAGACCAGGCCCTGCGAGCGCGAATGGCACGAGAGTCGCATCGCTATCGCCCGAAATTTGGATTGTTTCTGCGCGCAGACTGCTGGTACTATGCGGGTGCTGAAGGCTCGGCCGGTAAGGGTTCGGCAGGTAAGGCGCGCGCCCTGCGTTGTTCGTCCACTCCCCTCGAAAGGTACCAATGCCGGAGGAACGCAAACACCGGGAAGAGATCGTCCGCTACGGACGCATGCTGCACGCCCGCGGCTTCGTGGCCGCCATGGACGGCAACCTCTCCGTCCGCTTGAACGACAACCGCATCCTGGTCACCCCCACCTGCGTCAGCAAGGGCGCCATGCGTCCTGCCGACATGGTTGTCGTCGATCGGGAAGGCCAGCGCGTCTCCGGCCGCCGCAACGTGACCAGCGAAATTGGCATGCACCTGCTGATCTATCGCCTGCGCCCGGATGTGAGCGCGATAGTCCACGCCCATCCTCCCACCGCGACCGGCTTTGCCGCCGCCGGCATCGCCCTCACCGAGCCCCTGGTCTGTGAAGTCGTCATGGGCCTGGGATGCATCCCCCTCGCTCGCTACGGCACGCCGGGAACGTCGGAACTCGCGCAAACTCTCGAGCCTTACGTCCCCAACTACGACGCCATTCTCATGTCGAATCACGGCGTCGTCACTTACGGCGACACCCTCGAGCACGCCTACATGAAGATGGAAACCGTCGAGCACTTTGCCCAGATCGCCCTGGTCACGCACCTGCTCGGCCGCCAGCAACCGCTGAAAGACGTGGAAATCGAAAAGCTGCTCCTCGCCCGCACCAAATATTTCGGAGCGAAAGCGGCATCCTCGATGCCCTTGCCGCGATCGCCCCAAAAAGTCAGCTAGCTTCTACTCCCCTCCAATCCGAAACCGCATCCCCGCGCGGAAATTCACCGGCAACGCCGGATACCCAACCACCTCGTTATACCGCCGGTCCAGCGCATTCTCGACATTCGCATACATCGTGACCCGCCGCGTTACTGCGTACCATCCCGCGAGATCGGCCCTGACGTATCCCGGCGCATGGTTGAATCCCAAGCCATAAAAATCCGTATCGGCCCGCCTGCCGACGAAGCTTCCGCCCAGATTCCCTCCCCATCGCCGTCCGGCATACGTGAGCAGAATCGTAGCGGAGTGTTTGGGGCGGTGAAGCAGCGGCTTCCCCGGTCCAAACGTTGTCACATCGCAAAACTGCTCCGGCGTGCAGGCGGGCGCCTGCAGAATCTGCGTCGAGGTGTATGTGTACGAGGTGTTCAGCAGCAGATCCCGACGTATGCGGCTTTGAATCTGCGCCTCGGCACCGTGAGCCAGCGCCCGGTTTATATTCTGATATTGGCCAACGAAAGTCATGAGATTAAGAAGCGGAAATGCAATCTCGTTGTGAAACAGGCTATTGAAGTAATCTGCCCGGAAGTCGAACTTTCCCGCCAGCAATCCCTGTTGCAGTCCCGCTTCAAAACTCCGGCTGCGCTCCGGCTTCAGACCAGGATTCGGAACTGCCGTGGGTGGGCCTGCGAAAGTCTCCTCCAATCGAGGCTCTTTGAATCCTTTGCCGTATGAGAAAAATAGCCGCGTCCCGGACAGCGTCTGCCGGCCGCGAAATGCCAGATAGCTGAGCCTGGCCTCGGGCAGCCCCGTGTCGCCATATTTGCTGTTGTGCACGAAGCGCCCGCCCACAATGGCCGTCAAGCGCCCCAACACCAGTTGTTGTTGCGCAAAGGTCTCGTCATCCAGCCGCCGTCCATGCGTTTGGGTGGGCAGATCCCCAACGAACCCGTTTTCATCTTCGAATTGATACCCGAAGGTCGCTTGCGCCCAGGTGCGTTCGGCATAACTCCCTTGATATTGGAACCCCGCCCGATTGATCGACGAAAGAGAGTCAAAGGGGAAGAGATCGGGATTCAAACCCAACGCATTGTTGAACTGGTCATCCACCGTATCAATGTTTCGCCGGTGCACAGTATGCTCGAAGCCGGTCAGGGTGTGTTGCCAGCCGGATGGGGAATTGATCGTCAGTTCGAGACTGCCGAGGAGATTGTCCAGCTGCGCGCGCTGGTCGCGGTCCGGAGGCAGCAGCGCAATGCCGTTAAAGTCCCATTCGTTTTGCACTCCGGTCACACTGTGGTCGTGGCGTGCCCGCAGCCTCAGCGACGCCCAGTCATTCAGCCTGACTCCGGTATTCACACCTACCAGGGAGTTTGAGTAGTCATCGTTGCGCTCCAGTCCCATGGTGTTGATCTGATTCCCAAACACGTTGTAGTCAAACCGGCCGTGAGCGCCGGAAAGCGATGCATAGCCATTCTCCGTGCCGAAATTGCCGGCGTCGGCGCCGAAGCGCAGCTCCGGCTGGGCGGTGCTGCCCGTGCGCGTCCACACTTGCACCACGCTGCTCATCGCATCGGAGCCGTAAAGCGTGCTCTGCGCGCCACGCACAAACTCCAGCCGATCCGATTCGAATAAAGGCAGTGTTCCGAAATCAAAAGTCCCCCCCGGGTCATTGACCGGAACTCCATCCACGATGACTTTGTTGTAGCGGGACTCGCCGCCGCGCACAAAGAGTGACGCCAGGCCCCCGCGCTGTCCCGCCGTGCTGATGATCGAGCCGGGCAGAAACCGCATCGCATCGTCGGACGCCACTGGCTGCATCGTCTGCAATTGCGCGCCGCTGAGGACATCAGCCGCGGTGCCGGATGCTTCGCTCGCTTGCGGGTAACGAGTCGCGGAGACGATCACCGTCTCGCTCGCAGTCGCCAGGCGCAGCTTCACGATCAGCGTCTCCGGGATTTCGGTGGGAACATTGACTGTCGATTCTGCGAAGCCGGGAGCCAGAACGCGCACCCGCAAAGCGCCAGGGTGATCCACATGCAGTGACGCGGCACCTGCGGCCGAAGTGATTTGAGCAGCCAAAACTTTTTTTGAGTCGATGGCATACAACTCCACCTGTGCCCCCGCAACCGCGGCTCCTTGTGGATCCACGACTTTGATTTTGAGATCGGCGGCGAACGCCGCCCCGGAAAAAGCCACAACCAACAGCGCAAAGCTCAGCCTGCGCATACCATCCTCCTTGTCACGCGAAAGAGGTTGAGGGGGACGGATCGCGCCGGTCTCCTGGCTTTGCGAGTAAGGATGCACTCAAGCATCCGTCAGCGCCCGCGGCCTTCCCGGAATCAGATTCCATGCGCCAGTTCGTTTGAACTGGCCTCACCGAATCCCTTCCAGTGGCCGAAAGCAGTTTTCTCGCTTACAGTTGCGCGGCAGCGCGGGATTCACACCCGCTTCCCTGTCTTCGCCAAGCGGCAAAGACGCGCGTTCCGAAGAGTAATGAGAAAGAGCAGCTACAACCGTCCGAAGAATGTAATGGCACCCCGATGCAGAAGTCAAATGCTCAAGTTGCGACAGCCGGCAAGCCTGCTAAGAGGCCATGTAGGGACAGCCGCCCTCGGCTGTCCACCGCGACGCCGGCGGCATGCGAAAGCCGGGCACGCGAGTGAAAGGTTAAGCGTTAGCTAAGAATGATTCGCGCAGAGCCTGCCCCCAAGCCGCGAAGCGGCGAAAGAATGCAGCCCACGGCGTAAGCCGTGGGTGGTAGGTGG
>Ga0116225_1002164_pt1 | contig 13542 bp, 10 predicted proteins | sample Sb_taG_8_FD_88968 | JGI IMG/M metagenome (GOLD analysis project Ga0116225, IMG submission 88968) | Peat soil microbial communities from Weissenstadt, Germany - Sb_50d_c_BC metaG | ecosystem: Environmental > Terrestrial > Soil > Wetlands > Peat | place: Germany: Weissenstadt | collected 2010-09-21 | reverse complement strand
GGGGAAGGACGTCTACGTCGAAAAACCGCTGGCGCACAAAATCGACGAGGGCTTTCGCGTCGTCGAAGCCGTGCGCCGGACGCGCCGCGTGGTCCAGGTCGGGACGCAACGCCGCAGCGCCGAGTTGTTCCTCCAGGCGCGCGACATTGTCGCCGGCGGCCGTTTGGGCGAGATCCGGCTGGTCACCTCGGCGTGGTATAACAACCAGTCGTCGTTGAGCGACCGCAAACTGGCCGGCGACCTGGATTGGAAGCAATGGCTCGGCTCCGCGCCGGACCGGCCGCTCGATCCGCTGCGCTTTTTCAACTGGTATTACTTCTGGGACTACTCCGGCGGCTTGCTGGTCGGACAGGCCGCGCACATCCTGGATTGCATCCAGTGGTACATGAATTCCAAAGAGCCGCTGACGGTTGCCGCGACGGCGCCGCGGCCTGGGCTGCCCGGCGCCGAGGTCCCCGAGACGGCGACCATCGCCGTCGAGTACCCGGAGAATTATCTGGCCGTTTTCACGCTCGGGTATCGCGCCATGCGATACAACGCTTACAACGATCAAATCAAACAATTCCACGGCAACAAAGCCCGTCTGGATGTGGGCCGCGAATGGTATTCGCTCTATCCGGAATCGGCCGCCGCCGCGGTCGACATGAAGCCGAGCGTCGAAAAGAAATCCCCGTCCAGCTTCAACTTCGCCACGCTGAGCCATATCCGCAACTTCATGGATTGCGTTGTCAGCCGCAAAGATCCCAACGCCCCGGTCGAGGCCGGCCAGGCAACCAACATTGTCCTCTGCATGGCCATGGACTCGCTCCGCTCGGGCCGCCGCCTGCGCTGGAACCCCCAGTCTCGCCGCGTCGAAGCGTAGCGCCTTGCGCCCGCGCCGGGTGGCGCGGACCTGACGATTCGCCGCACCCGGAGGAAGCGGTGCAGGAGCGCAGGCTGGACCGCAACGGCCGGACGTAAGGCCGCGGGCGCCACGAATTTCGTACCAAGCCCGCGGAATCCGCGCTAATCCGCTTGAATCCGCTTGTATCCGCCGCCGGAAACATTCAGAATACCAGTACGGGATATCCGAAATGGAAATCCCGTCATATCTGAAGGTGGGCTACCCCTTTAGGCGAACGCGTAGCGATGAGCAGGTCCTCCAGTTTCTCCGGGGACCGGGAGAACGGTCAAAATGAAGAAGGGAATAGGATCGATTTCGCGGCGAGGGTTTGGGAAGTCCGTGGCCGGGGCGGGTGCCTTGGCCGCGGCGCCCATGATTGTTCCCAGTTCGGTGTTGGGCCAAGCCGTGACCCAGACGGGCCAGCCTGTGGGCCAGCCCGGTGTTGTGGCGCCGAGCGATCGAATCATAGTCGGCGGCATCGGGCTCCGCAACCGCGGGCTGCAGGATTTGACGGCGGCCCTGGCCGATCCGCGGGTTCAGTTTGTCGGAATCGCCGATATCCGGGAATCCGTGCGCGAGAGCATCAAGTCCGGGGTTGACCGGCACTACGGAAACAACAACTGCGTCATGTACCACGATGCCGGAGAAATTCTGGCCCGCGAAGATGTCGAAGCCGTTATGATCGCCACCAGCGACCGCTGGCACGCCTGCATGGCGTCCTGGGCGGCGCAGTCCGGCAAGGACATCTACTGCGAGAAACCCGCCGCCATCTCGATTGCGGAGAGCTTCGCGCTGGCCGAAAATGTCCGCCGTTACGGGGTGGTCTACCAGGCCGGGTGCCAGCGCCGCAATGTCCCGAACTTCGAACTGGCGGTGGGGCTGGTCCGCAGCGGCAAACTCGGCAAACTGCTGGCCGTGCACGCCGACGATTGGTCGCGGACCGTCACACCGCTGGGCCACAGCTGGTGGGCCGAGGAACGGCCGGAGCCCAATCCGCTGGTCTTCGATTGGGACAAGTGGCTGGGTCCATGTCCGTGGCGCCCTTATAACGCCCGCTACCCGGATGGCGGACGGAGCCTGTTCTGGGATTTCCATGCCGGGATTCTGGAGTGGGCCTCGCACACCGGCGACATCTGCCAGTGGGCGGCCAATTGCGACCACACCCACGCTATCGAGTACGATCCGCAACCGGGCACCAGCCATGTAAACTGCTCTTATGCCAACGGTGTGAAACTGATCTTCCGCGGCGACGGCTGGCTGGACCTGGGTACGTGCCGCGTGCGATTCGAAGGGACCGAAGGCTGGATCGAGACGGGGGATTCCGGCAAGATGGAAATGTCCGAGAATCTCCGCCCCTACTTCCAGACGGTGACGATGCGGGGCACCGATCCCTCCCGCCACATCCAGAACTGGCTGGACTGCATCCGCTCCCGGTCGCTGCCGCGCGCCAACGCCGAGTCCACCTGTAACGCCCACGTCACCTCCCATTGTGCGTACATCGCGTGCCAACTGGGCCGCAAGGTGACCTGGGATCCCGCCAAACGTGCGTTCGTGAACGACGAGGAAGCCAACCGCATGCGGAGCCGGGCCTACCGCGAGCCCTGGCGACTGGATTCCCTGGCAACCAACATGTAGGAGACACGGCGAGAGGAAAAGGAGATTCACGATGCAACAAGGACAAACGCAACAGCCGCCCGCGCAGACAACGCCGGCAGGTGGAGCCGCCGGCCAAGCTCCTGGCGGGCCCGCAACCGGAGGACGAGGAGGGCGCGGGGGTGCTGCGCAGCCCATGCCTCCCATCCCGCCCGAGTTCGACGCCAACCCGATCTGGCAACTGAATCAGGCCAAGCTCATCGCGATCCTCAAGGACACTGGATCCACCACGTTTCAGAAGGCCATCGCCTGCAAACGACTGGCCCAAATCGGCAATAAGGAATCGGTGGCCCCGCTGGCGGCGTTGTTGAGCGATAGCCGGCTGGGCCACTACGCTCGCTTCGGCCTGGAACCGAATCCCGATCCGTCGGTGGACGAAGCGCTGCGCAGCGCACTAGCCAGGCTCAAGGGCCGCCTGCAGATGGGCGTGATTCACTCCATCGGGGTACGCAAGGACGCCAAGGCCGTGGACGCGCTCGGCAAGCTGATGTACGACCAGGACGTCGAGATCGCCCAGGCGGCGTCGGCGTCGCTGGGGACAATTGGCGGCCCCCAGGCCGCCCGGTTGCTGCGCGACGGCCTGAACCGCACTAAAGTCCCGGTGCTGCCGGTCGTGGCCCGGGCCACGCTGGTGTGCACCGAGGGGTTGATGGGCGCCAATCGCGCGCAGGCGTTGGAACTGTACACGCTCTTGAGCGGACCTTCGATGCCCAAGGTCGTGCGGCAGGCCGCTTATCGCGCGCTGAACGCCGCGGCGTCGAAGTCCACGGGCTGACCCCGCTTCATTGGCTTCGAGAACGACGGTTCATCGCGCATCTCGCCCGCCGGGCACCGCCCGACGCTCGAGCGCACCGGCATTGATGTGCGCAGGGAGGTGGGCCCGCGGGTGCGCGAGTGATCGAGAAGATAACGATGCCGGCTTAAGACTTAGTGCGTGGTAAAGTACGTTTGGGTGCTTCATGCGGCGAATCCCGAGATCCTGCTGGTTCTCTCTCTGCACGGTGCTGCTAGTCGCCCGGGGTTCTTTGGGAGAGGATCGGGCGTGGAAATCCAAACCAATCGCTCAGTGGAACGAGGAAGACGCGAAAGAGGTGCTCGCTGATTCCCCGTGGGTCAAGCACGTCACGCCGCAGCGCCTGCGCGATCTGAGTCCCGACGAGCGGCGGACGGGCGGAAACATGGAGGCAGGCATTGGGAAGGGTGTCGGTTTAGCAGGGATCGGTTTGCTAGGCCCGCTCAGAGAGGCCGAAGCCTTAGAGCGCGCCAAGGCTAAACCCACGCCCGGTCCGGTGGTGGTCCGATGGGAAAGCGCTCCTGTCCGCGCCGCGGAGCTGAGAGCGGGCGAGACCGCTCCCGCCACGGGCGACGCCTACTACGCGGTTGTGGTCTACGGCATTCCTCTTCCCAGCCGCTGGAATCTGGCGAGGGAGTTGAAGACCGTAGCGTATCTGAAGCGCTACCGGAAGAAGGATCTAAGGCCTTCGCGCGTCGAGATCCTACGAGGGGTGGACGGATTGGCCACGGTGGTGTATCTCTTTCGGCGTTCCGTGGAAATCACCAGGAAGGACCAGAGGGTCGAATTCGTGGCGCAGATCGACCGCCTTTTCCTGGAGCAGTTCTTCAAGGTCGAGGAGATGTCGCTCCTGGGCAAACTGGAGCTCTAAACCTGGTCCACATGTTGCGGCCATGTTCGCGGAGGAGGCGGCGCCGCTGCCAGACTGGCCCGACAGAACGGTTCCAGCGAGTTGAGGAGCCGAGCCTCCTGATGTAACCTATTCCATACCATTATGCTTTTACTCCGCGCAGCTCCAATTGTTCTGTTGCTGTTCTCAGATCCGGCGTCCGCGGCGGAGAGCCGGAAGTGGGTCGCGAGCTGGACAGCTTCGGTGCAAGGTCCCTATCCGGTGGGCAACGCCTCGGCTCAGCCGGATCTGCGCTTCGCATTTCCCTCCGCGGCGGCGGGGGCGCGCGATCAGACCTTTCGATTGATCGTGCAACCGGACATATGGGGGCCACAAGCGCGGCTGCGTTTTTCCAACGTATTCGGCACCAAGCCGGTGGCCTTCGACGGCGTATTCGCCGGGTTGCACCAGAGCGGAGGCGCGGTCATACCGGGCACCAACCGGCCGGTGCGCTTCAGCGGCAAGGCGAGCGTCACGGTGGCTCCCGGCGACTCTGTATGGAGCGATGCGGTCGCACTGGCGTTCACGGGGGACATCGCGGGCCGAAAGCTGGCGGTCAGCTTCCACGTGGCGGGCGAGAGCGGTCCCATGACCTGGCACGCCAAAGCACTGACGACATCGTACGTGACAGCGCCGGGGGCCGGCGCCAAGGGACACCTCGACGACGAGTCCGCGTTCCCGTTCAGCACGACTTCCTGGTATTTCCTCGATGCCGCCGACATGATGGCTCCGGCCGCCACACAGGTGATTGTCGCGCTGGGCGATTCGATCACCGACGGCACCGCGTCCACGCTGAACGGCGACGATCGCTGGCCGAATGCGCTCTCGCGGCGGCTGCATGCGATCTACGGCAATCGTGTGTCGGTAGTGGATGCAGGCATCGGCGGCAACCAGGTCGCGGGACCCGCGGAATATTCGGCACAGAAGCCGTTCGCCGGAGGCCCATCGGCGCGCCAACGGCTGGAGCGGGATGTGCTCAGCCTTTCGGGAGTCACCGTCGTAGTCTGGCTCGAAGGCATAAACGACTTCGGCAACAATGTGAACGCCCCGGCCGAGTCGGTGGAGGCTTGCATGAAGGAAGTGACGAGCCGCATTCGCGCCAAACTACCGCGGGCACGGGTTATCGGCGCCACGGTAACTTCGGCCCTCGGCAGCACGAACGCGGCGCACGGGTCGGCGGCGGAGGATCAAAAACGAAGAGCCCTGAACGAATTCATCCGGCATTCCGGCGTATTCGACGGGGTGGCGGACTTCGACCAGGCGACGCTGGATCCGCAAACCGGTGGCCTTCGGCCGGAGTTCGTGCCCGACAGCACGACGGGCGGCCCGGGCGACAAGCTCCACCCGAACCGTGCCGGCTATCTCGCTATGGCGATGGCGATCGACCTCAAACTATTGGTCCGCTGACATATCGGGTCCGTTACGGCGCCGAATCCGACCCCACCGCCTGCCTGCCCGAATTCAGTGTGTTGCTGCGCGCCGCCAGGTGGAAAACCTGGTTCGCCGCAAACCCCTGGCTGAACGTGATCGGCAGCATCAGGGTGAGCGTGTTGCCGCTGCCCACGACCGAACTTCCGGCCGCAGTGATGGAGCACTGGCTGTTGCTGACGTTGGGCAATAAGGTCATCCATCCCTTCGGGGACTTTCTGCTGCACGATATCGGCACGGGCGACGGCATCGTTCAGGCAGGTCCCCAGGACACGGCCAACAAGCTGCGGACCGCTCCCCTCTGGGGTCTCCGCACGAAGTCGCGAGTTATGCACGATCTCGCTTCGTTGACGCTGGAAGACGCCATTCGCAGGCATCGCGGCGAGGCGCGCCACGTTACGGCCGGGTTTCGCTCTCTGACCGCCGCGCAACAGCAGCAGTTGATCGTGTTTCTGAAATCGCTGTAGACGCGGAACTCACCGCCGGCAGCTTACTTGTGAGCCGATGGGCCGAATGATATATCCGTGCGCGCCCGCAAGGATGATACATTGATGCAGAATGATTCTGGAAGGCATTATTCCACCTCTGGTCACGCCCTTCGACGACCGCGAGGAACTGGACGAGCAGGCGCATCGAGCCGAGGTGCGTTACCTGATCGAGAAGGCGGGAGTGCACGGCCTGGCGGTGGGCGGCAGCACCGGCGAAGGTCAAACGCTGACTTGCGCCGAACTGCGCCGCCTCACGACCTGGACCGCCGAAGAGGCTCGCGGGCGAGTGCCGATAATCGCCGGTATCATCGCCAACAGTACGCGGGAGGCCATCGAACGCGGCCAGGCAGTCGCCGGCCTGGGGGTGGCGGCCTTGCAGGTCACGCCCGTTCACTACCTGTTCGCGCCCGATGAAGAGCGCTCCATCCGGCACTTCGCGACCATTGCCGAAGCCACCGGCATGCCGGTGATCATCTACAACGTCATCCCCTGGAGCTATCAACCCGCGGCGCGGCTGGCGCGGATGCTGCGGGAAGTGCCTGGCATCATCGGCGTGAAGCAGAGCGCCAGCGACCTGAAGACACTCGCCGACCTGCTGCTGCTGGCGCCGGAGAAGGCCCGTATTTTTTCCGCCGTGGACGCGTTGCTCTATCCCTCGTTCGTGCTGGGGGCCCACGGGTCGATCGGCGCCATCGTCACCGCCGCGCCGGAGTGGTCGGTGGCGCTGTGGAATGCGGTGCGCCGCGGCGAGCAGCAGACGGCGCTCGAATACCACAAGAAGCTCCTGCGGGTGTGGAACGCCATCGACGGCCCCAACCTGCCGGCCAACGTCAAAACCGCCATGGAACTGCAAGGCCGTGCGGGCGGGCGGCCGCGCTCGCCCATGCCGTCCACGAGCGCGGAACAGCGGGAAAGAATCGCGGCGGCGCTCATCAGCCACCAGTGAGGTTTCGGGCATGCAACGCCGCCGGCAGTGGACGGTCCCTGGCGGGAACGTCTCTGGCGCCAGAAGCGTTGAGCAACGGCGCGAAAGGCGAGCATGGCTCGCCTGGACCGATTGATAATCGGTCCGCAGATTGCCAACATGCCCCACACGGGGGTTGCGATTGGGTTTGTGGAGAGTGTCTGCGCCACGTCCAGGTATTTACGCCTTGGTCCCGGCCATCGACTTCCAGGCGTTTTCGGCGGTGATCCGGACCGTGCGGTTGTCGCTTTTCAACTTCGAAAGAATCGCCGCCGCGGCGTCCGCCGACCCGATCCGGGCGAGGCCGATCACCGCGGCGCACTGCCAGTGCTCCTGCGGCCGTTCGAGCGCGCCTTTGTAGACCGCCATCGCCTCGGCCATGTTCCCTTCCTTCACCTGTGCGTCGGCATAACGCAGCATGCCATCCATTACGTCGGTGGCCTGCGTGTCGGAGAGCCCCTTTATGTCCGGGTAGCGCGGCGCCGTGGCGGGCTTTTTGCCGATTCGCCCGAAGGCCCTTGCGCCCATCACGGCAATATCCTTGTTCGGCGACCGCATGGCCTCCAGGCACAGGCCCACGGCGCCGGGCGCGCGGCGGTGCCCCAGCGCGGCCAGGATGCGCGGCTTGAAATCGTCCGGCGCATCTTTGTAAGCGGCCATCAGCGCTTTATTGGAGGCCTCGCCGGGGATGCGCTCCAGGCAATACACCACCTCTTCGCGCAACTCCGCGGCGCCGATCCATTTCGCGATGGGCGGCACCGAGTCCTCGGCCGCGATGTCAGAAAGCAGCCGCAGCGCATGCACGCGCACCGGCAGCGGGTAATCCGGACCGCTGATGGCGATCAGGCCCCTCACTACACCGGCCCGGTTGGCCGACGCAGGGTCCTTTCCCACCGAGTGGACCATGGTGGTCAAGGCTTCCCTCGAGGCCTTTCCCACGCCGGTTTGGCCGGCGGCCAGCTTGCCGAGTTGTGGGATCACAGCCGGAGACGCTTCGCCGGCCTGCCGCCACGCGGCAAAGCGCGTATCGGCACTGTCGCTCTGAATATCAGCCAGGAACTTCTGGTCGTCCGCCATGTCGCCTCCTTACAGATGCCACGGGCCGCGGCCCGGGCGGCTCAACAGCCGGTTGGCTTCCTCGTCGTTGAGGAACCGCTCGTTCACCGGATCCCACTCCAGCTTGCGCTGCAACTGGAACCCGACGTTTCCCAGGATGCACAGCGAGGCCACGCGGTGCCCGGCCTCCATGGCCATGATGGGCTTCTCGCGGGTGCGCACGCACTGCTCGAAGTTCTCGTTGTGTCCGGGGCTGCGAGGCACCTTGCCGCAGTCGCATTGCGAAGCGAAGTCTTTCACCTTCTGGTCGGTCGCGGTGTTGGCGCCGTCGCCATAAGTGACCGTGAGCCTCCCCTTGTCGCCCTGGTAAACGGCGCCGTAGCGCGCCTGGATTTCGGCGGAAGGCGTGCCCGGCTGGGCCCACACCAGCGTCCAGTCCGGGTTCTTGAACTGGTAGGTCACCTCCATGGTGACCGCCGAGTCGTACATGCCGTCGCGCGGCGGCTCTCCCTTGGCATCGATGCTCACCGGCCCGGTATTGTCGGCGCCCATGATCCAGCTCGCGATGCTCATGATGTGCGCGCCGCGATCGCGGATCTGGCCTCCCCCGAAGTCGATCAGCCAGCGGAAGGAGCCGTGGGTATGCTTCGCATTGTAGGGGAGCCAGCGTGCCGGTCCGACCCACATGTCGTAATCGATCTCGGGCGGCGGATCGCTGTCGGGGGTCCAATCGCCCACCGGACTGGCGTAGTGCCAGCAGGTCACTTTGCTTACGGCGCCGAGTTGTCCGGCGCGGATGTAATTGGCCGCCTGCCACGCGGCGACTTGCGAACGGCCCTGCGAGCCGACCTGCACCACGCGCCCATAGCGGTCCGCTGCGGTGACCATGGCCCGGCCTTCCTCGATGGTGTTGCAAGCGGGCTTCTCGCAGTAGACGTCTTTGCCGGCCTGGCAGGCCATGATGGTCATCAGCGCGTGCCAGTGGTCGGGCGTGGCGATATGGACCGCATCCACGTTCTTGTCTTCGAGCAGCCGCCGGAAGTCCCGATAGGTCTTTGGCCGGCCTCCGACGCGCGTGGCCGCTTCATCCAGGTGCTTGGCGTCCACGTCGCACAGCGCCACGGAGACGGCGGGGCTTCTCAGGCTCTTGCCGTCGCCGCCTTGCCCGGGCGTGGGTGGAAGCGCCTTGCCGAGCTCCGCCTCGGGCCGAAGGTGCGTGCGCCCGCGCCCGCCGATTCCGATATGTCCGAGCCGCAGGGTGTCGCTGGGAGCCGGTTGCCCCTGACCGAGCACTCGCCGCGGCACGATGTCAAACAGAAATGCTCCGCCCGCCGCGGCCGAAGACTTCAGAAGGTCTCGTCGCCTCATGGTTGATTCCTTTCTCAAATAGTCCGCAGCAACTCCCGGGTATGCCGGACGCACACTTCAAGGTCGTCACACTGCTGCCGGCCGGGGTCTTTTCCGGGCGGCACCGGAATCGCCGGAGTCGGCTTCCCTCGCTCGGCCAGAGCGAGAAAGCGGCTGAACTCCCAGGCCGGCATCTTGCGGTAGCCATCCCAAAACTTGGGATCGAAGACGCTGAATAACCGGGGCTGCCTCGATACCAGGTTCTCAAAAATGAGCGGCACGCCGGGCCGCATGGCAATGAACTTCCGGATCCACCCGTCGATGTCCACATTGCCGTCGCCCATGTTAACCCATCGCACTGCAACACCCTCCGGCACGCGCCACACGGCGCTGTCCCGGAGGTGCGAGGTTTCGGCATAAGGCCCCAGCATTTCGAGCGTCATGTGCGGATCTTCCAGCATCCACACGGGGTTGGCCGAATCCAGGCAAACGCCGAGGATATCTCTGCCCGCCGCCTCCACCATCGCCTTGAGCTCGCGAGCCTGGAGGTCGCCGCCGTGGTTCTCCACGGCGAGTTTGACACCCGAGTCCAGGATGCGGGAACGCATCCCGCGCACGGCGCGCACCATGTTCTCTATGTGCATGTCGATCTCGGGCCGCTCGGTTGCGCTGCCCAGCACGACCCGCATGGAGCGGGCGCCGAAGATTTGCGAGGCCCTCAAAGCAGGGGCCACCTGCTCTTCGACGGTGCCCAGACCGGCATTGAACGACTTCGAACTGGGACAGACCGAACCATGCGCGAGGACGAGCGAGATGCCCAGCTTATCGGCATGCGCGCGGACCTGTTTGACGGCGGATTCGTCGAGCAGCATGTCGCGCGACAGGGAGATCATGGCGTGACGGAGGTCGATTTTGGAGAGGTAATCGAGGAACTCCGCCGGCGTCCATTTCATCTGGCTGACGCTGCCCGAGATGGCCCCAAGTTCCACTTGCGGGCGCTGTGCCGAAGCCAAGGACTGCGCCACCGCAGCTCCGGCGCCGGCCAGGAAAGTCCTTCTGTCGATCGGCATCACGTGCTCCCTTAGAACCAGAACCGCGGAGAGACTTGCATCAGTCCGGGTTCCGGGCGGCGGTGGGCTGCCCGAACCCTTCGGGTGGAACCGCGCCGTGTCGTTCGCTTTCAAATGACAAGCTGAGGTTAAAGTGTCACATCCATTCCCCGTTGTCAAACGTAACCCGTTAACGCGCTAACCGGCGGCACAACGACTCCGGCGGCCACCAGTGGACGAGGGCACATGAACCGATATAAGGGCTTCACCTGAATCCGGTCCGCGTTCAGGCTGCTACCTGCGATCATCAGGTGATCACAATGAACGCACGCGTCGGACTCTTGCTGTTTAAAGTGCCGGGCTTGCCGGCGCTCAAACCGGGGTTGAATACGCCGCCGGAGCGGGCCGGGCACCTACCACCGCCGCTCCCGCCCAGAAAACCGGCAAGGCAATCGCAGGAGCTTTCGAGAATCTGAACCGCACTCTCCAGAATGCGGAGGGATCGAAGCCGGCAACGCCCAGCGCCACTTCCGGACCGCGCCGGCCTCAAAAAGCGGTAACCGTCAAGCCGCAATCCCATACGGAAGTGACCGAACCGAAGGCGGACGTCTCGTATGAAGATCCTTCAGGCATTCAAGAGGGGATGGAGTATGGCGAGGTGGAGCGCCGGTTTGGACCACCGTCATTGAAGTTGACCACCGGTCTCGGAGAAGAGACACTCTGCTACACACAGACCAGCTAATGAATGGGATGAACGCTAAGGCGTCCTGGGCAATACTGGCGATTTCCGCGCTTTGGTCGGTCTCCCATATACCATCCAAATCCCACGCCCAACTTCAGGGTCTTTTTCTTGCTTCCTTGATCAGGGGATACGTTTACTATAAGTCCAAGTCCATTCTCCTGCCTGCGTGGATTCACGTCGTCGCAAACGCGGGATATTTGGGCGGGATATTGATTGTAGCCCTATACTGCCTGATCCCAGCGGAACCTTCGTGCGGCGGTAGTTCAGGATCCCGTCGAGATGATCCAACGGAGCTGGCATGATGTGGAACTTGTCATACACGATCCGGCAAGTTTTGTGTGCTCTATGACCCGCTGGACGGGCGCCACACCCACAACGTCATAACTATGCCAGGCGGCCAGGATGTTACGGACGAAGAGTGCGCCAGGGCCGCGCTCAGCGGGCGGGACACGACATCAGCGGCCTGAGCGCCTTGCGGGTCGCCGCCGGAGATTGTGACGGTTCGAGCCAGCATCGCGTCGATGTAGCGAACAAGAAGCTGCAAAAGGTCGAACGTCCTCCGGCATCGCGCTGACATCCCCTTACTCCGCAATCGCGTATCTCTTCATCTTATTGATGAGCCCCTGCCGGCTCAGCCCCAGCCGCTTGGCCGCCTGTAGCTGATTGTTCCGCGTCTCCCTCAGCGCTTCGGTGATCATGCGCTGCTCCAGTTCCGCCACCGCGTCCTTCAGCGACTCCGCCCGCGCCGTGCGTGCGGCCGGCCGCGTGGGCGCCGGCCCCGGAATGCCTTCCGACAAATCGTCCTCGCCGATCACGTTGTCGCGCGCGCAGGCCGCCAGCCGCATCACTTCGTTGCGCAGCTGCCGCACGTTTCCCGGCCACGGAGCGGTCGCCAGCCGCCGAAACACCGCCGGCGCGAACTCCAGCCCCGCGCGCCCGCTCTCCTGCCCGTACTCCCTCAGAAAGTGATTCGCCAGCAGCGGAATCTCTTCTCGAATCTCCCGCAGCGCCGGCATGTGGATGTGGATCACCTTGATGCGGTACAGCAGGTCCTCGCGGAACGTGCCCTTGCCGATCTCCGCCTCCAGGTCCTTGTTCGTGGCCGCCAGCAGCCGCACATCCACCGGCACCGGCGCGCGCCCGCCCACGCGCTCCACCACGCGCTCCTGCAAAACCCGCAGGATCTTGGCTTGCGCCGTCAGGCTCAGGTCCCCGATCTCGTCCAGAAACAGCGTGCCGCCGTCCGCCTTCTGGAACTGTCCGAGCCGCGGCTGCACTCCCGTGGCCACCCCCTTCTCGATGCCGAACAGCTCGCTCTCCAGCAGCGTCTCGGGCAGCGCCGCGCAGTTCAGCGCCACGAACGGCCGCCGCGCCCGCGAACTGGTCCGGTGGATCGCCCGCGCCACCAGCTCCTTGCCGGTGCCGCTCTCTCCCGTGATCAACACGCTCACCACACTGTCGCGGATGCGTTCCACCAGCCGAACGATCTGCTGGATTCGCGGTCCCGTGCCGATAATCCCGTGCGTCGCGTACCGGCTCTCCACCTCCCGCCACAGATGCGCGTTCTGCATCACCAGCTCGTCCTGCGTGCGCCGCAGCTCGCCCACCAACTGCGCCGTCTCGATGGCAATCGCGGCATGCGACGCCAGGGCCGCCAGCGTCTGCTCGTCGCGCGCGCAAAACCAGCCCACCCGCTTGTTCAGCACCTCGAAGGCGCCGATCGTCTCCCCCGCCTGGTTTCTCACCGCCACCGCCAGCACCGTGCGCGTGCGATAACCCGTCTGCCCGTCGATCGCGTCGTAGAACCGCGGATCGCTGTAGGCGTCGCGAACGTTGATCGTCTCGCCCGTCAGCACCGTGCTCCCCGCGATTCCGTGGCTGGCATCGAAGCGCAGAATCTCGTCGCTGCCCAGCGCCACCTTCGACCACAGCTCGTTGCGTTCCCGGTCCAGCAGGAAAATGCTGGCGCGGTCGCAACCCAGCAGGTCCGTCGCTTCCCTCGCAATCAGGTCGAGAAGCGCCCCCAGGTCCCGTTCCGAATTCATCTTCTGGCAGATCGCCAGGATAGCCGAGAGCTTCTCGGCGAGTTCCGGCTGTGGCGAAGGTCCCATGGGGTTTCAGTCTATCGCATCCGCCGATCGCTGTCCAGAAAGTAGACAACCTGTAAACGCCGATTCCCCATGTCATTGTCCTGACAATTCAATTGCACCCATACTTGTTTGACACAAGGCAGGTAAACGTGGATAAAAG
>Ga0116225_1002160_pt1 | contig 13550 bp, 10 predicted proteins | sample Sb_taG_8_FD_88968 | JGI IMG/M metagenome (GOLD analysis project Ga0116225, IMG submission 88968) | Peat soil microbial communities from Weissenstadt, Germany - Sb_50d_c_BC metaG | ecosystem: Environmental > Terrestrial > Soil > Wetlands > Peat | place: Germany: Weissenstadt | collected 2010-09-21 | reverse complement strand
TCTAGACGAGGAGACGATCGCCAAGCTGCAGGAAACAGGATTGGCGGCCTATCACGCCGTCAAGTTGCGCGACTACGGCCGCATTGCTATGCGCCTCACACCCAAAGGCGACGTGTACGTAATCGAGGCCAACCCGAATCCATGGCTTTCGAGCAAGCAGGAGTTTGCCATGGCTGCCAAGGCTTCGGGCCGATCCTACTCGCAACTGATTGGCGAAATTGTGGACATGGCCATGCAGAGGTACGCACCGCGAAGCGGATCTGAAACCATCGCATGAGAAACCGCTAGGCTATCTTCTTGTGTTTTTGTCGGGTGACCATCTGCACAACGGGCAACGGAAGGCACAGCGTGCGCGCCTGGGTCTCTCGCTTGGAAAACGCTTTGATCGCAATTCCATCCCCATGCGGAAACGGATTGGAGACCGCTTCAAATTCCTGGCCGTAGATGCGTATCCGTTTGGATTGCGCATAGCCCATTCTCTTGAGCTGATCGCAGATCTCGTGCAGCTCAGTCGACTGCTGGCTGGGAGTCAAAGTATTAACATTCACGGTAGTCCCATTGTATCGGACAACTGACGGCAATGTTTTCCACAGCTGTTAGAATTATGCAATACATCAATAACGCAATTGTTCGCCATAACTTAAGCTCAACTTACCAAGTTTAACTTAAGCTGACCTCCCCAGGCCGGCGTCGATACAAGTGATGGCCCGCTTCTTTAACAGTTCCGCTATACGATGTTTGACGTATCCATCTTCGGTGAGATGAGCGGCGGCAGTGTCGTCCAACTTCGACTGAACCAAGCGATCCATGGGATCGCGCTTGGCGAAATTCGGATCAGCTCTGTAACAGAACTGGCAGTCGCGGCCAGTCGGCGTGTCCTTACCTTTGCCCTGTGACTTGCGATGAAATAGATCCATGACGACCTTTTTCTCCTCGCCCGAGGCGTTTGGTTGTGACGAATGCGGCAAGCATATATATCACAAACCACGGGTGCTGATGCAATAGGCGATTTATCCGATTGAAATTCGCCGTTAAATGTGAGACGCGAAGAGGGAACCTAACCCTCACGGAATCAATTTCTGCGAATTGGTCTCGACTTCAGAAAATGTGGCGGAACCCCCAGAAGAGCAGGCCGGAAAGAAGCATCGCCACGGGCAAAGTCAGGACCCACGCTAGCGCGAGGTTGCGCACCGTCGCCCACTGGAGACCGGAGTGGTTCGCGTACATGGTTCCGGCAACACCTGACGAAAGCACGTGCGTCGTGCTCACTGGCATTCCGAACCAATCCGCAGCTCCTATCGTGAACATTGCGGTTATCTCGGCGGCGGCGCCCTGGGCGTAGGTCAAATGATCCTTGCCGATTTTTTCTCCCACCGTGACTACGATTCTCTTCCAGCCAACCATGGTGCCGAGACCGAGGGCCATGGCGACCGCGACCTTAACCCATCCGGGAATGAAACGGGTGGAGGCATCCAGATGCTTCTTGTAGTTTGCGAGTATCGCATCATCTGCCGCGGAGAACTGCGGTTGGCCGGTCTTCTTCATGAACCGCAAAGCTTCGCTGACGATGTACATGTCATTGCGGAAGTTGCGCACCCGGTCGGCGGGCACGTTCTTGAGCTCCTTAAACAGCGCCATCTCATTGCCAATATCGGTGACCAGTTCCTGTAGGGCCAGCATGGTGTTAGGAGTGAAGTTGCGGGTGCGAATGTAATCGGTAACTTCGTCGCGGGGGTCGCCGATCACTGCGTTGGCAGAAACGTAGTGGTTGAGCGTTTCCGCCGACTGCTGGGAGACGGCAATGAAGTCCTCCGATTGCTTGGCGGTCACGGCGTGGTTCAACGCGTAAGCCGTGGGGACGGTACCGACCAGAATCAGCATGATCAAGCCCATGCCTTTTTGTCCGTCGTTCGATCCGTGGGCGAAGCTTACGCCGGTGCAGGTAAGAACCAGCAGAGCGCGAATCCAAAACGGTGGCGGTTCGGTGCCTTCCGGAGCCTCGTACAATTTCTTGTTCTTCAGCAGGAACTTAGAGAGCAGCAGGAGCAGCGCAGCTACGGTGAAACCCACCAGCGGGGAAAGCAGCAACGACTTGCCGATATTGCTGGCCTGGCTCCAATCCACGCCGCTGGTCCCGCTCTTGGGCGAGAGCAACTGGTTGGCGATGCCCACTCCGATGATCGAACCGATCATGGTGTGAGAACTGGACGCGGGCAAGCCGAAATACCAGGTTCCGAGGTTCCAGATGATTGCGGCTAACAGCAGCGCAAACACCATGGCAAAACCGCCTTTGCTGCCCACCTGCAAAATCAGTTCCACCGGGAGCAGGGAGACGATGGCAAACGCAACCGCACCGCTCGAAGTAAGCACGCCCAGAAAATTCCAAAATCCAGACCACACCACCGCGACATGAGGCTGCAAGGAATGGGTGTAAATGACCGTGGCCACCGCGTTGGCCGTGTCATGGAATCCGTTAACGAACTCAAAGCCCAAGGCAACCATCAGCGCCAAGGTTAAAAGAAGGTACGGCATGATCGAGGTGGCGTGAAAGCCGGAAAGATCAGAGACCAGGTTGATGGCGGCAAAGGAAATTCCGATCAGCAACACTCCGCCAAAGATGGCAATACCAAGCTTTCCGGGGGACTTGTGCAGTTTTGAATCCAACGCGGATGTAGCTGCAGTGGCCATGGGGCTCCTTCACCTTGGGAGACGAATTTGAAAACCAACCGCTTGAAGTTCGCAACTATACGCAAGGATTGTTACGGGAGTGTGAAAACCGCCGGTAGAGGTCGCCGGGGTGCTCTCGAAACAATTCAGTCGGTGGGAGCGGGCCCCTGTGCGCTGACGGACGGTAGATTCCCACAAGCGAACACCCGCATCTGCACATGCGCCGGTACGTCTATGTTTGTCAAGTGTTTGGCCGTGTCGTCTTGGCATGACAATTGCCGCTTGAGTCGGCTAGCCCTGCGCTCCAGGAGTCGAACCAATGCAACCGCTGCTTCAGGATCTTCGCTACGGACTCCGCATTCTGTGGAAATCGCCGGGATTCACGGCGGTCGCGGTGCTGACCCTCGCACTCGGCATTGGGGCCAACACCGCCATCTTCAGCATCGTGAACGGGGTTTTGCTCCGCCCACTCCCGTTTGCCAATCCCGGGCAATTGATTTCGATCGGCGGGTTCGACACGCGCCGCGCGCCCGCGATTCCCAACCAGGCTGTTTCTTATCCCGACTTCGCCGACGTTCGCGCCCGCAATCATTCCTTCACCGACGTCGCGGCCTATTTGGACAACGAATACACCCTGACCGGCGCCGGGCCATCTTTGCACGTGAATGCGGAGTTCGTCTCCGCCAGCCTGTTTCACCTGTTGGGCATTCAGCCGGTGCTGGGACGGGGATTCCTGGCGTCGGAAGATGAACCCGGACACCTGGTCGCGGCGCTGAGCGATGAGTTCTGGCGACGACACTTCAATGGCGACACGACTGTGGTTGGCAGACCTGTGAACCTGAATGGGCGGACATACACGATCATCGGAGTCATGCCTGCGGGCTTTCAGTTTCCCGTGCGGACCCAGGCACGCGACATCTGGCTGACATTTTCACGTCTGGCCATGACGGACGACCCCAAAGACACGCCGATGACGGCCCAGCGCGGCAATGAATCGTTACGCGTGGTCGCCAGACTCAAACCCGGAGTTGCCCTCGATCAGGCGAACGCGGATCTGTCCTCGATCGCCCGCGCTCTTGCGGCCGAATACAATTCGCACGCAGGCCTCGGGGCGCGGTACCACCTCGAGGATCTGGTGGGCGATACACGGACTCCTTTGCTGGTTCTGTTTGGGGCCGTGGGATTGGTGCTTCTGATCGCATGCGCGAATGTGGCAAATCTGCTACTTGCCCGTGCCAGCGGTCGTGGACGCGAGATCGCCATCCGTGCCGCGCTGGGCGCGTCTCGAGGAAGGGTGATCCGGCAACTGGTCGCCGAATCTCTCGCGTTGTCGCTGGCGGGCGCGGTTGTGGGCATTGCCGCGGCCAGTTCAACTCTCACTGCAATTCTCAATTTGTATCCCAGCAACCTGCCGCGAGCGCAGGAAGTAAACATTGACTCTCGCGTGATGCTCTTTACTGTAGGGCTGGCAATCGCGACCGGGATCATCTTTGGTCTCGCGCCCGCAATGCAGGTTTCAAAGCCGAATCTCTCTGAGGCGATGCGAGAAGGTGGCCGCAGCGGCACTGCGAGTCGCGGCCATAACCGGCTGCGCTCTGGCTTGGTAGTTGCACAGACCGCGCTCGGGGTCACGCTTTTGATCGGCGCCGGGTTACTGATCCGCAGCTTCAATCGGCTGTCCCACGCCGATCTCGGGTTCAATCCCGCGCACGTCCTTACCGCCAGCTTCGATTTGTCTGAGACCCGCTACAACCCCGACCAGCAGGACCGCTTCGTGCAGGAGCTTTTCAACCGCATCCGGGCGCTGCCCGGCGTCACCGCTGCAGCCGGTGCTATTCCGTTGCCGCTCAATGACGATCACTTTGTCATTTCCTTCAATCTGCTGGACCACCCCGTTCCTGAAGCCAACGAGCCCAGTTCCGGTTTTTATGATGTAGCGCCCGGTTTTTTTGAGACCATGCAAATCCCACTGGTTCGCGGTCGCACCTTTGATGGACGCGACCAGCGCAATTCTGCGCCGGTCATGATCGTTACCCAGGAATTTGCCAGAAAATACTTTCCTAACGAAGACCCGATTGGCAAACGCGTGAAAATTGGCGCTGGAGATGGCGTCGCGCGCGCTAGCTACAAGACGCGGGAGATTGTGGGGGTTGTCGGCGACATCCGCAACAGCGATCTGGTCAAGCCCGCGGCCGCCGCCTATTACGTCCCGCTTCCGCAACTCATGTGGGGACCGCCGACTCTGACCATTCGCACCCAGGGCGATCCCAACAATATTACCGGGGAAATCCGCAAGATCCTGGCGTCGATGGATCCGGATGCGCCCCTGTACGACGTGCGTACGATGGAGGACTATCTCGCTCTAGACCTGGGACGGGCCCGCTTCCAGAGCGTACTGCTGGGGTTGTTCGCAGGCATCGCGCTCTTGCTGACTGCCGTCGGGTTATACGGAGTTATGTCGTTTACGGTAGTGCAGCGCACCTCGGAGATCGGGATTCGAATGGCTCTGGGCGCAAACAAGAAGGATGTTCTGCGTATGATTCTGGCCCGGAGCTTCAGCATGACTGGCCTCGGACTGCTGGTTGGAATTCTGGGAGCATTCGCTCTTACCCGACTGCTCTCGAGTTTGTTGTACGAAGTCGGGCCTGCGGACCCGCTGACCTTCGTTGCCGTGGCCTTGATACTGGGAACAGTGAGCTTGCTTGCCAGTTACGTGCCAGCCTGGCGCGCGGCGAAAGTCGATCCCATGGTGGCGCTGCGCTATGAATAACTAGTCGAAAACCACCGTCTTGTTCCCGTAGAGCAGAACCCGATTCTCGATGTGCCAGCGCACCGCCCGCGAAAGCACGACCTTTTCCAGGTCGCGGCCTTTCTGCAACAGATCGTCGAGAGAATCGCGGTGCGAGATGCGCACCACGTCCTGCTCGATGATGGGACCGTCGTCCAGCACCTCGGTCACGTAATGGCTGGTCGCGCCGATCAGCTTCACGCCACGCGTGTACGCTTGATGATAGGGTTTAGCGCCGACGAATGCTGGCAAGAACGAGTGATGGATGTTGATGATGCGCTGCGGATACCGGTTCACGAATTCGTTAGAGAGAATCTGCATGTAGCGCGCCAGCACCATGAAATCAGGATTGTGCTGCTCGATCAGATTTAGAATTTTCTCTTCCGCCTGGCGCTTGTTATCTTTCGGAACCGGAATCGTAATATAGAGAATTCCGTAGAAATCCGCGACCGGTTGATTGTCTGGGTGATTCGAAATAATCAGCGGAATGTCGCACGCCAACTCTCCGCTCTTATGACGATAAAGCAAGTCCACGAGACAGTGGTCGTACTTGGAAACCAGAATGACCATCTTCGGCCGGTAGTTCGAACGGGCCAGGCGCCACTTCATTTCGAATTTGTTGGCAATGGGGGCAAAGTGCCGGGAGAAGTCCGCGAGATCGATATCAAACTCGGCCGGATCAAATGCCACGCGCATCAGAAAAAGATTTGATTCTTCGTCCGCGTGTTCGTCGGCGTGCAAGATGTTGCCGTTGTGGCGAAAGACAAAATCAGAGATCGTCGCGACAATGCCCTTGCGGTCGGTACAGGAAACCAGAAGTACGGCAGAGTTTTTCATTCTGTGGAGACGCAGCTTGCTGCGTCTTGGTTTGCCGGTACACTCCCGCCCGTTGTCATCCCGAGCGGAGCGAGTGATCTCAGTCCTGAGCGTTCGGGCAAAACCGCAGATTCCTCGTCGCTCTTCGGAATGACAAGAGACAACCCGGCGATGCCGCTTTTGCGTCTTTCTGTTTACCTTTTCAGATCCTTCAGTATCTCCCGCGCCGCATTCGCACCCGATCCTCCGGTCAACCCCGCCCCCGGATGCGTCCCCGAACCGCACAAATATAAATTCTTAATCGGCGTGCGATACCGGGCCCAATCCAGCAGCGGACGCATGGTGAAGAACTGGTCGAGCGCCAGTTCGCCGTGGAAAATGTGGCCTCCGGTGAGTCCGTAAGTATCTTCCAGATCCTGCGGCGTGATGATCTGGTGCGTAAGAATCAATTCCGGAAGTTTCGGAGCGTACTGCGCCAGTGTGCGGACAACCGTGTCGCCCAGCGCGACCCGCTGGCTGTCCCAATCGCTGCCCTTCAGTTTGTAGGGCGCGTATTGCATGTAGATCGACATCACGTGTTTGCCTTCAGGGGCAAGCGACGGATCGGTGACTGAAGGAATCGCAACCTCCAGATAGGGTTGCTTCGAAAAGTTGCCGTACTTCGATTCGTCGAAAGCGCGCTCCAGGTAGTCGATCTCCGGTCCAATGTGGATGCGCCCGCTCAAAGCGCCAGTATCGCCTGCATCTTTCAGCGCCGTGAAATCAGGCAGACCGGAGAGCGCGAGGTTGACCTTCGCCACCGTTCCCGGCATACGGTAGTGTTGCAGCTTCATCACGAAATCGGGCGCAAGGTGAATCGGATCGACCAGCTTCAGCAGCGTCCGTTTAGGATCCGCATTCGAGATAATTGCCTTCGCGCTGATCTCCTCGCCGGTCGAAAGCACCACGCTCGTGGCGGCGCCATCCTTCACCCGGACCTCGATGACCTCCGCCCCGCTGCGAATTTCTGCACCAGCATGCGTGGCCGCTGAAGCCATGGCTTCGGCGATGGCTCCCATGCCACCTTGCGCGAAACATGCCGAGCCTGCAGGATGCGCATCTCCCGCGCCACGAATTAGAAGCACAAGGCTTGTTCCCGCCGACCACGGCCCGAGGAAAGTTCCGAAAATACCGCGAGCCGCGACGGTCGCACGCAGCAATTCAGTGTCGAAATATTCGGCGACGAGATCCGCAACCGCCATCGGTCCCCAGCGCAGCAACCGGTACATATCCTTCTTGCCCAGGTTCCGAATCGATCGCCCGGTTTGGAGAATGCCCCACAAATCGGTGCGGTTCGGGTGGTCGATGTTCGGCGGCGCCAGTTTCAGCGCTTCGCCGATCACCTTGCCCACTTTAGAGAGCGATACTTGAAACTCTGGATACTTGGCGGCATCTTTCTGAGAGAACTTGGCAATCTCTGCCGCGGATCTTTTCGTATCGTTGTAAAGGATCAGAGCGCGCCCGTCGGGCGACAGCGACACCACACCGACGTCCGGCGTGATTAGCCGGAGTCCGTGCTTCTCCAATTGCATGTCGCGGACAATGTCAGGCCTAAGCGGGCCTGCCGCGTGCGCCAGAATTGAACAGCGGAAGCCCGGATAAAATTCCTCGGTGACAGCAGCCCCGCCGGGCTGGGCGCGCCGCTCCAGGACGAGCGGTTTGTATCCCGCTTTGCCGAGATAAAAGGCAGTGACCAGCCCGTTGTGGCCTCCTCCGACGATGACAACATCACGCACGGCCGGCATCGGTTACGCTGCTCCCTTGAAGTCTTTGAGGATTTCGAGCGCCGCCAGCCTGCCTGGCCCACCCATAATTCCGCCGCCCGGGTGCGTGGCCGATCCGCACATGTAAAGGTTCTTGATCGGCGTACGAAACTGCGCGTATCCCGGCACCGGCCGCAGGAAGAAAAGTTGTTCGAGCGAAAGTTCGCCCTGAAAAATATTGCCCTCCGTCAGGCCCCATTCGCGTTCCAGATCAAGCGGCGTGATCACCTGCTTGTGCAAAATGATGTCCTTAATATTGGGTGCGTACTCCGCAATGGTGTTAATGACGTTGTTGCCAAAAGCTTCTTTCTGATCGTCCCAGTTGAGGCCGGGCCGCAGTTTGTACGGTGCGTACTGCACGAAGCAGGAGAGAATATGCTTTCCCGGTGGCGCGACGGATGGATCGGTCAGCGTGGGAATCACCATGTCAATGTAGGGACGACGCGAAAAATTGCCGTACTTAGCGTCGTCGTAAGCCCGCTCCATATATTCGACGCTGGGCGAAATCGAAATCGCGCCTCGCAAGTGCGCGCCCGGCCCGGGAATGGCTTTGAAATTTGGCAGAGCATCGAGCGCGAGGTTCACTTTGCCCGAAGACCCGCGGAACTTGTAGCGATTGATCTCTTCAAGAAAATCGTCGGGCAAATTTCCCTTTTCGATCATCTTCACAAACGTCAGCCGCGGATCAACGCTCGACGAAATAATGTCGGCGTAGATCTCATCTCCGCTCGCCAGCACCACCCCCTTGGCTTTGCCATTCTTCACGATGATCTGCGCAATCGCAGCTTGGGTGTGGATTTCAACCCCAGCCTCACGCGCCGCATCCGCGATTGCGTTGGAAATTGCGCCGGTACCGCCGCGGGCAAATCCCCACGACCGGAAAGCGCCGTCGATTTCTCCCATGTAGTGATGCAGCAGCACGTAGGCCGTTCCCGGCGAGCGCACGCCCAGAAAAGTGCCGATAATTCCCGAAGCAGACATCGTCGCTTTCAGCACATCGGTCTCAAACCATTGATCCAGAAAGTCGATGGCGCTCATGGTCATCAACTGCACTTGGTTGTATTTGTCTTCGCCCGTGAGACCCTGAAAGCGACGGCCAAGGAAGAGCAACTTCATCAACTCTTTCGGATTCAATGTGGCCGGATCAGGTGGCACCATGCTGAGAATCGGCTTCACAAAGCGGCACATCGCCTGCATCGCTTTGCCGAACTCGTCGTAGGCTTCGGCGTCAACCTTGGAATGACGCGCGATTTCGCGATGCGTTTTCCCGTGATCGTTCACCCGCCACAAGTGGTCGCCGTTTGGCATCGGCGTGAACGTGCCGTCGAGTGGCAGAATTTCGAGTCCATGACGCGGAAGATCGAGGTCACGAATAATCTCGGGCCGCAGCAACGAGACCACATAAGAGCAAACCGAAAACTTGAAGCCCGGAAAAACCTCTTCGGTGCAGGCCGCTCCGCCGAGGACGTAGCGCCGTTCCAGTACGAGAACCCTCTTGCCCGCACCCGCCAGGTAAGCGGCATTGACCAAGCCGTTGTGGCCGCCGCCAATCACGATCACGTCGTATGAATTCGCCATTAGCTCTTAGCCTTTAGCTGTTAGCTTCTTTATCAGGAAAAAGGAATGATACTCGCAGATAGCGCGTTTGTGCGCAGAAAGCGGATTCACAACCCGCTTGGAAGGACGCTCCACTGGATGAGACGGCGCATGGAGAATCAGGATAGCTGTTTTCCCCTCGGTTGTACAATTTTTGCACTTGCAATCGTCGTTGCAGGCAAGCGCATATGGTCGCAATTCAACGTAATAGGAATTCACCTCGATAACATATAATCCCTTGTTCGAAATATTTTGAGGCCATCACCATGCCCGTAGGAACTGCATTTCACGAAAGAACTTTTCCGCTCTGCCACAGCCTCAACTACCGCGAGTGGTCGGGATACTACACGGTCAGCGTTTATGAGGTACATCACGAGCACGAGTACAACGCTATCCGCAACGCTGCCGCGCTGATCGACATCTCACCGCTGTACAAATATCTGATCACAGGCAAAGACGCGTCCAAACTGGTGAACCGCGTGATCACTCGCGACATCCGCAAGGTTTCCGTCGGCCAGGTGATCTACTGCTGCTGGTGTGATGAGCAGGGCAAGGTCATCGACGATGGCACCGTCACGCGTCTCGAAGAAAACAAATATCGCTGGACCGCCGCCGACCCCAGCCTGCGCTGGTTTCGTCAAAACGGCACCAACATGGATGTCCAAATCGAAGACATTTCCGAGAAACTCGCAGCTCTGGCCTTGCAGGGACCCACTTCCGGCAAGCTGCTGAAGTCTGTAGCAGAAGCCGACATCGCCAATCTGAAATACTTTCGCGTTACTCACGGCAAGGTCGCAGGCGTGCCCGTCGATATTTCCCGCACCGGATACACCGGCGACCTCGGCTACGAAATCTGGGTGCCGTGGAACGACGCGGTAAAAGTCTGGGATGCGGTGATGGAAACCGGAAAACGCTTCGACATTCACGCGGCCGGGATGCTGGCGCTCGACGTAGCTCGCGTTGAAGCCGGATTACTGCTCATCGAGGTCGATTACACCAGCAGCAAGAAGGCCCTGATCGACTCGCAGAAGTATTCGCCCTATGAGCTCGGCTTCGGCAAAATGGTGCATCTCAACAAAGAGAATTTTATTGGCAAAGCAGCTTTAGAGCAGGATCAGAAAAAAGGAGTTGCAAGGCAGTTCGTCGGACTTGAAATCGATTGGACAGAAGTCGAGGCGCGCTACGAGACGTTCGGCCTCACCCCCGCCGCGCCCAGCCAAGCCTCGCGCGTAGCGGTTCCCGTGTACTGCGGCGAAAAGCAGGTGGGCAAAGCGACGTCCACAACGTGGTCGCCAGTGCTGAAAAAGATGATCGCGCTGGCCAGCATCGAAACCTCACACTCCAAGCTCGGCACTCGGCTGCAAATAGAAATCACCATCGAAGCCATCCGGCAGAAGGTGACCGCAAAGATTGTGAAGATGCCCTTCTTCAATCCCGCAAGGAAGACGGCGGTCCCGGTGTAAGTCCGGTAAAATGGGGCCATTGTTAGTTCACTGCGATCGCCTTCTTCCCGCTCCGCTTCCAGTACAAATATCCCGGCACACCGATCAGCACAATAATCGTTCCGGCTAGCGCTTCTCTCGGCCGAGTGAAAATCGTATTCAACGTCCAGGCACCGCTGATGAGCACGTAAATCGCAGGCAGCCACGGATATCCCGTGCAACGATACGCGCGCGGAATCTCTGGGCGCTTCCAGCGCAACACGAACAATCCGACCACGGTCAGCGTGTACGAAAGCACCATCCCGAACATCACATAGGTGTAAAGCTGATCGTAGCGGCCGCTGAGGGTGAGAACTCCGGCCCACGCTCCTTGCCCGATCAGGGCAAATGCGGGTGTGCGCCACTTAGGATGAACTTCCGCCATGCGCCGGAAGAAAAGCCCATCCAGAGCCATGGCGTAATACACTCGCGCGCTGCTGAGGACCGCGCAGGCTAGCGCGCCAAAGCAGGAAACGGCGATCATCGCCGAAAGCCATGTGGCGGCTGCGGGCGAGAAAAGCGCCACCGCTGCGGCGTGCGCGATAGTCTCATGTTTGGCGACCTCGCTGAGCGGCAGCGCATACACATAGGTCATATTCATGGCCACGTAAATGACGCCGACAATCAGAACGCCAAGAACCATCGACAGAGGTACATTGCGGCGCGGTTCCTTCACTTCGCCCGCTACCCATGTGATATAAACCCATCCGTCGTAGGCCCAGAAGACGGCGATCAGAGCCACGCCGAACGCCGAGAGGAGTTGCCCGGCACTCATCCCCGTCGTCAGGCCGCTAACCGTGCCCCACTCTTGTGCGGTGAAGTGATGCCAGTCGCCCTTGCCGATGGCGAAACCAAGAATCACGAATGCCCCCATCGCTCCAAACTTCGCCCAGGTGGCGACGTTTTGCAGCAGCGCGCCTCGCCGCAATCCCACGACGTTAATCCAGGTGACCAAAGCAATCAGGAACAAGGCCACGACCTGCGGACGCGTCACCACCACTCCCGCGATCGACAAAACCACATGCTCCTGCGAAATCGGTGGCATGATTTTCCCGAGGTATGCCGCCGAACCCACAGCCAGCGCGGCGATCGATCCGCCATTGGCTACGCTGAAAAGCATCCAGCCATAGAGGAACGCGGGCAGATCGCCGTAAGCCTCACGCAGATACACGTATTGGCCGCCGGAGTCGGGGAACATCGTGCCCAGTTCGGCGAACGCGAAGCAGGCGCACATGGAAATCACGCCGCCGAGAACCCACACCAAGAGAAAAAGCGCTGGATGAGGTAACGGGCCGGCGATATCTTTTGCGGTGAGGAAAATGGACGAGCCGATGATCCCGCCAACTAGCAGCAGAACGGAATCGAGCAAGGTGAGGCCGCGAACTAGCGTAGGCTCGGCGTCAGATCTCGCGAGCAGTGGCGGAGATGCGACGGGAATCTCCATGAATCATCCCATCCCCAATTCGTCGGCCGCTTCGAGCGGGGTCCCGCAGCGGCGGCAGATGACAGCAGAACAATCGCCGCAAGTCAGCGGATCGGACACTTCAACCGCGCATTTCGGGCAATAGAGCAGTTCGGGCTCGGGTTCAGCGGAAGGCTGCGGACTTGGAGCCATAAGGAACGCAAATGTACCATATCCTTTGTGTACCTTTGTGTCCTTTGTGGTTGATGTCTTTAAAACCTTTAACCACAAAGGACACGAAGTTACACAAAGGAGAACTATTTTGCCTGACCAGTCTGCAACTCCCGACGAGCGGCTACAACACGAATTCAATCGCTGGGCCGAAGCGGGTGAAGGTGAAACCATGGAGCGCCACCACCTCGACATCACTGGGAAAACCATTCGGCTCATGGATCTTCGCCCAGGAGAACGCGTGCTTGATCTGGGATGTGGCGCGGGGTGGGCAACCCGGCTATTAGCGCGCCTGGTCACCGAAGGGCCTGAAGGTTTTGGGCAAGTCGTGGGTGTCGATGTTTCCGATGAGATGATCCGTCGGGCGCGCGCCGCGTCGAAAGATTTCGAAAACATCCTGTACGTTTGGGGATCGGCGCAGCAGATTCCGTGGGAAGAAAACTTCTTCGACAAGATGCTGTCAGTCGAATCGTTTTACTACTATCCGGATCAGGAGCGCGCGTTGGCGGAGTTGTTCCGGGTGATGGCGCCGCATGGGCGCATGTTCATCCTGATTAACCTGTACAAGGACAATCCTTACTCGCTGCAATGGGTTGACAAGCTCCAAGTGCCGGTGCACGTTCGCTCGGAGGCAGAATACGTCGAGCTGCTGAAAAAGCACGGCTTTGAAAACGTCAAGGCTCAGCACATTCCGGACGACACGCCCACGCCCGATGACTATCAGACGAAGTCATTTCATAGCCTGGAAGATTTGCGGGCATTCAAGC
>Ga0116225_1002157_pt1 | contig 13564 bp, 12 predicted proteins | sample Sb_taG_8_FD_88968 | JGI IMG/M metagenome (GOLD analysis project Ga0116225, IMG submission 88968) | Peat soil microbial communities from Weissenstadt, Germany - Sb_50d_c_BC metaG | ecosystem: Environmental > Terrestrial > Soil > Wetlands > Peat | place: Germany: Weissenstadt | collected 2010-09-21 | reverse complement strand
GCCGGGCGCGGTCAGCGCCTGGCCGACGGAAAAGCCGACCCAGCAGAGGAGCACGGCGATGAGCGCCAGGATGACACGGACCGTGCGCAGCCGCAGCAGCCTGCGGAACCGCTTGCGGCCACGCCTGCGCCGGCCGCCGTTCGGCGTCCCGTTCCCTGACCAGGACGGGTCGCCGCCGGCGGGGCCGGGGTCCTCATCCGGCTCGTACCGGCCGGATCCGTAGGGCGGCTCAGCCCCGTACGAGGCTTCGGATCCGTACGGTGCTTGAGATCCGTAGGGTGCTTGGGAGCCGTACGGCGCCGGGGAGCCGTACGGCGCTTGGGATCCATAGGGTGCTTGGGATCCATAGGGTGCTTGGGAGCCGTACGGCGCTTGGGACCCGTAGGGGGCCTGGGACCCGTAGGGGGCCTGGGACCCGTAGGGAGGTTCAGACCCGTAGGGAGCCTCGGGTCTGTGCGGCGCCTGCCCGTACGGCTCTGGGCGGTACGGGCCTGGCTCGTGCTGTTCAGAGCCGTACGGCCCAGCTTCGTTCGACTGCGACCCGTACGGCGAGGCATTTCGTCGGCTAGCGCGACGGGATGCCGGTCGTAGCACTCGCCTTACCTCCTCGATGTATCTGCGAAGTCCCCGCAGATGGTCTACCGGCTCAACATGAAGGAATGGTTACACGGCCGAGTTGCCCAGATCCCCCGCAAATATCCTGACACAGCCGGCTGAGCGGAATTGACATCCGGGGCAAAGATGGGCATCGCGCCGTGACATGACGAACCCCCGGCCGGGATCCGGCCGGGGGCTGAAACGAATGTTTACCAGTGCCCCCACGGGATCAGGGCGGTGACGGCGACCGCCGCGAAAAGCAGAGTCAGGTACGCGATCGACAGGTGGAACAGGCGCATCGGAGCCGGGGAAGCTGGGACGGAGCCTGCCTGCGCGTCGGCGTCCGCCGCGGCCACCCGGGCGTTCAGCTGGTGCGCCTCGACCAGGAACCAGGCGCCGAGCGCGGCGGCGAAGACGCCGTAGATCCAGCCCGAGTACGGGACCAGGGCCAGCGTGGCCGCCACCATGGCGTATGAGTACCACAGGATCTTCCGCGCGACCACGGCGGGCGACGCGACCACCGGCAGCATCGGCACGTTCGCCGCCGCGTAGTCCTTACGGAACTTCATCGCCAGCGCCCAGAAGTGCGGCGGCGTCCACAGGAAGATGACCGCGAACAGCACCACGGCGGGCAGGCTCACCGTGCCGGTCACGGCGGCCCAGCCGACCAGCACCGGGAAGCAGCCCGCGGCGCCGCCGATCACGATGTTGGCCGGGCTCCGGCGCTTGAGCAGCAGCGTGTACACGAAGATGTAGAACAAGATGGCCGCGTCAGCGAGCGCCGCCGACAGCCAGTTGGCCATCAGGCCGAGCAGCAGGGTGGCCCCGGCGCCGAGCAGGATGCCCCAGGCCAGGGCCTCCCACGGCTTGATGGTGCCGTGGCCGTTGACCACCAGCGGGCGCCGCGAGGTCCGCTTCATCAGCGCGTCGATGTCGCGGTCGATGTAGCAGTTGATCGTGTTGGCGCTGCCCGCGGCCAGCGTGCCGCCGACGAGCGTGACCAGGACGAGCCGGATGGACGGCAGGCCACGCTGGGCGAGCAGCATGGCCGGGACCGTGGTGACCAGGAGCAGCTCGATGATGCGCGGCTTGGTCAGCGCGACCAGTGCGCGAACCACCACCCCCGGCTGACGGCGGCCGCCGTCAGGCCGGCCCGCCGAGCCGTGACCGAGCGTCCCCGGAGTACCCGCCGAGACCGCCGCTGTAGACGTCACTCGCCACCCTCGGTCCTGGCCTTGTTCTCGCCGTCGGCGGCCGGCGGCGGCCCGGGGACCGGGGTGTGGATGATCGGGCGCTCGGCGGAGGGCTTGCGGTGCCCGGGCGCCAGTTCCGGCTTGGTGTACGTCACGTACAGCCAAGCGGCCACCGCCACGAACAAGAGCATCGGGAACGCGAAGGTCAGTATCGAACTGCCGAAGCTCCACGCGCCGCCGGCAGAGTCAGCAATCACACTGTTCACTCCGGATCCCTTCTTCCTCTTTGGCTCACGGCACTCAGAGAGCGTAGAACAGCAGCCAGAACAGCACGGCCATCACGGCCAGGTAACTCCAGACGGTGGAGAACGCGCTCAGCGACGCCTGGAACCGCTGCACCAGGTAGGTGTCAGTGTACGTGGGGGGCTGCTCGACGAACGACAGGGCCGGGATATACCTGGACCTGGCCAGCAGCATCTCCAGCCATACCATCGCGGCGAGCTGCACGACCAGAAACACCGGGTAGAAGCCGACGAAGACGCTCGAGTAGCCGGAGCTGCCCGGCGGGAACGGCAGGTCCAGCAGCTGGTAGACCTGCATCGCGACCGCCGCCAGGCCCAGGGCCAGGGCGATCAGCCCGCCGATCTGCCAGGTCTGCTTGCGCCCGGCTTTGATCCGCTCCAGCGCGAAATAGTGCACGCCGGCGCTCAGCACCGCCAGGAGCATGATCGTGGTGCCTATCCACAGCGACGGGTGGACGAAACCCGACCCCTGCCACCTGCCCTCGGAGTTGAGCGAGCGCAGGTAGAAGTAGGCGAAGGCGAAGGCGCCGAACAGGAACGTCAGCCCGCCGATGGCCAGCCGCGATCCGGTCCAGGTCGCGTTCAGCGCGGACTCGTGGTAGTAACCCTCATCTTCGGCCGCGAGCGCGACCTCCTGGGCCGATGGTGTCGGCGATGCGGTCATGTCGGTCATGGTTTACGCCTCCACTCCGCTCGCACCTGCGTAGGCGGCGCCGATGACACCGGGCGGCGGATTCAGGTCGGCCACCGGGAGCGCGTTCGGGACGCCGTAGTCGTACGGACCGGACAGGATCACCGGCACGTGCTTGAAGTTCTCCGGTGGTGGCGGCGTCGACACCTGCCATTCCAGGCTGCGGGACCGCCACGGGTTGCCCACCTCGCGTTCCCGCCAGAAGAGCATGGACATGACGAAGTTGATCAGGAAGATCAGTATCGAGCCGCCCAGCAGGAACGCGGAGATCGATACCCAGTCGTTGAGCGTCTCCAGGTTGCGCGCGTACTCGAATACGCGGCGCGGCATGCCCATCAGACCGAGCGCGAACAACGGCAGGAAGGTCGAGTTGAAGAAGATGAACATGGTCCAGAAGTGGAGCTTGCCCAGCTTCTCGTTCAGCTTGTAGCCCGTCATCTTCGGCAGCCAGTAGTAGATGCCGGAGAAGAACGCGAAGATCAGGCCACCCATGATCGTGTAGTGGAAGTGGGCCATCACGAAGAACGAGCCGTGCTCGGTCGTGTCCGCGGGCACGTCCGACAGAAACACGCCGCTGATGCCGCCCAGCAGGAAGTTGAAGTAGAAGGCCAGCGCGAACAGCATCGGGATGGAGAACCGGATCTTCGCCTTCCAGAACGTCCCCATGCCGACCAGGTAGATGAAACCGGTCGGGATCGAGATGAGCTCCGTGGTCAGCATGAACAGCGGCCGCATGTCCGAGTTGATGCCGCTGACGAACAGGTGGTGCTGCCAGACGAAGAAGCTGAGGATGCCCACGCCGAGCATCCCGGCCGCGGCGATCCGGTAGCCGAACAGCGGCTTGCGGCAGAACACCGCGACCACCTCGGAGATGACGCCGAAGCCGGGTAGCGCCAGGATGTACACCTCGGGGTGGCCGAAGAACCAGAACAGGTCCTCATACAGGAAGCTGGAACCGCCGAGCTGGTTGGCGAAGAACCCGGTCTGGAAGGTCCGGTCCATCAGCCCCATGTAGCACGCGCCCACTAGGACCGGCACCGCCAGGACCTGGAGGAACGAGACCGTGAACATCGACCACACGAACATGGGGAGCCGGCTCCACTTCATGCCGGGCGCCCGGTAGTTGATGATGGTGACGATCATGTTGAAGCCGGCCAGGATCATCGAGATGCCCATCAGGCCGAACGCGAAGAAATACGCGTCCATGCCCTGCCCGGCCTGGGTGGCCAGCGGTTCGTAGCCGGTCCAGCCGGTCGGGAACCCGCCGAACAAGATGGCGGAAAGCAGGATCACGTAGGCGGCCGGGGTGAGCCAGAAGCCGAGCGCCTCGAGCCGCGGGAACGCGACCCGCTTGGACCCGATCAGCAGCGGGCCGAAGTACTGGCCGAACGGCCCGAGGATGACCGAGGACATCATCATCATCATCATCGTGCCGTGCTCGCCCACCACCATCAGGTACTGGTTCGGCCCGAGCAGGTGGTAGGTCGGCGACAGCAGCTCGCTCCTGATCGCCATCGCGAACAGGCCGCCGGTCAGGAAGTAGCCGATCATGCCGAACAGGTACTGGATGCCGACGACCTTGTGGTCGAGGGTGTACCTGAAGTACTTCGACAGACCGGCTTCTTCCCTGCCCCTCAACCGGGCCTCGTCCGGCAGCGGCTTGCCCAGCACCAGCCGGATCGGGTCGTGGAACACGCCGAGCCCGGCCAGCCAGCCGATGGTGGCGAACACGTAGCCGAGCACGATCGGCACATCGTTGACGTCGGACAGCGCGTTCCTGGCGTAATCGCTGGACAGGAAGTTGCCGAGCAAGTGGCCGAGGATGTAGCCGACCGCGGCTGCGATCACGCCGGTATGCACGCCCGGACGCAGCCACCATGGCCGCATGACCCCGCCGGGCCCGCCGACCTCAGGACCACTGCCGGCAGGCTCTGCTCGATCCGGATGTGTCTCGATGGCCATCCCGTCACCCCTTCACCGAGGTCATGGCGGACATTACGGGCGCCGCGATCTGCGGCGGGAAGCGCGTCACGGCGTCACCGGATCCCCGGGCGGGTAGTAGTAGCCCGCGGCACCGGTGATGCCGTCGATCGTCGGCAGGGCGTTGCCGAGCTGCGGGATCACGGTGGGATCGTAGGTGAGCGTGTACGGCGGCAGCGCGGCGAGCACCCCGTCGCTCTGCTCCTTGGACTGCACGCCGCTCGCCCAGGACTCGAACGAGGTCTGGGGAACGACGTGGCCGTAGTTGAACATGGCGCCGTGCCAGAGGCCGCACAGTTCGTTGCAGCGAACGGTGACGCTGCCGAGCGCCTTCGCCGTCACGTAGGCCACGTTGTCCACCTGCGGGTTGGCGTCGGCCTTGACGCCGAGCTGGTAGGCCCAGAAGCTGTGGATCACGTCCAGCGACGTCACGTGGAACGTGACCGGGGTATCTACCGGCAGCATCAGCTCGGTGCTTTCCATCCCGCCGAACTGGGGATACCGGTACGTAAAGGTCCACTGCTGGGCGATCACCTGGACTTGCAGCATGTCGTTCGCGCCTGCCGTCCACGACGTCGTCTGCGTCCCGGCCAGCTTCCAGATGGGCGACGGACCCTCGCCGGCGCCCGCGCCGGCCGGCACGACAAGCTCGACGGTGCCGAACACGAAGAGCCACAAAACGATGACGGTGGTGCCGATGATCCAGGTCGCCTGGACCTTGGTGTTGCCGTAGATCGGCTCGCCGTCGCTGTCGTCACCGGGCCTGGCCCGCCAGACCACCAGCGAGTAGATGAAATAGAGCAGGACGAAGATGATGACCGGCGCGGCGCTAATCGCCAGCACGGCGATGTCGAACTGCTGGTGCCTGGCCGCGTCGGACATGTCACCCGGCGGCAGGTGCGGGTACCAGACGAACCAGATGACAAGGTCGGCGGCCAGCGCCAGGATGATCCAGATCAGGAAGAGCCGCAGGCCGTGCCGCGGCTCGGACGCCGGTTGCGTCGTTGTCATGAGCTCACCACGTCCATGTTGCCCATCATGTAGCCGACGGTCGCCATGGGACCGCCGTTACCGTCGATGAATCCGCCGCCGCAGGGGATTAGGCACTGCCAGCGGAAATTGCCGCCGTGGGCCGGGCTGATGAAGCTGAACGTCTCCTTGGCGTACGGGTTGCCGCTCGTGGTGCACGGCGAGGAACTGCACAGGTTGTTAGCCGAGAGCTGGGCGTTCGGCGAGGCGACCGGCACATACAGGTTCATGCCCGGGATCGCGAACGTGTGCCCGACATTGCAATTGGCCCACGAGTCGATGACCGAGGTCGTCTGGTCGGACACGTACTCCTTGCCGTGCTGATCGAACTGGGAGACCGTCACCGTGTTGCCGATGGTGCCCTGCACCTGGCTGAAGAAGTTGTTCCGCAGTGGCGTGCAGCCGTCGTAACCGTAGATGGTCACGTTCACCTTGGTGTTGGCGGGGACCGAGAACAACGTGGTGTGGATCCAGTTCCCGCTCGGGTCCTGCACGTAGTAGCTGACCCAGTAGGGCTTGCTGGCCGAGTTGTTCTGCGGGTCTTCCTGCAAGACCACGTTTACCTGGCCACCGGAGGCGGCATAGTGGACGGTCGGCAAAGCACTTTGCCCCCCGATGTAATACAGGGCCACGAAGATTCCCAGCCCTACCACTGCAAGGAAGGCAACGAGCAGAGACGCCGCCCGGGCTGTCACGGACACCGGATCACCACCTCGCTTCTTAACCCGCGGTGCGCACGCGTCGTACGCGATCATGCACGTGCAATATCCAGCCGTGCGGACAGAAACAGGCCGGCACCTACGGGGTAGATACTCCAGTCACACGCGCCGCAAGGCAACACTTAGCCTCGCGAATGACGAAATTGTCATGGTGAGAACGGTTGCCGACCCTGGTGGCCCTGCGTGACCAGCCCCGATGCGGCCGTGCCAGTCATCAGGCCAGCCTGCGGACCGGCGTCCGCAGGCCCCGAGCCCGACTCACAATCGTTTGCGAAGCGTGCGCAATCATCACGCGCCGTGGTCGCGCCGCCCGGCGTCATTACGCGCGATGAAATGACCTCGTATGATGGCGCCGGATCGGGGGCGTTCGGCCGGGGATCCAGGAGGAGCCATGACGATGCGAGGGCCCGGAGGGGCGCGCCGGCCTTCAGGGTGGCCCGTGTTGCGCACGCCGAAGTGGATGCTCGCCGCCGCCGTGGTGCTCGCGGCCGGGCTGACGCTGGCCGCGATCCCGCACCGGCCGTCCACCGGCCAGCGGGCCGCCGACCTGCGCGGCATGGTTCACGACCTGAACGTCGACATCGAATCGTGCGCGGGCGGCGTCAACGACTCGATCACCGCCCTGCGGGCCATCCAGTCCGGCACGAGTCACGACGTCAAGACCGCCGTCGTGATCGCCAACACGGCCGCGGCGAACTGCTCGCCCGCCAACAGCATGCCGATGGAGGACCTGGTCCAGTACCAGGCACCGGAGTCGCTGTCGTCCTTCCACGTCCAGACGGCCGTCAATGATCTTGTGACCTGGGGATTCCCCCTAGCCCAACGAGTCCAGGTCGATGTCGCCACCCTGGTGAGCGCCAAGACGCCGGCCGCTGTGCAGAGCGCGTCCGCGCAATTGCGCCATGATCAGCAGGCGCTCGACGCGGAACGTGCCCTGATAGACGGGCTGATCACCGCGGCCAGCACGTCCCTGTCCGCGCACGTGTCACCGCCCAGCCTGCCCAGCTGATTCCGGGCGTGCGGCCGAGTGTCCCTATCGGGACGACGGGCGGCAAACCCGCAGGGGGACGAGGCGGCAAAGGATTGCAATCGTTTGTGTGACAGAGCCGTAACAATCCGCCCGAGCGCATTGTGCGTCTTGACCGGCTTCATGGTTCACGAGGAGCATCACTACCGGGGGCGTGATAAGGACCGAGGTAGCGAACATGATGTCGCACCAGGGCGCGGCTCGGGTCACCCTGACTGAGCCGAACTTGACCGAGCCGGCACTGACTCATCCGACGCTGACCGAAGGCGCCGACCCGGCTGCCAGGCGGATCCTCATCGTCGATGACGAGCCCAATATCCGCTCCTTCATCGGCCGCGCGCTAGCGGGCGCCGGTTACCTGACCGGCTTCGCCGGAAGCGGCACCGAAGCGCTGCGCCACGCCCTGGACAGCCACTACGACCTGATCATCCTGGACCTGGTGATGCCGGACATGGACGGCTGCAGCGTCCTGGACCAGCTGCTGCGCGCCCGCCCCGACCAGACGGTGATGGTGCTTTCCTGCGTGGCCGACGTCGCCACCAAGGTCGACTGCCTGGAGCGCGGCGCGCGAGATTACCTGACCAAGCCGTTCTCGCTGGCCGAATTGCTGGTCCGGATCCGGGTCCGGCTGCGCGAGGACGCTCACCTGCGCGGCGATGGGCTGAAGCCCGGCGAGGCCTCCGGGGAGGTCATCCGGGCCGGGAGCCTGACCCTGGACGTGGCCCGCCTGGTCGCCGACATCGGGCAGGGGCCGGTGCCGCTGACCCGGCTGGAGTTCTTGCTGCTGCGCGAGCTAGCCGAGCACCTCGGCCAGTCAGTACCCAAGGGCAGGTTGCTGGCCAGCGTGTGGGGATACGACTTCGACCCGGGCTCCAACGTGGTCGACGTGTGCGTACGGCGCCTGCGGTCCAAGCTCGGCTTCAGCCTGATCAAGACGGTCCGCGGTGAAGGTTACCAGCTCGCCGACCACTGACGGCGGCCTCGCCGCCCGCATCTCGGGGCTCGGCAGGTTCGCCATCAGGCTCCGCTGGCCCTTCAGGCCGGCGTTGCTCGACGCCGTGTGGGCGGTCTTTTCCGTCCTCAACCTGATCGCGATCTTCGCGTTCGCCGGCTGGGAGACCGTCCCCTTTCACTTCATCTGGATCAGCTTCACGCTGCTGTACGGGTTCCGCACCTGGGCGCCCCGGCCTACCCTGTGGGTACTCGGCGTGGTCATGGTGGCGACCGCCGCGGCCATCGGCGGGGATGTGCTGCGGGGCGCCGAGCCAGCCGCCGAGCTGACCGAGGTTCCGCTCATGGCGGCCATGTTCCTGGCGATGGTGTGGCACGCCAGGCGCAAGCTCACCGCGGAGCAGGAGTCGCACCTGGTCAGTGAGGAGAACGCCCGGCTGCTGGCCACCCAGCGCCGGTTCCTCCAGGACGCGTCGCATCAGCTCCGCACGCCGATCACCATCGCGCTGGGTCATGCCGAACTGCTCGCCCGCGGCCTGACGAGCCGCCAGGAGGGGCACGACATCCAGGTGGTGCTGGGTGAGCTGAACCGGCTACGGCGGATCGCCGAACGGCTGCTGGTCATCGCGGCCGCCGAGGGCCCGGAGTTCCTGCATCCCGAGCCAGTCGCCCTGGACAGCTTCATCATGGAGATCCTGCGCAGATGGCGGCCCACCGCGGACCGCCGCTGGCAGCTGGGCAAGCTGGACAAGGTCACGGTGCGGGCCGACCGGGAGCGGCTCGGCCTGGCCATTGACGCGCTGCTCGAGAACGCCGTCCGGCACACCGCCAGCGGGGATGTCATAAAATTGTCGGTCGTGGCGGTCGGATACGGCCTGCCGGTCCGCATGGTCGTCAGCGACACGGGCCAGGGCATCCCGGCCGAGCTGCTGGGGCACGTCTTCGACAGGTTCCGCAGCGGCGACAGTGGGCCGGGAAGGGGAACCGGACTCGGGCTCGCGCTGGTGCGCGCGGTCGCCCGGGCGCACGGCGGGGATGTGCTGGTGCACAGCAGTCCGGGACAGGGCAGCGAGTTCGAGGTGCTGCTCCCCGCGCCCTCGAGGCCGCTGGCGCTGCCGTCGGCGTCGGCGAAGCTCGCCGGAGCGGACGCCGCCGATGGCAGACTTGCGCGAAAGACCTGAAGGCGCCGTTACCCGGAGCAGGTAAAGCGGAGCGGGGCGAAAGCGGAGCAGATGAAGCGGAGCATGGGACAGAAAACCTGGGCGGGCGCGATCGGCGAGGTCTGGCGGGCGGCGGTCAGGCACAAGGTCATCTCCGGCCTCATCGCGCTCTGCGTCGCCGGATCTCTGGCCGGGATCGCCCTGGCCGGCTCGGCTTCTGGAGCTTCCGGTCAGCCGGCACAGCCCGCCGACGTCGCGGCGGCCTCGTTCAGCCTCCCGGTCCTCGGTCATTCCGGCCAGCACGTCTCGCTCGGCCAGTACTCGGGCCGGCCGCTCATCGTGAACTTCTTCGCATCCTGGTGCGATCCCTGCAAGACGGAGACCCCGCTGCTGGCCAAGTTCTACCGCACCGAGAAAGGCAAGGTAGCACTCGTCGGACTGGACGAGAACGACGTCCTCGGCAACGCGATGTCGTTCACCCGCGCCGACGGCGTCACCTACCCGGTGGGGTGGGATCCTCAGTTCGGCATCGCATCGGCCTACGGTGTCAACGCGCTCCCGCAGACGTTCTTCCTCGACGCCCGGCACCACATCGTGGATCGCATCTTCGGCGCGGTGACGCTCGCGGACCTGCAGAAGGGGATCGCGCTCGCCACCGGGAAGGGCTAGCCCGGGAAGCCAGCCCGGGAAGCCAGCCCGGGAAGCCAGCCCGGGAAGCCAGCCCGGGAAGCCAGCACCGTCCCGCGGCTAGGAAGCCTGCTTCCTGGACCTGGCGAAGACGCCGGCCGCGCCGGTCAGGCCGTACGCCAGGGCGCCGTGCCACAGGCCGCTCAGCACCGGATCGATGATGCCGCCCCCGGTGACCACGGAAAGCACTAGCGCGATGGCGGCGCACGCCAGCGCGGGCATCACGGCGAAGCGCCATGGATTGCTCCTGGCCCAGCGGATGGCCCGGCTCGGCCGAGCCCGCCACAGGGCGCCGGCCGCGGCCACGACGAAGAAGGCCACCACGCCCATGGCCACCGAACCGCTCAGCGCGCTCAGGCCGAGCCCAGCCCCCATGACGTGCAGGCCCAGCTCGCCGGCGGCGACGACCCCGCCGGCCACCACGGCGGCGCCCCACGGCGCGGCCGACATGGCGGCGCCGGAAACGGTCATTTCCTCACGCCGGGAGAGGTCCTGGTCAGTTTGCGTCGACGCGGACATCCGAATCCCTGCCCTTCGAGCCCCTAGCAACGATATTCACGTCATATCGCGTGTTGGACGCAGAGTATCACGACATTACGCATAAGTCGTCCACGGCGCGCGGCGGTCGGGACGGCGCGGCGCGACCGCCGGTCCGGAGCGGCATCAGCCCGGAGCGGCATCAGCCCGGCACGGGGCGCGGGGGCGGCAAGGGAGCCATGTTCTCCAGGTGAAGTCAGTGTTTTGCCCCCCTCGACAGGCTTGATCTACCCGCCGGGCGGGAAATCTACTGGCGAGGGTCGATTCCGGGCAAAAGGGCAGTGGGATGCACGAGGACGACAGCGCGGGCGGGGAATCCCCGGCTTCCCCGGCAGGACCCTCCGATGACTCCACGCTGCCAGCCGGGCCTGGCGAAGCCTCTACGCTGCCAGCCGGGCCTGGCGAAGATTCCACGCTGCAAGCCGGGCTCCCGGGTGACTTCACGGCGCCCGCGGGATCCCCGCGGACTGTCGCGCCGACTGCCCGGTTCAGGGCTCGTTCGGCCAGCTGGGCCAGGGCACTGCTGATCTACCTGGTGGTGGCGGCCCTGGCCGCCGCGGCGGGCGTCGGCAGCACGCTGGCCGTGCAGCACGCCACCGCCGCCCGCCCGGGCGCCAGCCGGACGCCTCGGGACGCCGCAGCGGACCAGCCGGGCGCGATGAACGACGAGGCCGTCTACGACGAAGTCGAACCGGGCATCGTGGACGTAACCTCCAACCTGCGTTACCTCCAGGAAACAGCGGAGGGCACCGGCTTCGTCATCGACGCCGCGGCCGGCCTGGTGCTGACCAACAATCACGTCATCGACGGCGCCACCAACGTCACGGTCACGCCGGTGCTGTCGGGCAAGAGCTATCCGGCCCGGGTTCTCGGCTACGACCGGACCGACGACGTCGCCCTGCTCCAAGTGCAGGGGGCGACCGGGCTCAGGGCGGTCACGCTCGGCGACTCCTCGCACGTGCGGGTGGGGACGCCCGTCCTGGCCATCGGCAACGAGGCCGGGCAAGGCGGCTCGCCGACAGTCGCGCCCGGGGTGATCAGCAGCCTCGACCGCACCATCGTGGCCAACGATCAGAGCTCAGGCCTGATCGAGACCCTGCACGGCATGATGCAGACCAACGCCGACATCCGGCCTGGTGACTCCGGCGGCCCGCTGGCGGACGCCGCCGGCCGGGTGATCGGGATCAACACGGCGGCCGGCGGCAGCACCGTCTATTCCGGCTACGCCATCCCCATCAACCAGGCAGTGCCCATCGCCAGGCGGATCGAGGCCGGGCAGCCGGGCGCGCGCATCCAGATCGGCCTGCCGGCGTCCCTCGGCGTCCTGCTGCCCGACAGCACCAGCGCCGATCCCCGGCGCCAGGCCAGCCAGGAACTGCGGCAGACCGGCACCGTGAGCAGCAGCGGCAGCGGTTGCAGCAGCGGCGATACGACGGCGGTCCCGGGCAGGATCGCGCCGGCCAGGTCCGGCGCCCTCGTCGATGGGGTGCTGTGCGGGACGCCAGCCGCCACGGCCGGCCTATCCGCCGGGGACGTCATCACCTCCCTAGGAGGGAAAGCCGTCACCTCGCCCGGCTCGCTGACGGTCATCGTCAGCCGCTATCGCCCGGGGAGCAAGGCCCCGCTGGCCTGGGTCAGCCCGGGCGGCAGCCGGCATACCGCGATGGTGACCCTCGACGCGGGCCCGGCGGGATAGCTAATCACCAGAGACGTTCAGCTGACGCACAGCTTCACCGGGCTAACTAGGAATGCCTGTCGCTGGAGGACCTAGAGCCGGCAGGACCGGTCGCGACGTACCCTGGTCTGGTCGAGGGCGAGGATGATGCGAGAGAACGAGAGCGATGGCGAAGACGGCTGGAGGCAGCCGCACGAGTACGTCAGGCCGTGGTCGCCGCGCGACGAGGACCGCGACGAGGGCGAGGACGCGAGGACCCGCTGGCCCGGGGTGAACGCGGCTCCCCCGCCCGAGAACGGCTATCAGGACACCATCGCTTTCGGTACACCGCCCAGCTCATCCGGCCGCGGCGGCCAGGGCTCCTACGCGCAGCCCGGCTACGGGAGCCAGCCGACCTACGGGCAGGCCTGGTACGACGACCAGTCGCCCGACGGCCAGATCTGGTACGGCAGCCAGAGCAGCCACGAGAGCCAAGGCGGCTACGGCAGCCAAGACGGCTACGGCCCGGGCGGTTACCAGAACCGGGGGGACGGCGGGGATGCCGCGGGCCACCAGGGCGACGGCGGTTACGGCCAGGGCGGCGGCGGTTACGGCCAGGGCGGCGGCTACGGCGCGGCCGGGTGGGCGCTGCCCGATCCCCCGCCGGGACGCCCGGACCGCGGCGGGGGATCGGGCCTCGGCGGCCGCTTCCTGGTCTATCTCACCGTGGCCGCGCTCGCGGCCGGCATCGGCGCCGGGGTAACCGTCGCGCTGGGCCACCACAGTGCGACCCCTTCGGCCGGGATCTCCTCGAACGAGGTTCCCGGGCCGCACGACAACGCGGCGGGCAGCGGGTCTTCGTCCGCTACGCTCAACCGGGCGGCGGTGGAGAACAAGGTAAAACCCGGCCTGGTCGACATCACCTCGGCGCTCAAGTACAACAGCGAGACGGCCGAGGGCACCGGGATGATCATTTCGTCAAAGGGACTCGTGCTGACCAACAACCACGTCATCGACGGGGCCACGACCGTGCGGGC
>Ga0116225_1002155_pt1 | contig 13568 bp, 8 predicted proteins | sample Sb_taG_8_FD_88968 | JGI IMG/M metagenome (GOLD analysis project Ga0116225, IMG submission 88968) | Peat soil microbial communities from Weissenstadt, Germany - Sb_50d_c_BC metaG | ecosystem: Environmental > Terrestrial > Soil > Wetlands > Peat | place: Germany: Weissenstadt | collected 2010-09-21 | reverse complement strand
AGAGGAATAATCTGGGCATCGAGCACTGCGCGCTCCGGCACCCGGCGATTGGAATGGAAGCCGACAATGCGCCGCTCGGCGTCGAAGCTGGGGGTGACATGCGCGAACACCCAGTAATGATCGCCATTACTTGATCTATTGATTACATAGGCGAATATTTCCCGACCCGCCTGAATAGTTTCCCACATCAGCTTGAAGATGCTGCGCGGCATGGCTGGATGTCGGAGGATATTGTGGGGCTTGCCAATAACTTCGGCTTCGGTGAACCCGCTCACCCGAAGGAACGCCCTGTTGGCATAGGTCAGGATGCCCTTTGCGTTTGTTTTGCTGACGATAACTTCGTCTTTGTCGAAGTGTCGTTCAACACCCGTGAGTGATGCTGTCGCCGCTTTCATTATTTACCCCTTAGTCCGCGAAATGCTATTTACACCAATGCTTTCCAATCATCGCCCGCACGCAAGAGCCACGGGAAACTCAGGAATTTCTCTGCATTCATCCTGCTGTCACAAAGGGGATTTGACAGCCATGACGCGCCTCCACCATAGGAACGGAAACACATCGAGATGATGGCTGAGGCTATTAACGACTATTGCCGGATTGCTAGTTCGGCTGACCTCGCCATCGCCGCATATTTTTCTATTTTTTGTTTCAGCACTTAACGCACCACCACTTACTACTCATCATTTTATGTGATGTTTTTGATAGTTCCAACCTATCCTGATGGAAGAATGACAACCGCTTGGGTGTGAAAAAGTATGTTCCACCAAGACACCGCCAGTAGTTGTGAAAAATTTTATGCCGATTTTATCCGCACCGCTCATATGGTGAAGACTTGGCGATAGAACCGGAGTGCCGAGTTCAGACCGGAACGGTGACCGCGTTGGCGCCAGCCATCGCCGCCTCGCGGGCCGGCAGGGCGACAAGGAAGGTGCTGCCTTGACCCAATTCCGATTCCACCCAGATACGTCCGCCATGATGTTCGGCGATCTTGCGGCAAGCGGCCAGACCGATGCCGTTGCCTTCGTACTGCTCGCGCGCGACCAGACGCTGGAACACCACGAACAGGCGGTCGTAATCCTTGGGAGCGATGCCGATGCCGTTGTCGGACACGGCGATGATCCACTCGCGCGGCGTCTCCCGGCAGATGATGGTGACCTTGGGCAGGCGCTCATTGGTGCGGAACTTGATGGCGTTGCTGACCAGATTCTGAAACAGGCGCTCCAACTCGCTTTCATAGCCGGGTAGCGTGGGCAGGTTGGCCGGCACGACGATTTCGGCCTGCGCATCCTTGATTAAGAACTCCAGATTGCTCAGCGCACGAGCCAGCGCGGCATCCAGGGCAACCGGTTGCCGGTCGGTGTTCTTACGGCCGATGCGGGAATAGTCGAGAAGATCGATGATCATGCGGTCCATGCGCTTGGCGCCATCGACGGCGAAACCGATGAATATCTTTTCCTCGTCGTCGAGGCGGCCCAGCAGCTTTCTCTCGATCAGGCTGAGATAGCTGCCGATGACTCGCAGTGGCTGGCGAAGATCGTGCGAGGCGACATAGGCGAACCGCTCCAACTCCTCGTTGGAGCGTTTGAGATCGGCTTCCATGGCCTTGCGCGCGGTGATGTCTTCCGCCGCCCACACGGCGCCCAGGCTGGGGTCGGCCATATCGACCCGATGGGCGACCAGCCGCACCCAGACCTCCACCCCATCGCGGCGGATCATCGGCACTTCCTCGTCGAAGATGTCGCCGGCCTGGATCAGCGGATAGCCGCGCTGGCCGATCACCTCGTACTGGGCGTCGTCGGCGTAAAGGATGCGGGTGGTTTGGCCGATCAGATCCTGATGCTGGCATCCGAAGATGCTGGCAAAGGCGTCGTTGGTCTGGATAAACCGGCGATCCATGCTGACGATGCCGATGCCGATGGGAGTGTTCTCCAAGATCGCCCGCTGGTAGCTCAGCAGGTCGCGGATCTCCCGCTCAGCCCGGCGCTGTTCGGTGACATCGCGGGAGAATGCGGCGATTTGGTTAACCTCTCCGCCGATGTCATGAATCGGATAGAGCCGGTTGTCGAGACACAACCCGTCGCGTTCGTCTTGAATGCAGATCGGCTTGCCGGTCCGGATGACCTCTTCCCACTGAGCCCGCCGGGAAGCGCCGAGCTCCGGCGTCAACCACTCAAGAAGAGGCTGCCCGACCAAACCGTCGAGCGAGGCATGGAATCGCGCCGCCATGGTTTCATTGGCCGCCAGGATAACGCCCTCGCGATCCATCAGGAAGGCGGCATCGCCCGAGGCGTTCATCAAGCTACGCGCCAATTCCTCACTGACGCGCAGCGACGCCTCGGCGTGCCGCCGCCCGATGATGCCGGCCAGGGTGTCGGCGACAAGGCGCAGGAACGTCTCTTCCTCGTCGCTGCGCTGGTGGCCCTGCGAGACATAGACGTTGAGCACCCCCATGATGTCGGCGCCGTTGCCGATCGGCACGCAATAATGGCCATGCTCGGCCATGCCGTCGAAAGTGATCTCGTGGCGGTCGTCCAAGCAAGCGGCGAAAACCACCTCCCCCAGACTGGCGGCGCGGCCGCAGAGGCAATGACCGCGAACGACAGAGGCGCAACGGCCGCGGATGTCGTCGGGAAGATTGCGTTGCGCCGCCATCCGCAAGCTGCCGCCATTGCCGTCGGCGATGAACACGGCACCGCGCTGTTCCAACTGCAGCCAGGGTAGCGCCAGGATTTCATCCAGCGCCGCTTCCAGCATGCGTTCGAGCGGCAGGTCCTCCAGCGACAGGCGCAGGATGGCGCTCAACGCCTCGGTGGCCGCTAAGTGGCGGGCCATTTGGGCCTCGGTGCGCTTGCGCTCGCCGATGTCGCGGACGATGGCGATCCAATAGAGACGCCCATCGACCTCGGCGGCGGTGAGCTTGATCTCGACTGGAACCAGACCGCGCTGGGTGCGGTGTTCTGTCTCGAACACGATGGTCTCGTTGGCGGCCAGCCGCGCCTGCATGGCATGGGCGGTCATCTCGCTGAATCCTGGATCCCAGTCGGGCACCTGCATAGTCAGCAACTGCTCCATCGGCAGGCCGAAATGCACCTCGGCCGCCGCGTTGGTCAGGATGACGCGGAAACCATCCTGCGGGTCGATGCATTGCACCGGATCCTTGGCATGGTCGAGGACTTCCTTGAAGAAGCGCAACCGCCGTTCGGTGGCCTTGGCAGCGGTGATGTCGCGGAAGACGGTGACCGATCCCACCACCTGACTGTCGTCGCAGACGGCGGCGGAGGTGTATTCCACCGAGAACGAGGATCCGTCCTTGCGCCAATAGATGTCGTCGGTGACATGCCGGGTATTGCCGTCGCGCAAGGTCAGTTGGGTTGGGCAGTCGCAGGCCTGATACTCCGAACCGTCCAGACGGTGATGGTGGATAAGGCCGTGCAGGAACTGCCCCAGGCCGTCGTCATCGCGCCACCCCAGCATCCGCTTGGCGGCGGCGTTGACGAAGGTCAGCCGGCCCTGAGCGTCGGTGCCGCAAATGCCTTCGCCGGCCGAAGACAGCAGCGAGGCATTCAACCGACGCTCCGCCTCGACCTCCTCCTTGGATTGCAGGATCGCCTGGGTATAGGCCTCGCGGTGACGCCAACTGCGCAGGACCAGCCACGCCGACAAAATCGACGCCAGCAGGAACAGCAGCGAAAGCCCGACCAATTCGCGGGCTTCTTTACGCCAATCGGCCAGATAATCCTCTTCGGCGATACCCACGGTCAGGAACAACGGCTGCTCGCCCAGCTTGCGCACAGCGAAGGTCCGAACCACTCCGTCGGCACGCGATTGGGTGTGATATTGGCCGCCCTCCTGCTGGCCCGCGATCATGGCGGTCAGCTCCGGCGAAGGAACGACTCCCCCCACTTCCTGGCGAGTTCCAGTGGCGGCGGCGTAGCGGGCGATCATCGTCGGCCCGTCGCCCCACAGGCTGACGGAGCCTTGAGAGCCAAGATCGACGGCGGTAAAGTTCTTGGTCAGGCGATCCAGCGCCACGGCGACGTGGACGTCGCCGGCGAAGGAGCCATCGGGGTTGTCGATACGGCGGCTCAGAGTGATGATCCATTTCTGGGCGGTCCGGCCAAACACCGGCGCAGAAATCACCAACCCAGCATGCGGGTTGTCACGCATCTCGATGAACTGCGGCCGATCGGCGATGCTGGCCTGGCTGACCGCCACCTCGTCCACCGCGTAGCGGATGACCCCTTGGGCATCGACCACCCGCAGCCCCAGCGCTTCGGGTAGACGGGCATCGTGGCGAGCCAGCACCTGTTCGAGCGCTTGCTTGTCGATACCGCCGGCCGCCGTCTGCCGCGACACCTCATCGCGCACCGTCAGCAGAGTCAGGTCGATCTTGGTGACGAAGCCCGTCAGGTTCTCTTCAAGAACGCGGGCCAGGGTCTGGGTGGTCACCTCGGCCTGCGCACGCTCTTGGACCTTGCGGTGAGCCAGGATCAAGGCGACGCTGCCGCCGACCAGCAGATTGACCGCCAGCACCGCGCCCACCACCCCGCGCAGGAACCGCCGCGAGGCAATGCCCCGACCATCGGCGGCGAGCGAAACTTCCAGCTTTATGGGAGAGTGTCCTGACGCCATGCTGCTGTCACCTCATGCCCCCCGGTTGACAGGCAGGTCTACCCTGTTCGCCGAATCGAAGGATAGACCCGACTTAATCCGATGTACAGCGCCGGGCGGACACCCTGCGGTAGAGCCGCGCCGACAGCATCACAGCGGTACGGTAGAGGCCGCCGGAACGGCTTTCAGAAACTTGGCATAGGCCATGTCGTGCCCCAGGATATGATCGGTCAGCCAAGTCTTGAGAAAGTCCCCCACCTCGGCGCTGAGTCCTTGCTCGACCTCGATGCGGGCGCGCATCGTCATCGCCGTCACTTCGGCCAGCATCCGCTCATGCTCGCGCTGATGCGCCGCGCAGCCGGGATACCCCGATTGTGCCAGGATGTCGATCTCACGTGCAAAGTGGGTTCGGGTGTAGCCAAGCAATTCGTCCAGGATAATGTTGATATGCTCGTCGCCGAAGCCGGCGTAACAGGCGACCAAGGTGCTGTTGAGAAGGTTTACCAGGATCTTGTGATCATCATCCAAGGCCGGCACATCGACGCTGAGGTCGGCTGTCCAATTAATGGTGACGCTGGTCGGATCCATGATGTCAGCTCCCTTGGATTGGGCGGTCAGTTGGGCTCCAGGCCCAGGCTTTCGACTTTCGCACGCGCGGCCGCGTCCTCGACCCCGGTCATCGACGAGAGGAACATCGCAGCGGCGATGATGCCCTCGCCATGAGCTTTCTCCGGCGGATGGCCTTGGGCCATCGCCTCGGAAACCGTCTCATCGTAAGCCTCGGCAATCATCTTGCGCATTGGCTCGTCCATGGTGGACCTCGCTCAGTCGGCTTGCTGCATAAGGCGCTCGACATCGGCCGACGTGATCGTCCGGCCGAGAATGCGCGTCCCCACGGCGGCAGCGGTGGCCAGCACCGCATTGCGCGCCCGCAGCCCCGACAGACCTTTTTCTTTGGCGGCCAAGGAGGCCTCGGCATAAGCGCGGCGGATGATGATGTTGTCGTCGTTGCTCATCGGAAACTCTCTTACGCTGATTCCTCGCTGCTGGAGACCAACAGCTTTCCCTGAATATCAGCAAACGGCATGCCAACAGCGCCATCGCCTGCAAGCTGAGGAAAAACGCCATTTTTCCGCTACCTAGCACGCCGAAATTTACAGAAAAGCGGCCACCCTCCGGTGCGACTTGCAATGCGCTTTGCGAATCGCAAACGCCCGGAGCGGGCAGGCATTCGCCGTTTGCAAGACGAAAGCCGCCTCACACCAGGGGCTGAAGAAGATCATTCACTGTTCTCGGCAGATATCGCTTAGGGTACTATGGTATGGAGCTTGCGAGACGATCTTCGTCGTCACGGCCATGTGTCTCGGCCGTCGGCCCGAAGGGGGAGTTTCCGCCCAGTGACGAGTCGCACCGAACGTCACGCGGAATATTTTAAAGAAATGATCGGTCCTTGCGTCGTTCCTGCCGCCGGCCAAAAATGAGCCGGTTGGAGACGCGGACAGGAGGGGAAAATGTTGGCTCTATCTTCCATGTTCAGCCGTATTCGCGGCGCCGGGCTTGTGCCACGCATCATGGCGCTGGTGGCGTTCGGCATCGTGGTGTTGGGCGTCGCCATCTATGCGCTGACGGCCTATCAGCTGTTCGACAATGCCAGCGACGCGGCTCGGGAACGGGTCGAGTCCAATATGAAGGTCGCGTGGGACGTTCTGCGCCAAAAGGGCACGACGTTCCGCCTAGCCGATGGCCAACTGCTGGCCGGTGATTATGTGGTCAACGGTAATTTCGACATCGTCGACAAAGCCAAGCAGTTGGTCGGCGGCACTTGCACCATTTTCATGGGCGATCTGCGGATCTCGACCAATGTGATGAAGGCGGACGGCAGCCGCGCGGTGGGGACCACGCTGGCCAAGACGGCAGCCTATGCTTCCATCTTCGAGCGCAAGACGCCGTTTCGCGGCGAAGTCGAGATCCTCGGCGAGCCCTATATGACCGCCTATGATCCGATCCTGGACGACGCCGGGCACGTCATCGGCGTGCTTTATGTCGGCATGAAAAAGGCCGACTTCACCAAGGGCGCCGTGACCAGCCTGCAAACCATCGCCCTGGTCACCGTGGTGGTGATGATGCTGGGCATGGTGGTCAGCTATGTCATTGCCCGTCACAGCATCGCCCTGCCGCTGCGCGCCGCCATCGCCATCATGCGCAAGCTGGCCGAAGGCGATCTGGCCATCACCCCGCCGCCTATCGATCAGGCCAAGGAAATCGGCGAGATGTCGAAGGCGCTGGTCGTCTTCAAGGAAAACGCCGTCGCCCGTCAGAAGATGGAGGACCAGCAGCGGGCCGAGCAGGAAACGCGTAACCGCCGCCAAGCCGCCATCGAACAACTGACCCGAGACTTCAATGAAGGCGTGCAGGGCGTACTGCACACCGTCACCGGCTCGGCCCACCAGCTTCGCGATTCCGCCCGCTCGCTGTCGGGTGTCGCCAACAACACCATCGAACAGACCGCCACGGTCGCCGCCGCCGCCGAACAAGCCTCGGTAAATGTCGAGACGGTGGCCGCCGCCGCCGAGGAACTGGCTGCGTCGGAAAGCGAAATCGCCCGTCAGGTGGCGCGGTCGTCGGAGGTTGCCGAGGTTGCCGGGCGCGAGGCCGTGCGGGTCAATCAAGTTGTGCAAAGTCTGACCGCCGCCACCAGCCGCATCGGCGACGTGGTCAGCCTGATCCAGGATATCGCCGCACAGACCAACCTTTTGGCTCTGAACGCCACCATCGAAGCGGCGCGGGCAGGGGACGCCGGCAAGGGCTTCGCCGTGGTCGCTGGCGAGGTCAAGCATCTGGCCAGCCAGACCGCCAAGGCCACCGAGGAGATTTCCAGCCAAATCGACGCCGTGCAGACGGTGACGCGCGACGCGGTGGCGGCCATCAGCCAGATTGGCCAGACCATCACCGAAATCAGTCAGAGCACCACCGCCATCGCCTCGGCGGTGGAACAGCAAACCGCCGCCACCCACGAAATCGCCCGCAATGTTCAGCAGGCCTCGGCCGGCACGCGCGAAGTCACCTCCAGCATCGGTCAGGTGAAGGATGGCGCCACCTCGACCGGCGTCTCGGCGCAGAACGTTTTCGGCACGGCCGATGATCTTTCCAAGCAATCCGACGAGTTGGCGACCGAAGTGGCCGACTTCCTGTCCGCCATCAAATCGGCCGGCGACCAGCGCCGGTTCGAACGGGTCGCCATCGACAGGCCGGTGGTCGTGACGATCGGCAATCGGCACGACACCGCGCGTCTGCATGACGTGTCATTGGGCGGCAGCGCCATCGAGCCGTCGATCGTCGGCCCCATCGGCACGGCGGCAATCATCGAAGTAGATGGCTGGCTGCCGATCAAGGCGCGAATCGTCGGGCAGGATGGCACGCGGACCCGCTTCCAGTTCGCTCTCGACACCACCACGCAGGAGCAACTGAAGCGAGCGATGCAGAAACTGGCCGCCTGAGGGCTCCCGTGACGAGGAGGCAGCCGGCCAGCCTCCTCGTCTGCGGCGTGGGGCATCTGCCGCTTAGGCGCAAAGGGCTTCCGCGCCCCCTCCCGCCCCATTCGCAACCAAAGGGAGAGCGGCGATATCGGCCTTGCATTCACAGGCATGATCGGCCAAAACACTCCGGCGGATGGCTGCCGTTCCGCTATTTCAGGCGTCATATAAGAACTATGCACCAGACCATTACTCAACTTACCTGGCTCGTTCTGCAATTGACCAAGCGCGACATTGGTCAACGCTACAAGGGAACGATATTCGGCGCTCTGTGGCCGGTCCTGTTCGCCCTGGCCAATCTATCGATCTACACCTTCGTCTTCTCTTTCGTCATGAAGGTGCGATGGCCCAACCTGCAGGATCCGACCGAACATCCGGGCGGCTTCGCCCTGACGCTGTTCGCCGGATTGATCCCCTTCCTGCTGGCCACCGACGTAATCAACCGCAGCCCGTCCCTGGTGCTGGCGGTGCCCAATCTGGTCAAGAAAGTGCCGTTTCCGTTGATCGTGCTGTCGCTGGTCAACGTCGCCTCGGCGGCCTTCCAGTCGCTGATCAACTTCGCCCTGCTGATGGTGTTCACCGTGCTTCTGTGGCACACCTTGCCGTGGACCGTGGTGCTGGCCCCGCTGGTCTATCTGCCGCTGTTGCTGTTGTGCCTGGGTATCAGCTGGACGCTTAGCGCCTTGGGCGTGTTCATCCGCGATTTGGTGCAGGTGATGCCGCTGCTGACCCAACTGCTGATGTTCGCCACGCCGATCTTCTATCCACGCAGCGCGATACCGGGCGCATTCCAACACATCCTGGCGTTCAACCCCCTGACCTTGGTGGTCGAAGATTTCCGCGGCACCATGTTGTTCGGCACCCAGCCCGATTGGTATCTGTGGGGGGCGACCACCGTCGCCTTCGGCCTGTTCGCCGTCTTTGGGATGTGGCTGTTCAACCGCCTGCGCCCCGCCTTCAGCGACGTGATGTAAATCCTCCGGGGGGCAGGCCATCATGAGTGCTCTGTTGAAAACCACCTTGCGCCGCGTCAAGCCGCATCTGCTGGCGGCGCTCTATAGCGGCATCGGCGAGACCAACACGTTGCGGCTGTCGCTGCTGGGCAAGCGCGTACGCCGCCGCCTTGGACTGCTGCCGATGGCTGGACCGTTACAGGCGACCGCCGCCCCGATCACCGCCGAGCCGGTGGACGTGCCGCAAGCGATGCCACTGCTGGCCGCCTTTCTGCGGGCGCGCACCCTGGGCGGACGCATCCTGGACGGCGACCTTGAGCGGCTGCATGCGCTGGCGGCGCAAGGCCAAACCGTGCTGTGCCTGGGCGGCCCGCGCGAGTTGGACCAGATGGCGGTGATGCTGGGCGCAGGCGGCGCCGCGCGCGTCGAGCGCCGCATCGTCAGCCCGGTCGAAGAAACCTTGGCCGGACCGGCCGCCGCCGAATTCGATACCATCGTCGCCGACCGCACCGCCTTCACCCCGTCGGCGGCGGCGCAATTGACCGCCCTGACCGCCACCGCTCAACAAAAGCTGATCTGGCTGGACGGCGATCACGCGCGCCCGGTGCAACAGCCTCGGACGCTGGCGGAGAAGCTGGCGCATGGCGAGCGGCTGCGGGTGGTCATCCTCAACGATCTGGGCTTCCAATATGGCGCCGGCGTCGGCGCCCGCCGTCAGGTTCAGTCGTTCCTGCTGAAGGGCTGGGATGTGGCGGTCGTCTGTTGGTCGCCAGGCCATGACGTCGCCGAACCGCCTTTGTGCGGCATTCCAACGCCGGGCCGCTGGGGCGGCGTGCATGCGCTGCTCGACGTGCATCCGGCCACCGGGCTGAGCGACGAGCAGATTATCAGCAAGGTCTCGGCGGCGGTGATGGCCTTCGAGCCCGATCTGGTGGTTGCCGGCAACCTGCACGGTGCCAATTGGCCGCTCGACCTGCTGCCGGCGCTACAGGCGCGCGGCCCCCTGGTCATCGCCTATATGCATGACGGCCATTGGGTCAGCGGACGCTGCGCCTATCCCGGCGCCTGCACGCTGTTCCACACCACCGGCTGCGACGCCACCTGCCCGACGGCGACCGAATACCCGCCAATGGCGCCCGAGCGCATCGCCGACGCCTGGAGCCACCGTGCCCGCGTCTTCACCGGCGCCAACGCCATTCCCCTGGTCGCCAACAGCCGCTGGACGCGCGATCTGGCAGCGGTTCGCTTCGGCGATACGGCGCGGTTGGACGTCGTGCATCTGGCGGTCGACCACCACCTGTTCTCGCCAATCGACCGCAAGCTGGCCCGCCGCCTGCTGGGCGTCGCCGAGGAAGGCACGCTGGTGCTGTTGGGCGCGGTCAATGTCGAAGACCCGCGCAAGGGTGGCCCGCTGTTCAAGCAGCTTTATCAGGAACTGCGCGCCCGCCCCGATCTCGACGTGCTGCTGTTCGGCCATCTGTCGGAAAAGCTGGCTTCGGCCAAGTCCTTCGGTCTGATCATCGACGACCGCCTGATGCCGCTGATCTTCAGCGCCGCCGATTTGTTCATCGGCACCGCGACCGAGGAAGCCTTCGGCCAAACCCTGATGGAAGCCTCGGCCTGCGGCCTGCCGGTCATCGCCTTCGAAGCCGGCGGCGTGGTCGATGTGGTCGAGAACGGCAGCAGCGGAATTCTACTGCGCGAGCGTTCGGTGGCCGCCATTCTGTCGAATATCGACACTCTCTTGGCTGATCGATCGAACAGCGATAGCCTCGGCCAAGCCGGCAGAACCTTGGTCGAACAACGCTTTACCCTGGCCTGTCAAGCCGACGCCTGGGTCGAATGCCTGAAACGATTGTGCGCATGACCCGCACGCCCTCCCCGCCCTCTGACGCGAAGCTGGAAATGTCGAAAACCTCAGCCCCGATGCATACGGTTCCGTTGGCGCATTGTTGGTGCGGGAGCGAGAGCTTCAAGCCCTTCAACGACGACTATCAGGTTTGCGAGACCTGCGGCACGTTGCTGTGCAAGAACCTTCCCGGCGGCGACATCGAACTGGGCCGTGACGGAGACCTCTATAGCAAGGATTACTGGCTGGAATACCAGACCACGACCTTGCACCAGCCGACCGTGGTCGAACGGGCACGCACCGATCTGTCCGAGCGCTGCATATACTGGCTGCGCACCCTGCTGAAATACAAGCGTCCACCCGGCCGCGTGCTGGAGGTCGGCTGCGCGCATGGCGGCTTTACCGCCGTGATGAAGGAAGCCGGGTTCGACGCCAAGGCGGTCGAACTGAGCCCCTGGGTCATCGACTTCGCCAAGCAGACTTTCGACATCGAGGTATTGCGCGGCCCGCTCGATCCCAACCAAATCGAAGCCGGCAGCCTGGATGCCATCGTATTGTTGGACGTGCTGGAACATCTGCCCGATCCGGCGGCGGTAGTGCGCGACTTCGCCAAACTGCTCAAGCCCGATGGCGTGCTGGTGATCCAGACGCCGCAATGGCGGCCGGAGAAAGCCTATCTCGATATGCGTCTCTCCGGAGACCCGTTCCTGCACCAATTGATGCCGCTGGAACACCTGTATCTGTTCAACGACACCTCGGTCGTCGATTTCTTCAAGCGCCAGGGGTTCGAGCACATCGCCTTCGAGCCGGCAATTTTCGCCCTCTATGACATGTTCCTTGTCGCCTCACGGCAGGAACTGACGGTTGCCGACGAGGCGACGGTCGCCGCCGCGCTCGACCGGCCCGGCTCGCCGCGCCTTGTCCAAGCCTTGCTCGATCTTTATGGCCGCCATGAGGCGATGACCGCCGAACGCCTGCAGCTTTATACCGACCATCATTTGATGGCGGATGAAATGATCGAAGCGCGGGGCACGATGCAGGCGCTGGCGGATCGGGCGCTACAGGCGGAGGCTCGCGCGACACGGGCTGAAAAGCGGATTATCAATATCCGGCTTTCCCAAATAAAGCTCCTCATCGGAGCCGCGTTGCAGCAGATGGGGCTATTGAACTGGGCATCCCGCAATTGGAGGGTGGTGAAGGCACGGCTCGGCCTGACGTCTCGCAGCCGACACATGCCGCGGCTTGATATTGGGCAACCCGTGGCGTTGGCTGATGGCCTTCACTGCAACGGACCCGTCCTGATCACCATCAACACCACTGCCAGCGATCAAGTGGCTGAAGCAGCGACCTTCAGCCGTAGCAGCGTAATCCGGACATCGCCGGGCGATGGCTTGACTGCGGATGAGAGGCTCGGCTTGAACCGTCCGAGACCCGACAGCCTGATGGAATGGCTTATCTCGGTCGATACCGCCGTCCTGCGCAAAATGGGCACCATCGTTGTCGACGCAACCGACGCCGCCAGCCTTGGCCTGCTGCGTGGCCGCCTTCTTCCTGGCCAGTCCCTTCTGCTGTGCGGACAATTGCCGGCAACGCCGCTGATCCAGTCCCTTGGCGAGCCGACCGGCATCCTGGACAACCGCAGCTATTTCGCCCAGCCGCCGGTTGCCTGGCTTGACCCGCTCGATGACGCCATGACCCCGCGCCCCGAGATCGTCGAGGCCCGCAAGTGGCCGAAGATTTCCGTGGTGATGGTCAGCTTCAATCAGGCCGAATTCCTTGAAGAAGGCATCCTTTCGGTCCTCGATCAGGGCTATCCCAACCTGGAAATCCTGATGGTCGATGCCGTCTCGACCGATGGCAGCCTCGACATTCTCGAACGCTACCGCGACCGCCTCGACCTGTTGCTGATCGAAAAGGATCACGGACAGTCTGACGGACTCAACAAGGGCTTTGACCGCGCCACCGGTGACATCCTGACCTGGGTCAACAGCGACGATCTGCTGGAACCCGGCGCCCTGTTCCGCGTCGCCCAGGCTTTCACCGACTACAAGGTGGATATGGTCGTCGGCGGCTGCCGTCAGGTCGGCATGACCCGCGACGCCATCATCCTCAACCACCATACCCGCCTGCCGCTCGGCCGTCCGCTGCCGCTGCCGCTCGACAAGCTGCTGGATTTTCATGCCTTCTGGCAAACCGGTGCCTTCTTCTTCCAGCCCGAGGTATTCTTCAGCCGTGATCTGTGGAAACGCAGCGGCGGCGCCCTGCGGCTTGATCTGAACTATGTGCTGGACTATGACCTGTGGGTCCGCATGGCCGCCGCCGGGGCGCGGTGCGTCCATATTCCCGACTATCTGGCTTGCAGCCGAACTCATGAAAATCAAAAGACCACCTATGGCAAGATGCCCTATTTGCCCGAGGTGCGTCGCTTGCTGTTGGAATACAACGATGTTTCCCGCCCGGCGGGTCTCCAACTGGTCCGCCACTCCGTCGATGAATCGTAACATCGACACCACGGACCAAAATCTAAAGTCAGGAGCCCCGTTTTGATGCACGCCCTCGCCCTTGTTCATCTGCTGGCGCTTGTCGCGATTTTGTGGCCCGGCCTGCGGACCCCGCATCTGT
>Ga0116225_1002123_pt1 | contig 13682 bp, 16 predicted proteins | sample Sb_taG_8_FD_88968 | JGI IMG/M metagenome (GOLD analysis project Ga0116225, IMG submission 88968) | Peat soil microbial communities from Weissenstadt, Germany - Sb_50d_c_BC metaG | ecosystem: Environmental > Terrestrial > Soil > Wetlands > Peat | place: Germany: Weissenstadt | collected 2010-09-21 | reverse complement strand
CACGAAGCGCCTCTCCGCCATTCGCGGATGGGGGATCACGAGTTCCGGCGTCTTTACGATGCTTGAGCCGAGCAAGAGTATGTCGAGGTCAATCACCCGCGGTCCAAACTTGATTCGCCGGCGCCGCCCAAGCTCGCGTTCGATATCAAGCAGGACGTTCATCAACTGCCGCGGCATCAGCTCGGTTTGCGCTTCGAGAGCGCAATTCAAGAACCAGCCCTGCTCGCGGATTTCCACCGGCTCGGTCTCGTAGATGGCCGAGCGTTGCAGAATTTTCACTTCGCGTTCTTCCAGCTCTTCCATCGCGCGCGTGAGATTGTTTTCGCGGTCGCCGAGATTCGAGCCGAGCGAGAGATAGGCTTTCTTCATGAGGTGAGTTTGGTGTGCGTCGGCTGTCGCGCCGTGGCGCAGCGATGATACCGTAGGAGTTCGGAGCTGGCGAAGAGCGTTCAGGGGCGATGCGCTTGAATCTGGCTATTTGGATTGTTGTCGCTTGCAGTGCCGCGATTGTGGCCGCGAAATGGTTGCGCCATCTCGGTGCGCGGTGGAATGCACGTACGCTCGCCGGATTGCGCGCCGCGAGCCATATCGCGAAGACGCGCTGCGGCGAAATCGAATACGCGACAACGCAGGCCGGCTCCCCGGTGCTGATCTCGCACGGCACGCTTGGAGGTTTCGATCAAGGAATGGTCGCGGCGGAGCTGATCCTGCCGCAGCAATTCCGGCCCATCGCCGTTTCCCGGCCGGGCTATCTGCGGACTCCGCTCGCGGCCGGAGCGAAACCGGAACAGCAGGCTGATGCTTTCGCCGCGCTTCTCGATTCTCTGGCCATCGATCGCGTTCCCATCATCGGCATTTCCGGCGGCGGCCCGCCCGCGCTGCAATTCGCGCTGCGCCATCCGCAACGCTGCACGGCTATCGTGCTGATTTGCGCGGTGACACAGCGGCTGACGCTTCCGCGGCGCGCGGTGCTTGCGTCGCAATGGCCGCGCGTCGTCACTTCGAACACGGTGAACTGGATCGTCTCGCTGCTCTATAGCCGGTTTTCAGCGCCGGTCTCGCGATTTGCGTTCAGCCGGTTCGAACGATCTTCGCGCACTCCCGCACTTGGCCGCCGCGATGGATTGCGGCTGATGGCCACGTCGGTGCCCGTGAAGCCCCGCTTCGAAGGCGTGATGAATGATGGCGACTATCTTTCGACGCTCGATGCGTATCCTCTTGAGCGCATTCAAAAGCCCGCGTTGATCATCCACGGCAACGCCGATGAAGTGGTGCCCTTCGCTCACGCCGAATTCGCCACGAGCAAAATCTCCGGTGCGCGTTTAATTACGCTGGAACAGGGTAGTCATTTCGCTGCGTTCATTCGCGCGCGAGAGGTACGTGAAGCAATTCAGGAGTTTCTCGCTCGGTAGCGCCGGCGTCCCTGCCGGCATCCTACGACTATGAGTGTCGGCGAGGGCTGCGTTTGTGGGCGGACTCACTTCGCCGAACGAATGAGAATTACGGGTAGCTCCGCGCTACTTTGTGTGATTTGGAGTTCGGTTTGCTCGCAAGATGCCGGCAGGGGCGCCGGCGCTACCGAAGCTAAAACATCGCCGCCTGGCGGCGGGGCTCATCCATGCCGAAATGTTTGTAGGCGAGCGCCGTGGCTACGCGGCCGCGCTGCGTGCGATCGAGCAGGCCTAGCTGCATCAGATACGGCTCGTAAATTTCCTCGATGGCATCTTCTTCTTCGCTCAACGATGCCGCAATCGTGTTCAGTCCGACCGGCCCGCCCGAATATTTCTGAATGATGGTGAGCAACAGGTTGCGGTCAACTTCATCGAGCCCGTGCTCATCCACGCCGAGCATGGCGAGCGCCTCTTGCGCCACTCCGCGGTCGATATGTCCGGCAGCGCGCACTTCGGCAAAATCGCGCACGCGGCGCAGCAGGCGATTCGCGACGCGAGGCGTTCCGCGGCTGCGCCGCGCGATTTCTTCAGCTCCGGCGTCGTCGGTCTGTATCCCGAGGATTTTCGCCGAGCGCTTCACAATCAGGAACAAATCCTCGGGCGTGTAGAAATCGAGCCGGTGCACGATTCCGAAGCGCGAGCGCAGCGGCGCCATCAGCAAGCCCGCGCGCGTCGTCGCGCCCACCAGCGTGAAGCGATTGAGCTGATAGGGATGAATCCGCGCGCCGGGCCCCTGGCCGATCACCAGGTCAATCCGAAAATCCTCCATCGCGGGATAGAGAATTTCCTCGAGCGCCGGTTGCAGCCGGTGAATCTCATCGAGGAAAAAGAAATCGCTCTTCTCAAGCGACGTCAGTACCGCAGTCAAATCGCCTTTCTTCTCGAGCAGCGGCCCCGAACTGACTTTGATCGCCACGCCCATCTCGTTCGCCAAAATCTGGGCCAGCGTGGTTTTTCCGAGTCCCGGCGGGCCATATAGGAGTACATGATCGAGCGCCTCTTTGCGCGTGCGCGCCGCCTCGACCGCAATGAAGAGATTCTCCTTCACGCGCGTCTGCCCGATGTAATCATCGAGCCTTTTGGGGCGCACGCTGGCCTCGATGCGCGCGTCTTCCTCAAACGCGCGCCCCGATACCAGCCGGTGCCGAGTGTCGCTCAGTTCCATGCGCTGTTCACTTTACCTCGAAAGCGCCGAGATTTGTCTCGCGTTCCGTGAATTCTTCGCACCGGCGGTCCAGCTCTTCGTGCTCGCGAGCGAACCGCTCCCGCATGACGCGATGCGCCTCCAGGCTGTCCCACGAATCCACCGTCAGATAACGGTAGCGTTCCTTCGTATCGCGGAGCAGTGTCGTGCCTCGAAATCCGGCGCTCTGTCGAAAGAGTTGCGCCCAGCTTCCCTCACTCGAATAATGCCGCTCGAATTCCTCGATCTTGTCTTGACGCGCCACGAATTCCCAAACGAGCTGTATCACGCCCGCCTCCGCAAAACTTTGCCAGGTCACTCGCCGTGGCCAGCGTGAGCGCTCCTCTGCATCTTCGCGCCGCCGAGTTGCTGCAACGCCGCGCGAAGCAGCACGTTGAAATCATTCTCAGTTGCGCCACTCTTGCGAATTTGCTCAAGCGTGCGTTCGACGGCGCGCGCCTCATAACCCAGATTCAGCAGCGCCGAGGCCACATCCGATTCTAGCGGCGAGCGCGCCGCCGGCTTTGCCGACTCAGCAGGCTCGAGCGCCGCGGCTTTTTCCCGCAATTCGACCACGATTCGCTCCGCCGTCTTCCGCCCAATCCCAGGGATTCGCTCGAGCAGCGCCAGATCGCTGCTGCGTATGGCCGGTAAAAGTTCGCTGATTCTCATCCCGGAGAGAATTTTCAGCGCCAGCGAAGGACCCACGCCGCTCACGGAAATCAGCAATTCAAACGTTTGCTTTTCACGTGCGGTCAAAAATCCATAAAGGCACAACTGATCCTCGCGCACGTGCGTATAAATCATCAGCGTCACGTCGGAATTCACCGCACCCAGCACCGAAAACGTGGAGAGCGGAATCTGCACCAAATATCCCACGCCGCCGACATCCACCATCACCTGGTTCGGCCGGCGCTCAGTCAGTTTTCCGCGAAGCTGTCCAATCATGTAGCAGCGATTATTGATTAGCGTTGTAGAGGTGTCAAATCTGCACGCGGCGTCTCAAATTGGCGCAGCACTCTCACACAATTTTAACGAAACATTTTCGCCGCCTTCCGCGTAATCCCATGTGACGCACCACTTCGTGGATCTGGGGCGATTTCACGATTGTCCGCTTGCGGAACGGGTGTGTTCGGATTCGGGAATTACGGTTTCATTAACGCATAAAAAATTTGCGCCAGAAAAAACATCGTTTGCTTTCCTGGCGTCCACTCAACCGTCTAACTGGGGGACTGGGGCTAATACAAAGGAGAAACAAAGATGTCACATCGTCGTATTGCGCAAATCGCCGCGGTGGCAGTAATTGTGGCGATGCTCCTTCCAGCCCTTGCCGTGACTGCCGGGGCCCGGGAACTGAAATCCACCATGAAAGCCCAGATCTCCATCGTCAACGCGGTGACGCTCGGCGGAAAGCAATTGAAGGCCGGGAGCTATTGGTTCGTCGCCGACGATACGAAAGTTCAGGTCGTGTCCGACGGAAAAGTAGTCGCGGAAGTTTCCGTTCAGTGGCAGGACGCAAAACAGAAAGCGGATGCCAGCGCGCTGGTTATCGAGAGCGGAACCGTAAAGGAAATCCGCTTCAGCGGAAAGACACGCACAGCCCTCGTCCAGGAGTAACCCGAAGCACCCACAGGACGACAGCGAGCGGCACATCCCATGCCGCTCGCTGCTTTTTTCTGATTCAATTTTTTGAGTTGTAGTTGCTCAGGGTGTGTCTGCGTTCAACTCGATCACGTCGATGACGCCGACCACCGCGGAATCGATGGGCGAGTTGGGCCGGCCGACCGCAGTCATCGCCGAATAGCCTTCGGTCGAGAGCAACACGCGATCGCCTTCGCCGGCATCCACGGCGTCGAGCGCGAGCACCGGCTCGCCGCGATCCGAGCCATCGAGATTCAGCGGCTGCACGACCAGGATTTTGCGCCCGACGTGCGACGCCGCCTTTTGCGTAGCCACCACGTCGCCAATCACGCGCCCGATCAGCACAGGCTGCTACTCCTTCGCAAGTTTCGCCGCGTCCGCGAGATTCACTTCATCCACGATGCCCACAATTGTCGCCTCAGTCGGCACTTCGGCAGGAAGAAACGGAAAGCTAGCCTCTTTCCCGCGGCACCAATAAACCATTTCGCCCGCACCCGCGCCCACAGAATCCAGCGCCACCACCGGCCGCCCCTTCGCGCGCCCATCGCGCCCGATCGGCTGCACGATTAGCAGTTTGAGGCCAATTAGCGACGGATCTTTCGCTGAAGAGACGACATTTCCGATGACTCGACCAAGGATCACGTTACTTATTTCTCGCGGCGGCGAGTTCCGCTTCATGCGCCTCGTCCAACCGCACTGTATCCACGATCCCTATGATTGCCGCGTCCACTGGACGGTCCTTGCATTCTGCGGCCATGCGCGCGGAGCTGCCGGAGACGACCAACACGGTCTCGCGGTAGCCCGCCCCTACCGCATCCACGGCGATGAGATAGCCGGGCTCGTCGCGGCCTTCGGGCGAGATCGGTTTCACGATGAGGAGTTTTTTTCCTTCGAGGCGAGGATCTTTGCGAGTGGAAACTACAGTGCCGACGATGCGGGCAAGAATCATCTTGTCTGAGGATTTGCCTTTACTGCAAAACGAAGAAACTCCGCCGCCGGATTTCGCACCTCGCGCGCGGCGTCGCCCGAACGGCTACTTCGCCCGTTACTTCGCCGCCGCCATCGCGCTCTTGCCGATGGGCAGCGTATCTTCGAGCGACTGGTGCGGCCGCGGAATCACGTGCACGGCGATCAACTCGCCCACGCGCCGCGCTGCTGCTGCGCCGGCATCCGTCGCGGCTTTCACCGCCGCCACGTCGCCGCGCACCATCGCCGTCACGTAGCCCGAGCCGATCTTTTCCCATCCGACGAGCGTGACCTTCGCCGCCTTGACCATGGCGTCCGACGCTTCGATCATCGCCACGAGGCCGCGTGTCTCGATCATTCCGAGTGCTTCACCCATTCTTCATCCTCCGCAGAGACGCCTCGAAAAATTCACCGCCGGATGCGGTCTTTGCGCACCGCGTCTTCCACCAGCGCTTCCAGTTCCCGCCGGCTCAGCGTGATGCGATCCGTCACAGCCGCCTCGTCTGCCTCTGCGGTGACGGGGCGGCTGGTGCCGGCCGGCGCGCCTTGAATCCCATAGCGCGCCCGCGCCGCGAGCAATTTTTCCACATCTTCGGCGGAAAGCAAGACTTGTTTGCCGAGCAGCACGGTGACGAGCGAAACGCGCGCGAAGTGCTCGGTCGTCTCCATGCGGAAAAACGCCGTCAGCAGATCCTGCCCGTAGGTGACCACGCCGTGATTCGCCAGCAGAATTGCGTCATGACGCTGGATGAGCGGCTCGATCGCGTCGGTCAGCTCGGGAGTTCCCGGCGTTCCGTAGCGCGCCACGGGAATCGAGCCTAGCGCGATCACGCACTCGCTCAGCAGCGCGCGATCGAGCGCCACGCCCGCCGCCGCGTATCCCGTAGCCACCGGCGGATGCGCGTGGCAGACGGCGAACACATCCGGCCTCCGCCGGTAAATCAGCAAGTGCATCGGCAATTCGGAAGAGGGATTGCGCCGCCCGCTGATTTTCTTGCCCTCGAGATCGGTGATCACGAGATCGTCGGGCTCCATCATTCCTTTGCTGATGCCCGTGGGCGAGGTAAGAATGCGGCGCGAATCCAGGCGCACGGAGATGTTGCCGTCTGTCGAGGGCACGTAGCCGCGCTCGCGAATCCAGCGGCCCGCCGTGCAAACGTCGCGGCGGTGCTCGTCCTCAGTTTTTACAGCGCCAGGAGTGAGCGATTCAGAAAGCATGAGCCTCAGATTTCGTCAATTTCCGCTCGCCGGGAATCATGAATGGAGCGACATGATACACCACCGCCAAGTCGAGTAGCCGCGGAAAGTAGAATAACGCCGGCATCTGGGCCGGCAGGTTTTGCCCACGCCGCCAGAGAGTAAGCGCCAGCCGGCGCCTCGGTTGTGTAACGGCGGCCGTTTAGCGATCAGGGAAACAGTCCGTCACCACTTGCCATCACGAGACAAGAGAAGCGAGACTTTGCCCGTGTTGGTAAGCCACTGAAAGCCTGCCGGTTCAGACTCGCAAAACGGGTCGAGGAGTCCCTCCACGTTGTACCAGCCACTTGAACCTAAGACACATTCAAAGCTTGAAGGTCCAGATTGGCGCACGCCCTCATCCCAGTTTCCAAGCCGCAGAGTGAGTCGGCAACCCGCGACCGATTCGATCCAAGGTTCTTCATCGAGGGAGACGCTCTGCCGGGACGCATTCGAGAGGGATTTTACGAGCTCCCGCAGGTTTTGAGCCTCTGCCGGGCTGAATGCGCAAAGGCGTATCAATGGGCACGCTGGCGCGCCGCTCGCCAGGAATTCAAGCTTCATTTTCCAATCTTACTGTATTGGTGTGGCTAGCGGGAATCTAGGGCGGTGGCTCAAAATAATCCGCCAAGAGAGATGGCGGAAATCGCCCGTTTGGAGACGGCAAAAGAGCCGGCAGGGCCGCCGGCGGTACCAAATCTGCGGCTAGGCGTACAGGCCGCGCAGCTTCAGCGCGAAGGCTACGCGATCGATGGCCACCATGTACGCGGCGATGCGATTATTTACGCCGTGCGATTCGGCGTAGCGCACGATTTCGTCGAAGCTGCGCTCCATCACGTCTTTCAGCCGCTCGTTCACTTCGCTCTCGCGCCAGAAGAAGCCTTGCCGGTCCTGCACCCATTCGAAATAGCTGACGGTTACGCCGCCGGCATTCGCCAGAATGTCCGGCATGATGAACACATTTCTTTCGCGCAGAATTTCGTCCGCCGGAGGAGTCGTCGGTCCGTTTGCGCCCTCGCAGAGAATGCGCGTCTGCACGCGATGCGCGTTCGCGCTGGTAATCTGATTTTCGATCGCTGCGGGAATCAAAATTTCGCACGGCTGGAAGAGCAAATCCTGCCCGGACATCTTCGCGCCGCCACCGGGGAACTCGGGCAGCGGCTTGTGCTTCACGTGCACCCAATCAATCAGCGCCGGAATGTCGAAGCCATTCTCGTTGAAAAGCGCTCCATGAATATCCGACACGCCCGTAATCTTGTAGCCCGCCTCGGACAAGAGCATCGCCGCCATCGAGCCCACGTTGCCGAATCCCTGAATCACCACGCGGCAACCCTCGCGCTTCATCTTCAATTTCTCGATGGCCTTGTCGCACACGAAATGCACTCCGCGTCCGGTGGCCTCTTTCCGTCCGCGCGATCCGCCCAGATCAAGCGGCTTGCCGGTCACCACCGCAGTCACCGTGTGCCGCATGTGCATCGAGTAAGTGTCCATCACCCAGGCCATCACCCTTTCGTTCGTCCCCAGGTCCGGCGCCGGCACATCTCTTTCCGGCCCGATCCAGTCTGTCAGTTCGGCGGTATAGCGCCGCGTCATGCGCTCGATCTCTCTCATCGACATCTTCGTCGGATCGCAAATGATTCCGCCCTTCGCTCCGCCGAACGGGATATTCACCACCGCGCATTTCCAGGTCATCCACGAAGCCAGCGCGCGCACTTCGTCCAGCGACACGTCCGGCGCGTACCGGATTCCGCCTTTTCCCGGCCCGCGCACCAGCGAATGTTGCACGCGGTAGCCCGTAAACACCTGCAGCCGCCCGTCGTCCATGCTGACGGGAATGTAAATCGTGATTTCCTTGTTGGGATAGCGCAGGTAGTTGTACAGACCTTCTTCGAGTCCCAGTTTGGCCGCCGCCGCTTCGAAGCGCGCTTCCGCGCATTCGTAGACGTTCAATTCATTCTTGACGAGAGTCGGCATGGAATCCTCCGCGAAGGGGTCTGACGGAATGCGTCTTTAGGCCGCGATTCGACAGCGCGCGCCAGTATACGAGCACCCGAATTTCGGTGCAAGGAAGGCGTGTCCGTTCAGTGACCCTGCGGGAGGAGCCTGGTTGCTGTCATCCTGAATCCGCCGAGGCGGATAAAGGATCTGTATTTTCTTAGTATCGGGGCGGGGTGCCTCCGCCCAGGCGGACGCCGTACTTGCGCGTGGGGCTCTTGAAACGTGCGAACGAATTCACGCGCAAGCTCTATCTGTGCCGCGAGCGTTTCACAAATTCATCGAGGATGAGCCGCGTCAACCGATTCTGATCGTGCCGCACCACACTCCCATCCTGCAGCAAATCTCCGTAAACGCAACCAAGTCCCATCTGATGCAGTTCATGCAACGATCCGCGCACCGGCTCCGCTCCCTTGAGCGCATAACGCCGCCGCACGCGCGCCGGCACCGGCGTGCGATTCACCACCGCCCAATCGAATAATCCCGGCCGCGTATGCTCGTAGATCGCGCGCACATGATCGGCCACCGAGAACCTATCAGTCTCGCCCGGCTGCGTCATCAAATTCGCAATGTAAACGCGCGTAGCTTTCGAATGTGCCAAAACTTCCGTCACTTGCTTCAAAAGCAGATTCGGAATCAAGCTCGTATAAAGCGATCCCGGGCCGACCAGAATCAAATCCGCCTCGCGCAGCGCCTGCAAAACTTCCGCCAGCGGCCGCGCGTTCGGCGGCACCAAACGTATCCGGTGAATCGCCCGCGTCGAGCGCGAAATTCTCGTTTCGCCGCGCACCACGGTGCCATCCTCCAGCTCGGCTTCGAGCGTCACATTCTGCGCTGTCGAAGGATAAATGCGCCCGCGAATCGCCAGCACTTGCCCCGATAGCCGTACCGCCTCGGGGAAATCTCCAGTCACGTGCGTCAGTGCCGTAAGAAAAATATTCCCGAAGCTGTGCCCGCCAAGCCCTTTCCCCCCGCGGAAGCGATACTGAAACAAATGGCTCAGCAGCGCTTCATCTTTCGAAAGCGCCACCATGCAATTGCGAATATCGCCCGGCGGCAATACGCGCTGTTCGCGCCTCAATCGTCCGCTGCTCCCGCCGTCATCGGTCACGGTCACAATTGCCGCAAGATCCGCGATGGGCAAGCGCCGCCGCTCCGCGCGCCGCCGCGCGACATATTCTTTTAGCCCACGGAGCAACGTGGACAAGCCTGTGCCTCCGCCGAGGGCCACAACTCGCACGGGCCGCCCGCTTTTCTGACGGTGGTTTTTCACTTTGGAGAACTACCCTGCGGAACCCTCGCGCTCGGGATAAAGCAGTTCGGTAAATCGGGGATCTTCTTGCAGAAATGCAAAATCTTCGTCATTGCGCGCGTGATAGCGGTTCTCCGGGCGCAACTGGATGGCGAATTTCAAGCGTTCCATGGCCGATTCGGCCTCGCCGGTAAGGCAATCCAGAGCCGCCATGGCATAGACGATGTGGTCAGCCTTCGGCGCGACCTTCAGCGCGCGGTCTAGGTGTTCCCGCGCTTCGTCCCAGCGCCCCAGATTCATCATCGCCACGCCCTGGGTGTAGTGGTCGTCAGCGGTCTTGGGCGTAGGCGCAGGCACGCGGCTGAGCCGCTGCTCGACCCCGCGCAAATGCACCCGCGCGCGGTCCGCTAGTTCCGTACTGGGACCCGGCAGCACCCTTTCGAGCGAAAGCTTGGCCTTGGCGAACTTCTGTTCCTGCACCAACTTAAGCCCTTCTTCATAGAGCTTAAGCTGCAGCAAAGTGGCCGGATCAGGAGCATGGACCGCTGCGGCACGCGCCCGCGCGGACTTTTGCAAACCCTTATCCTTCAATGGCTTAGAGCCGTTACGCGAGGCGCTTCGGGACCGTGAGGACGACTTCCGAGCGGATTTTCCACGTGCTGCCATCTACGGCCAAGATAGCAGACTTATAAATCTCCGTCAATCTACCTCTTACAGACCGAAAATTAGGCATTTGGGGGCCTAAAATGCGCTTCCGGGATCAGTTTTTTGCGCTTTCCGCCATCACTTTTTCGACTTCATCCGGGTTGCGCGGCAAGCGCTTCGTCAATACCTCGATCCCGTCCTTCGTCACCAGCACATCATCCTCGATGCGCACGCCGAGATTTTCCTCTGGGATGTAAATTCCCGGCTCGATGGTGAATACCATTCCCGCCTCGAGCGGCCGCGTTGTGCTGCCCGGATCGTGCACGTCGAGTCCGAGATGATGGCTCAATCCGTGAATGTAATATTTCCCGAGCGGCTCGCCGTGCAGATCTTTTCCGTGCGTATTGATATATTCCCGCGCGATTACGTTCAGATCGACAGCTCCGCCGTGAATCGTCGCGCCCGGCTTCACTGCTGACATCGCCGCATTTTGCGCACCCAGCACGATCTCGTAAATTTCCCGCTGCCGCGCTGAATATTTACCGTTGGCAGGCAGCGTCCGCGTGATGTCCGCCGCATAATCGCCATATTCACCGGCGACGTCGAGCACCACGATGTCGCCGTCCTTGATTTGCTGATCGAGCGCGCTGTAATGCAGCACCGTCGAGAAAAATCCGGTGCCGACGATCGGCGCATACGCCTCGCGCGAGCATCCCTCGAATTCGTGAATCTCCTTCATTCGCGCCGCCACCTGATATTCGAATAGTCCCGGCCGCATGCGCTTCATGGCATCAAGCTGCGCATCGATCGACGCATCGATCGCCTTGCGCATCAGTGCCAATTCGCCCGCCGATTTCACTTGCCGCATTGCGCTGATTGCCGGCGTGATGTCGAACACATTCGCCGACGGCACCGTGTGCTTCAGCCATTCGCTCCAGTTCTTCAGGTGCGGATAGCCTTCCTCCTGCTGTCCGGGGAGCAGCGTGTAGAAATTCGAGTAAGTCTTCGCGAGTTCTTCGAGCTTCGCGCGCAGATTGGCAAACGCCTGCACGTCCGCAAATCCCGTTTTCTCGCGGATGCCGGGATCATCCGGCCCCATCTTCGGCCCTTCCCATTTTTCCTGGGCGTAGTCGCGCGCCGGAAGATAGAGAATCTCGTGCGCGCCTTCGATCTTTTTGCCCGCCGGCGGATCGGGAATCAGCAACACTGCGCCGCCAGGCTCGTCGTCGCCCGTCAAGTAATAGAAATTCTTCTCCTGGAAAAACAGCGCGAATTCCGAGAGATCCTCGTGGCCCGTATAGCCAAACACGACCACAGGCCCATCCACCTGCGCAGCCAGCTTCGCCCGCCGCGCGGCATACTCCTCATTCCCTTGCCTGAACCGCGCACTCGCGATTCCTGCGCAGACTAGCAAAGTGAGTGCGAGCAGTATCGAGCCAACGCGCATCTTCTTGATTTGCATCATTTATCTCCGAATTCGGCGGCTGCGCCGTCGTGTGTAGAGGCCGCGCTATTCTACCTTGTCTCGCTTTTCAATATTGTGGCGAGCGCAAAGAAGCTGGATGTTCTTCGCTACTAGCGATGTGCCCCCTTGTGAAAACGGGATCACATGGTCAAAGTGAAGGTTATCTGCGCTCCCGCATTTCACACAACGACCTCCGTCGCGTTTCCACACCTCTACTTTGACGGACGAGGGGATGAAACGTTGGTGTTCGAGTGAGGCGAATCGTACCTCTCGAGGACGATCTCTGGAATCGAGTTCAAGCCGGAACTTGAATACTTTTCGTCCACCCGAGTCTTCCTGCCAGGAGTCCACGAGCCTGAAGATTCCATTGAATACCCAAATTCCGGTCTTGATTTTTTCGTAGACTCGTACGGTTTCCGCGTCTGCCTTGCCTGTCTGGAATCTCTGCGCAGCCTGCCAGAATTGTCCGTTTTGAGTCAATTTGCCACTCGGTTCGTGCATTGGCTGATCGATCTTCTTCGGCTCGGTTGCTTGGGTCTTCTTGACATCATGTCCCTCATATACCAGGACACGGCCTTCATCTTCGACTCGGTCGCGGTACGGGGCGCCGGAGCGAACGCTCATTAGCAACACACTTTCTTGGCCCTGATGTTTGTAGTTCATGCCGCGTTGAAGGCTCGCGTCTTCAGCGTCGCACATCTCGCGGTAAGAAATGATTTCGCCGGATTCGAGCATTTGGCATCGCGAGTATACTGCAACGACGCGACTTCGGATTCTGGAGATGGGATTGAGAAATCGGAGATAGCTCTATTGCCAGTGTGAAAACTAGAATCCGGGCGCGCCAGTCGAAGCGGCTCGCACTTCGCTGGCCTCGACACCGAACCGCAGCTTCTCGAAATACACCTGAGCTAGGGACATGAATCCGGTATAGAGGTAGCCCCACACGAAGAGAAGCAAAAACGGAATCGTAGCGTAATTTTCATTCTGGATCGCGTAAGCCACTGCCGCCGCGAAATAAATCCCCAGGAAAACCTCTGCAAACGGCATCCAGCCCGCGCTCTTGCGGTATTTCTTCCGGAGCCAAGTTCCTTCCCTCTGGCCTTCGATCTTATATTTCGGTGTGCGCACAAATTCCGTCTTCACGCCAAAAATCGCTTCGAGCACGGACAGTGCATTGCGAATCGAGATTCCAATCCCCACGGCCATCACGAACGGCAGATACGGAATCGATCGCTTCCAGGTCTTCGGATAAAGCACGCGCTGCGCCGCCAGATAAAAACTGGAAATCGAGCACGTCGAAGCCACAAACAGCGGCAAATCGATAATCAAAACCTGCAACCAGCCCTGATAAAACCGCACGATCATGGCCGGAAGCAAGATAATCGAGAGAAACACCATCAGTGGATAGCTGATATTCGCCGTCAGATGAAACACAGCCTCTGATTTCACGTAAGCCGGCTCATTAGATCGCAGCACGCGCGGCAAAATCTTGATCGCCGTCTGCATCAAGCCCTTTGCCCAACGCGCTTGCTGCGATTTGAATCCGTTCATCTCCACGGGCAGTTCCGAAGGACATTCAATTTCCGGCAAGTAGAGGAATTGCCAGCCGCGAAGCTGCGCGCGATAGGAAAGATCGGTGTCCTCGGTCAGCGTATCGTGTTCCCAGCCGCCCGCATCTTCAATCGCCGCGCGCCGCCAGACGCCCGCCGTGCCGTTGAAATTGAAAAAATTCCCGCGCCGGTAACGCGACGTATGCTCGATCACGAAATGCCCATCGAGCAAAATCGCTTCAATCTCCGTCAACGCCGAGAAATGCCGGTTGATGTAGCTCCACCGCGTCTGCACCAT
>Ga0116225_1002106_pt1 | contig 13735 bp, 11 predicted proteins | sample Sb_taG_8_FD_88968 | JGI IMG/M metagenome (GOLD analysis project Ga0116225, IMG submission 88968) | Peat soil microbial communities from Weissenstadt, Germany - Sb_50d_c_BC metaG | ecosystem: Environmental > Terrestrial > Soil > Wetlands > Peat | place: Germany: Weissenstadt | collected 2010-09-21 | reverse complement strand
TCCAACTCACAGCGCACGCACCCCATTGCGACGGCGTTCTGGAGTGCCGGTTGGATCGAGCGCCTTGCGTCGTCAAAATGATGCTGCGCAGCTCGCAGCTGAGCCGTGGCCAGCGCGACGTCGAAACGGATCGTCGGATCGTAGCTCTTTGCCGAAAGAGCTGCAGTTTGTCCGAGCATTTTCGCAGCTTCAGCAGTCCTACCCTGCTGAATGTTCTCGCGCGCCAGCACGATTTCCGCTTCGATTTCATCATCGGTCATTTTTTGTTGGCGCAGCTCGTTGATCGCGGACTGGAGCGTGGCCATGTCCACTGATCCTGCTTGTGCCAATGAGACTTCCGCAAGTTTGACTTGGTCCACGTCCGCGTCGGCTTTGGCACCGATGTCGTGGTCAACGGAAAGCGCTTCAGAAAGAGCATGCTCGGAGCCTACGAAATCTGCTTCCCTGAGGAATGCCTTCCCCAAAGACCGCTCCGCACCCGCGTATTCCTTTTTGTCGCCAGTGTCTTTAAAGAGTGAAGCGGCCTCCTGGTGCATACGCAGCGCAGTGGGCATATCCCCCTGAGCTTCAGCAATTGAACCGAGAGTTTGAATGGCGTATCCGAGAAGAGACTTTTTTCCGGCGCTACGAAGATGCTCCGCAAGCGGCTCCAGCATATCTTTCGCTTCGCCGAACTTTCCCTGGTGCTCCAAGAGCATAGCCAGGTTGCACATGATAAGTTCGTGTTTGCCCTTCCTGTTTAGTTTGACCCGAATGGCCAGGGAAGCCCGATCAAGGCTTTCTGCTTTTGGTAGGTTGCCTTCTGCCTCATAGCTCTCACCGAGATTGGAGAGTGCGACCGCTAGACCAGCCTGGTCGCCGTTCTTGCGGAAGACATTCAGCGCTTGCAAAAAAGTCTGTTTGGCGCCTGCAATGTCACCCTGTTTGAGCAGAATACCGCCTATACTCATTACGGCCACGGCCGAATCGTCCAGATTCCCGTACTCTTCGAATGTTTTCTTAGCTACGGCATAGTCATCCAAGGCGCCGCGAAAGTCTCCAAGATCATCCGAGGCGTATCCTTCATGCAGCTTCGCCCGTGCCAGCAGCAGCCGCGCCCCTATTCTTTCCGATTTCCCGCCAGCAGTCTCAGCCACCGCCAGTTGTCGTTTGAAGTCTCCAAGATGCGCGGCTATCCTCGCTTCGGTGAGATCGATTCTTGGGTCGTCATGATCGAGCAGCGATGATTTTCGCAAAACAGCGATCGTCGCTGCTGCTTCGACGCTGTTGCCCAACGAGTCTTGCGCGCGGGCTAGTTCTAAGCCATAGTCAAGATTGTCAGGGTAGGACTGCTGCAAGCGCGCATAGATTTCGATCGCCTGCGTCCAGTCTCCACTCATTTCGCGATAACGCGCCTCTGTTTCCAGCCGCACTGGTTGCGGCAGATTATGCGCCAGGTTCAGTGCTTTCCTGAGCGCATCCGTAGCCTTGGCATCGTGCCCGAGGGCAAACCACGCCATAGCTACGGCCGAATAGGCTGGCGAGTATTCGGGCTGCAAGCGAATCACTCTTTCAAGATGTTCAACGGCGGCCGCATTGTCATAAAGCCGCAGTTCAGCGAGCCCGTCAGAGTAGAGCCGGGCTGCCTCTGGATTCGAGGGCAGGGTTAGCTTGACCTCTTCCGCCTCGGTTGAGGTCAGCATTCCGACCCCAAGTTTTGCCCGCAGTTGTTCCCCCGCCCGAGACGCCATATCGAAGAGATCCGACTGGGAGCCGACGACTGCAAAACTCGCAACCGTATCCCCCGTAAGTGCGTCCTGGACTCGGGCATCGAGGCGAACTCGACCGCTGCCGGCTGGTCCAATGGCTAGGTAGGAGCCGGCGACGACATAATCGCAGCCCAGGTCCTTATGAATCTTGGCTAGGGTGTCGTCAGCATAGCTATCCCGATTGGTTAGTGAGAGCTCAAGTTTTGCTCGGGCGACATGCTCCTCCGAAACCATTCTGAGGTGGTCGCCCGCAGCCAATTCGGTCGCGAGCATCTCAGTAAAGGCGGTCGATAACCATAAGTTCTGCGCATGTCCGGATACGTTACTGAAACCCATTACCGCAACCGAGCGGCGGGGAACGCTCGGCGGAACGATGGCAGAAGGTTGAGGTTGAGCTTGAGCCACCGGCACGTGGTTTCGGCTATGACGATACCCAATATATGCGGTCAGCAGAGCCAACGATAAAACCGCTGCAGCCCAGTATGGCCAATGGCGACCCCGTATCGGTGGCGCGGTTAACAACTCGTCGGATATTGTGTCGATCAATGGAAGCTCGGCGGAATCCGACGTCGCAGCACTTTGCGGCTCTTCGTCGGAGACTGGAATTAGCAGTTCGACGCTAGCTTTGAAGCGATAGCCTACCTTGGGCAGAGTTTCGATGTAGCGCGGCTCGCGAGAAGTGTCCTGCAGCGCGCTCCGTAATTTTTGCACCGCACTATTGAGGCTTCCTTCAAAATTGACGAAAACGTCGCCCGGCCAAAGCTCCTGCCTCAGATCCTCGCGGGAGACCACTTGGCCTGGCCTTTCGAGGAGCATAGCCAGAATTTGAAATGACTGGTGCGGAATCTTAAGCCTCAGGCCTCCCTTACGAAGCTCGTGCGTTTGCAAATCGACTTCAAAGAGCCCGAAACGCACATGCCAATGGTGATCTGACCTTGAGTCAATGAAGCCTGACGAAGGCTCTTTCAGATGCTCGGTTTCCGGATTACCTGGCTCAACTGGCGACATTATCGAAGGTTGAATGGAGGAAGTTCGCCTCCACCTTTGTAAAGTCTCTTCCGATAGTGTAACGGCAAAGTCAAGTGATCGGTAGTGGCCGTTTACACTAAGGTAAGTGAATGGCTAAATATCTGCTCATCAGTCATTTAGCAGGTGAGATGGATATGAGAACAGGTGATTTGTGAAAATCGGTCTCCATCGCATTGAATGGCGTTGCAGGAGATTTGGAAGTCTGGAGAATCTATGAAACCTTACACAGTTGTTTTCACACTGTTGATGTTGGCGGGAACGTTCACTCTGCCCGCATTTTCAAGCACGCGGCGGGCTCCCGGTTCTGGCTGCAACCCCAACGGTCACCAGTTCGATCTGGAACCGCTCGTCAACCCTACCGCCATTACTGGCCAAGCCAATGACTCAGTGGGGTTCATCCGCGGCCGCGGTGGCAACGGTGCCGATCTGGTGGTGGGCGCGGCAGTGGATGCACGCATTCTGAATTCACATCTTTTTTACACTGGATTCTACTTCCCGGCGTACTACGTTCAACGCGACAACTCCAACTGCGCCGCCGATTTTGAAGGTGGAGCCCCGGTGATTCCAAACTCAGGGGACATACCTGCGGGGGCCTCCTCAGTGGCCGCAGACCCCGCCCACGACGCCTTCTTCATGGCCTTCCCCGTATTTAAAGGTGGCGAGAATTACGCGATCACCATCGCGAAGAGCACGTCGGCGAATTTGTTGAATGGGACGAGCTGTCCCAATGGCACTGAGAATAATCCAAACGCTTGCTGGAACCTCCAGGTTGATGCCAACGTCTTGGGTGTCGATAGCAACTACGGCAATACCCCGCTCGCCGTCGACCAGAGAACCCAGGGAACCGGCGCCGGCGATGTCTACGTCGCAGCGTATTCGGGTACGTCCACCGGCTCGGGCGAAGAGTTCCAGATCGTTCTTATGGCATGCACGAACTCTAAGCTCAAGTGCAGCACCAACGTGATCGCCAGCGGGAATGACAAGACGGCACTTGATCCCTTTGTGCAAGTGCGTCCCGACGGCGGGATCACAGTCTCCTATGCCAATATCGTGTTTAAGAACTTCCTAGAATCCGAGCTCCAAATAAAATTTGTGAATTGCACCCCGCAGGGCGCTCCAAACCCTCCCACCTGCGCAGCCCCGACTCTGGTAACTGACGCAAAGCTCCTGGCCGATCCACTAGGTGACGAAGCCGCTTTTGGGGACCTCTCGTATCCCTGGCATGTGGATCGACTGGAAGCCGACGGCAAAACCGTAACTAATTTTCTGATCTATGACCAATGCGCGGTGTCGACGAAGACGGCCCAGAACATTGGGCGGAAGCTCTGTCCCAAGGCCCAAGTTGCAATCGCCTTTTCAACCGATGGCGGAAATACGTGGTCGTCCTTTCAGCCGATATCACCGAACACCCCGGGGCAGCAGTTTCTGGGCAACATTGCGCTGGATGCATCCACGGGAACGGTGAACATCGCCTACTACTCCACGCAAAATGATCCTATGCAGTTGCGGACACAGATCTTTCTGGCTCAGCTCCTACCGGGGCAAACTACGGTCGGCCCCATTCACCAGATCACGTCCACTCTTCTCGATAACACACCGGGATGCACTGTTGAGGGAGATGCCGAATGTAGTTACTACCTTGGGGTGGCGGCGGCAGGAACCGGGCAAAAAGGCCAGAGTCATGTCTACATCCATTTCCCGGGAAGTACTAGAAACGGAAGTTTCAACGGCTTAGCTTTTCCCCTTTTCGCCAACACTCTGACACGATTCGACTATTAGAAGGCTTGGCATCTGAAAACGACCGAAATCCCAGGAGAAGTGACATCATGAAAACAGCAGGAAAAATAACAATAAAAAGGATCAGCATTCTCGCACTCTTGGCCGCATGCGTAGGCACGCTTGGGTTGCGCGCTCAAGCTCAGCAGGCGTCTCAGGACGGCAGGAGCTCGCGCCAGGGACAGCAACCGAAACCATCGCAGTTAAGTGTTCCACCGCACGCGCAACCCGCGCCCATGGCTACCTACAGAAAATATTTGGAGTCGGAAGAGGGCAGGGCGATGATGCAGGTTGCGGGACGCCCGATCTCAAAATATCTGAACGACAAATTCGGCGCACCATCGGCAGACGCGTTAGCGCAGGCCCGCGCCCGTTTGCAAAAAATAGCCGCTCAGCCGCAGCCTGCAGAAACCGAACCTGCCAAGGGGCCGGTGCCGTGTAACGCCAAGGCCGGAGCACGATTTAACCTGGAGCCACGAGCCGACGCTGTACCCCAGCTTGAGCCCGTCGCAGATTTCATTCTAAACGGTGCCGGTTCCGGCGACGACCTGATCGTACAAGCTGCTAACGATACGCGGGGAGTGTATCCCATCAAAACATGGAACGACAGCGTAAGCGGCTATTACGTTCACAGTTCGAGTACTGCCGACTGTAGTGTGCAGTTTGAAGGAGGCTTGCCCGACATCGGCCAGACCTTCGGATTCGGATCCGGTGCCGTGGCCGCAGACCCCGTCCGCGGAGCATTTTTCATGATGGACTCCCGCTACCCAGCGGGAGTTGGCTTGTTTCGGGCCGCAACGGCCGCCTTGTTGAATCCGAAGATCTGTCCGCCCGGCACTCACCTGGAAGCCCAGGCCGAGTCCTGCTGGGGACAGACTACACCGGTGCTCCTCGACGCTAACGGAGTAGAATCCGGAGTAGGCAATGTGGCTGTGGACCAACGTGCCATCGGCTCCGGCAAAGGTGCCGGCGACGTTTATGTGGCCTGGAACGACGCCTACGATTACATAGTGGCTTGCACCAATTCTTTGTCACGGTGCTCGTCGCCGTTGAATTTCGGAGGAAATCAGCTTGATTACCCTGGGCCGTCTGTGCAGGTGCGGGCGGATGGCCTGATCACGATTGCCTACAGACCTGAGCAAAGTGTGGGTGGGTCTATTTCGTTCATCACCTGCACGCCGGCTGGCGCTCCCAATCCGCCTGTGTGCAATCCGTCAACTACCGCAGCCACAATATCCAATCCCCTACCTACCGCTGCGTTCTTCCCCAATCAATTTTTGCAGAATATCACCAATGACGACATGTTTACCTATCCCAAGCATGTCGACCGCCAGGAATCCAACGGCACTTACACAACCTTCGTGGTCTATGACGACTGCAAGAATCCCTACACACCGCCTTTACCGCCGAACGGGGCCCCTACGCTTTGCTTAAGTGCTGAAGTAAACGTGACCTACTCACAAGATGGCGGTAACACTTGGTCGACGCCGGTTTCTGTCAACGTCGCCAGCGCTCATCAATTCTATCCCTCCATCGCTCTCGATTCCTCCGCCGGAACGGTCAGCGTTGCCTGGTATAGCACACAGGGGGACCGGTTCTTCCACGACATACGGGTATTCGTGGCGCAGATTCCGCCCGGCAGCACCACGCTCGGCCCGGCTCAGCCCGTGACTTCCTTCTCTACGATTGACACGTTTCCGGACGAGGGCTTCCCGGTTGACGGAGTTATCAACGATTTCAACATGGGAGCCGTCGCGCATGGCACGGGAACGGCAGGACAAAGTCATTTGTATCTGTCCTTCGATTCATCAGCCGTCGACGGAATCTACAACAAGGAGCCACTGCCGGAACAGAATAACCACATCAAGCTGGTCACTTATTAGCAAGTTGATCGGTTTCTTGTCGAGGCAATCGAGGGCTTGCTCCGACCGGCAGCCCTCAGGGCGTTGTATGAATGAGATTTTTAGAATGGCGAACCTATGAAACCTTGCACAGCTTCTTCCGCGGCAATTCGTTACACACACACGGCAGCGGCGGTCGCACTGCTGATAGTAATGGCAGCTGCATCGCCATCGTCGCAAGCACAGACCGCGAGCGCACAATTCACCCTCGACGTGCTTCACCACTTTGCCGGGGGAACGGACGGGAACTACCCGCAGGGAGGCGTCATCCGAGATGAGGAAGGCAACCTTACCGGAACTACTGCATTTGGCGGAGTAAGTTGCGCACCGGCGGGCTGCGGAACGGTATACAAGATCGACAAGAATGGCGAATATACCGTGCTCTACAGATTCCAATGGGGCAACGATGGTGCGGCTCCCAGGGCGGGCTTGGCGCGCGATGCTGCAGGCAATCTCTACGGCACGACCCAGGGCCAAGGCAGCCCATCCACGGTGTTCAAGGTAGATAAGAATGGACATGAAACCGTGCTTTTCGTCTTTGAGAACAGTAAGAAGGACGGGTGTTGTGCTGACGCAGCGCCGGTCCTGGATGCAGCAGGCAACCTCTATGGCACTTCGCCTTATGGGATCGCTGAGAACGGAGTCGTCTATAAAATCGATGTACATGGGAAGTTCAGCGTAGTCCATACGTTCACCGATATCGCTGACGGCGCAGAGCCCTACGGAGGGTTGGTCATCGACGCGAGCGGTAATCTGTATGGCGCCACGGTCAACGGCGGCGATGACTTAAAAAAGCGCTCCTGCTATACCGATTACAACAGCGTTTTCGAGAATGGCTGCGGAACTATCTTCAAGATCGACAATGCGGGAAAGTTCAGCGTTCTTTACCGCTTTCACGGAAGCGTCGATGGGGGAAACCCGGTGAGTGTAGTTCTCGATCCCGTCGGCAACCTCTACGGGATAACAGACAGTGGAGGAGCTCTTCCGTGTGACAAAATCCTCATCTTCGGGTGCGGAACCATTTTCAAGATCGACACAGCGGGAAAGTTCAGCGTGCTCCACACATTCCGTCCAAACCCAGTCACAAACCCAATGTACAACAATCTGTTTCTGGACTCGAAGGGGAACATTTACGGCACTAACGAATCAGAGCCTTTTGCTGAAAACGGATTTCTATTCGAATTGGACACCACGGGGAAATACACCGTCCTCTACACTTTTACAGACGTATCCGACGGAACAGGCATAAGTGGCGCGATAATCGCTCCGAACGGTGATTTCTACGGCACGTTCGGGACTGGCGGCGGTCTCAATTGCGGCTCCCTGGGTGCCGGCTGCGGAACCGTGTTCAAATTGACCCCGTAGCTTAGGGATGTCATTGTCAGAGTCGCGACGTGCCACGGCAATGTGGCCGCAATCACTGGAGGCAGGACTAGAATGAGAAAACTACAAATGCTGGTTGTCATAATACTCGCCATGGCGCTGTTGGCAATTGCCACACCGTCAGCGAGCGCACAGACTTTCACTGTGCTCCATTCGTTCGCCGCTGGGACGGACGGCGCAGATCCTACCCCCATCATCCGCGACGCGCAAGGCAACATCTATGGCGCGACAAGGTTTGGTGGCATCCCCACTTGCGGCGGAGGCACAGACACTTGCGGGACGGTGTTCAAGATCGACAGCGCTGGCAAAGAAACCATCCTCTACCGCTTCACCGGCGGGAACAATGGAGTAAATCCGCTTGCCGGCTTGGTCCGGGACGCGAAGGGCAACCTCTATGGCACGACGCAAGGGAACGGTTTTGATGGCGGCGCATCCGTAGTGTTCAAGCTCGAGCCCAATGGCCAGGAGACCAGCCTCGACATTACCAATGCGAATGCCTGCTGCTTGGATTCGCCTCTTGCCGTGGACGCGGAAGGCAATCTCTACGGCATGTCGCCATACGCGGGCCGGCCCAATTGCGGGTTGGACTATCAGGGTGTGGGCTGTGGAACGTTGTTCAAAATCACCCCCTCCGGCAAATTTAAAGTGCTTCACGTTTTCAAAGGAAAGGACGGAATACAGCCCGAGGGAGGCGTGGTTCTTGACGCCCAAGGCAACATCTACGGCACCGCTGTCTCGGGCGGCAATCTCAAGTGCTTTTATCCCGGCGAAGGGGGAAGCGAGGGGCCAGGATGCGGAACCATCTACAAGCTGGAGCCGAGTGGCAAGTTCACCGTCCTCCACACCTTCACCGGTCCGAATGATGGATCGTACCCTCTGGGCCTGATTATTGACGACGCTGGCAACCTCTATGGCATTGCGGACAGCGGCGGCGATGTCATCAAGCATACAAATTGGGAGTACGGCTTGGGAACAATTTTCAAAGTAGATACGACCGGCAAGTACAGCGTGCTCTTCACCTTCAGCCCGTGCACCGATCCCCCGTGCACTAAGGGCCAGGTGCTGGAAAATCTCTACGCCAGCCATCTGGTCAGAGACTCGAAAGGCAACCTGTACGGCATCCAAGAGTCCAACGACTGCGCCTTCGGTGGGGGATGTATTTTCAGAATAGACACGAAAGGGAACATAACCGACCTCTACGACTTCACAGAAGAGGAAAGCGGGGACCCAGGCTTCTACGACGCGATGGGCTTGGTCCTAGGTTCGGACGGCGATTTCTATGGCAGCACGCCCTACGGGGGATCCGAGGAACCCGAATGTTTCGACAATCTTGGCAGCCAGGCATGCGGGTCGGTGTTTCACCTTACGTTTTAGCCGGCCCTTTTGCCGAGGGGCGTCATTGTCAGAGTCGCGGCGTGCCACGGCAAGGTGGCCACAATCACTGGAGGCAGGACAAATGAGAAAACCACAAGTGCTGCTTGCAACGAGACTTTACATCTTCGCGACAACTGGCTGGCTGTTCGCCGGTAAATGTCTGTAGTACCTTGACTCACTATCACCTGGGAGATAGGAACAATGACTAGAAACCTTCGTAAATTCATGGCAATGGCGTTGCCAACTTTGGCCCTAGCACTGACATCAAGCACCGCCATGGCGCAGAGCTACAGCGGGAACTGGCCGATGAAAGTGACCCACTCGCAATTCTTCAATGGCCAGTATTGTGTGACGCTGACCGACGATGGCAGCCAAGGCTGGCGGCACAGCGGCGAGGCCTCGGTGGTCGTCGACGGCAACCAGCTTTTCGGCACATTTCAACTCATCAACCACCTCCTCACGGTGACGTTCCAAGAACCGGAGGGAGAACAGAACGCTGGCCTGGTGTTCGTCGCTCCCGCCGCAAAAGGCAACATGGGCAGTGGGGTCTACGATAACGTCAATGGCGGAGAAGAGTTCGACTCCGGTGTAGTGGTGGTCGGCAAGAAAAACGGCTGCCAATAATGAATTCGGCACCTTCGGGCGACGCCCCAGGTTTCCGCCTGGTTCTGGGCGGTAACTGGGAGCCGCGTCGCCATGTGCAAGTGCCAAGCTACCGTTCTTTCGTGGTTTCGTGTCGTCTATTCTGACTCGATCCCCACCGTTCCTCACGCCGGGTGACCGTTTAGCTTGGGGCCTTCTCAACTGGCGCAGTGGCCGGCATGTTCACCCAGGGCGCGGTTTCCCGCTACGAGGCGAACGGCAGTCTGGATGCAACTTTCGGTGGCGCGGGCCAGGCGGCAGGCTTTGGGATGGGCGGAGCCATGGCCGTAATCGACAGCAGCAGCCGGAATTTCGTGTTCGCCGACAACTTGGGGAGTTAATCGGGAGAAGCGCGCCATTTATGAGATAGGTTCTAGCTTGATTAGATAGCGTCAGCTTCAAACGTAGGGCGTAGGGCAAGGTCTTGCCGTTGAGGGACAAGGATGGAGTGATGAGTGCCTGGTGAGTAGAACGTCCGGCTTGCTGTAGGCGAGGGGATTCGGGTTTAGCGGTCTAAGCGGACGCTGCTGCCAGACTGAGTTTGCGTCGTAGGCTGAACCACCTGCCCAGGTTGTAGCTGAGGCAGGCCCAAGTCACTTCCATCATGGCTACCTTCAGGCGGTTCCGACAGCGGAACGGGGAAAAGTAATCGTCGCTTCTTTCGCGAGGCATTGATGGGAGAAGGAAAACCTGAATCGTGCGATTGTGCATCAATTCTCTTTAAGGGCGGATCGCCGACACTTCTCTACATTGTCCGCACCAACTTGTCTATCATGTATTCGGAGAGTAGGCAGAGTATAAGACAAGCGAGACCGAGGTCCTGGTGGAAGGGAGGCGCTCGATGAAACCTTTCATTCTTTTCCGAAGATTTCGACTCGTCGGCAGGGGAAACATTGACCTGCAACAAAGTAGGTCTTCCAGGATACTGTTCCGGATCTCGCCAGTGTGGCTCTTGATTCTTGGACTGTCCGGCTGCAGTAGCTATCCTTCGCCGTCCTCGGGGCCGCCACCCGGCTTGTCGATCGCCACGGTGCAGGATCTCGGCGTCATCCCGACAAACCCGGATATTCTGGGAAGAGACGGCGGCTATAGCGCCTTATTCCACGGCTACTCCGTGTGGGTGTACGGCGACACATTTATAGCCAAGGCGAACGCCGAAGACCAAACGTTGCTCAGCGATTCATGGTCGTTTACGACGGACCTCAATGCGCAACGAGGTATTACTGGATTTCAGGAGCGCCTGGATTCTGCTGGAGCGCCCGCGATAATTTTGCCGTTGACCCCGGCGGAGCAGGCTTTCAACCAGGCGCATAACGTCAACAACTGCCAGGCGCAGCCTTGCGGCGCTCGCTGGGCGCTGTGGCCGTCGTCGATCGTCGTCAACCCTAAGGACGGGAGCGCTTTGATTTTTTACATGGTCGTTTACGCCCTTCCGGGTAGTTTCAACTTCCAAGGGTTTGGGAGTTCTGTTGCGCTATGGCAGGATTTCCAAGGGCAGCCGCAGCGGCCGGTGTTGAATCCGCCGATCGTGGCGGACCATCCCGACCTCCTTTTTAATGCAAACGAACCGGCTATTGGTTCGGCCTCGTTCCTCAGCGACGGAACGCTTTATGCATATGGTTGCGACTACAACAGCGGCTGCGAGCTTGGGAAAGTGGACCCGGCCAGTGCGCAAGATCGCAGCGCCTGGAGCTTTTACGCCGGCAACGGTAATTGGTCCACGCAAATTGGCGACGCCATTTCGGTTTTCAACGACGCCAACATTCTTAGCGTTTCGTGGAACGCCTTTCTGCAGCGCTACCTCGCCGTCTACAGCCCACCCTTCTCGCAAAATGTGGTGATGCGGACGTCTGTCAATCCCGAAGGCCCCTGGTCAAGCGAAATCGTGGCGTTCGTCGCGATGCAACCCTCTAGTGGCAACGTCTACGACGCGCATGCCCACGTCGAATACGACTCCAACAGTGGACAGACCATCTATGTGAGCTATTCACGCTCCACATCCGCACCCTTCTCCAGTGAAGTGCGGCTCGTTGCGGTAGAATTCAATTAACAAACAATACTCACGTGGCACAGCGTGTTTCATGCAGTCCGCGGCCAGCGTCATAACCAGTGGCAAAACGAAAGCTCAATATGCTCCTCACTCAGTTAAACATCGCTAATCGCAGCTTTTCAGTTCGTACGATGAAATCGCTTTCGGCCATCAGCCTAGCCTGCCTGTACCTACAAGGCGCATTGGCCCGGCAGTAGCACAAGGCACTCTAACAAGGGACGTACGGGGCACACTGCGCGGTTCTGGAATCAAGGTCTTCCCTGAAACAATTCCGGGCCAGACACATCGCGGCGCGGGAGGGGGAAGCTGTCCCTGTATACGGTTACTCATAAAGGGAGCCAGGCCGATGACGAGCAGTGCGATGTAGAACCTGCGTTCCGTGACGCCATGAACAGTCTTGCTCAACCCTCCGACGCTTGTCTTGCAGGGTGCGGTAGCTCCGGCTAATTGTACGCCCCACATCTTATAGAGCTGGAATTGCACTAAGGCTTGGTAAATTGTCGGCAAATTGTGGCAGCCGATCTAGACCGGGACCATCCAGCCATCCCCCGATGCATTGCGACTGTCTGCGGGTCCGGTCGGACCACTATGCCCACGGCCACTCGGTTTTCAACCGGCGAGAAACTTTCCCAGCGACTCCGGGTTCTAACCACTCAAATGCCTTGCTAGCCGCCGCCTCCAGCCCATCGTGCCTCTGCACCTTGAATCCAAGAGAGAGCGGAGGCCAAAGTTCAGGAGGTGGCTCGTGGTCAGGGTACGGGTTGAGGCCACCCACGAAGAGATCGCTCTCATAACCCAAGCAGCCCGGAAACTGGGCCTCTCTGCGTCCCAATTCGTCACACATGCAGCTACAAGCCTCCGCAGCAAACAGAAATTGCACAAGATCGCAGGTCGCAGGAATTCATCTCCTGGAAAAACGAAGCTGTCACGTCGGAAACGAAAGTCTTGATAGATATAGGACTGTCGTATCGGCTACAATCCAATGTCGTGATTCTCGGGATGCATTCTCAGCCCATTTACCACAGGGCAAATCGTTCTATAATCCACGCGACGAGTCAGCGCAGGAGGGGGAAATGAAGAGGCCCAAGCGCAAGATGTCCCCTGGCGTTTCACGAGCCCGGCGGCCCAAGACCGGAAACAACAAGGGGATGTTGATTCTGCTCAACGAAGAGGAAAAGATGAGCATTGAGCAAGCGGCCGCGAAAGAAGGAGTCAGTATGAGCCGCTTCATTGTCGAGCGAGCCTTGCACGCTGCCAAGCGCGTACTGTCCCAGACTGGGTAGAATTCGATGGCCCTGCTTGATCGACTGGCTAAACTTTTGGCTGAAGTCCGAGGTTTTTTCGTCTCTCACAACTCCGAACGCCAGAGATCGGTCAACCGTGAATTTCTTGGCTCTTGTCTCATGAACTCACCCAAAACGATTGCCTTTCAGCGATCCTTCGCAGCAAAACATCCCGAATTCATCCAGGCTACCGCTAGACTTCAGCAAATTGCTAATGATATTTTTGCCGACACAGCCGGGCCAGCCTTGCAAGAGCCACAAGCAATGTGTCGGTGTCTGACGCAAACAGTGTTCAATTCCTTCTATGCAATGAGTCTCCTGGCCGAGCATGGCTGCGGCGCGGATGCCCTGAAGATTGTACGCAGCATGTTTGAAACCTCTGTCGTCCTAGCCTCGTTCGATCACTTTCCCGAACTTATCAGGATTTCATCGATTTCCGTTGGATCAAGAAAATGAAATCCGTTAAAGAAGCTAAGGGCACACATCGAGAGGCGCACATCTCGCTTGAACTGGAGCAAGAAATCAAGCAGCATTATGATCTCGTACTCC